>Ga0209277_10001729_pt1 | contig 10636 bp, 8 predicted proteins | sample JI81AbrownDNA_FD_187503 | JGI IMG/M metagenome (GOLD analysis project Ga0209277, IMG submission 187503) | Wastewater effluent complex algal communities from Wisconsin, to seasonally profile nutrient transformation and Carbon sequestration -... | ecosystem: Engineered > WWTP > Effluent > Algae... | reverse complement strand
ACAACTTCCCGCGACCATCAACACTACGCCTTGCAAAAGGACTGTGATGAACACCGCCAGAAATTTTCCCATCAGAATATTCGTACGGTCAGTGGGAGTGGTGAAGAGCCGCGCACACGAAATTGAAAATCCAGATACCCCTATGATAAAAATCCTCATTGCCGACGATCATCTTCTTATTCGCCAGGGCTTGCGTCTCATCCTCGAAACTGAAAGCGATCTTGAACTCGTAGGCGAAGCTGTGGACGGACGGGAAGCCGTAAGCCTTTGCAACAAATTGAAGCCAGACGTGGTTCTCATGGATTTACGCATGCCCAACATGGACGGATTGACCGCCATCGAGAAATTGCGCGTTGAACACCCGAACATTGCCGTCGTCATTTTGACCACCTTCAACGAAGATGATCTCATGCTGCGCGGACTTCAAGCAGGCGCGCGCGGCTACTTATTAAAAGATACAGACCGCAATACATTGTTCAATACCATCCGCGCTGCGGCTCGCGGTGAGACATTGCTCAAGCCTGAGATCATGGCGCGGGTTTTATCGCTGGCAAATGCATCATCCACAAATGAAATACATTCATCTGAATTTGCCAACCTGACCGAGCGCGAGCAGGAAGTGCTCAAATCCGTGGCTCGCGGCGAACGCAGCAAAGAAATTGCAATTCACCTCGGCATTTCCGAACGAACGGTCAAGGCGCATCTCGCAAGTATTTACAGCAAACTAGGGGTCGATTCTCGCGCTGCCGCCATTGCCGTTGCTTCTCAAGCAGGGTTGTTGGAAAAGTAATGATTTTTATTACCCATCCCATCGTGATGTGCATCAACTTTGGACGACTGTGAAGCGTGCAACGCCCCCACCAAATACGTAGATTGGCTTTCTTCACTCCCATTTAAATCTGCAATGGCGCGGAATAACTTCACGCTTCGCGTGCGATGATACGGACGACAAACAAAAAAGTGAATTTGCGATACACTGTAGGCAATATGCGCCTTTCCCATATTCTCCGCACAAAGTTGATGCCCCCGCCGCGAAATACCCGCACCCTTTCACGTCCACGAGTGCTTCAAACCTTGAAGCAGGCATTGGAATATCGTCTCACCATTTTGCAGGCGGAAGCGGGATACGGCAAAAGCACAGCACTTGCAGAATTGGCAGCAGACCATCAACCTGTCATTTGGTATCAAGCCAACGAGGAAGATAACGATCCACTGGTCTTCCTGCTGCAACTATGTCATGCGCTTCAGCACGTGTTGCCCACTGTGGCAAATCTCCCCTCTACATTTTTAGAGAACTGGGATGGAGCCCAGGGACCACTCCCCTGGCGCGGCATAGTCGATCAGATCATCAATGCCCTCGCAGATTCGTCCATCCCAGCGACCTTACTCATCCTCGATGATGCACATCTGCTGACTGAAAATGGCGAGCTCCCACACATCCTTGACCGCTTGATTGGGCTGGCTCCTATAGATTTTCATATTCTGCTTGCGGGTCGCCCCACGATTACATTGCCCTCGCTAACTCGTTTGCGCGTAAAAGGCGAGGTGCTGCTTCTCGACCAAGCTACGCTAACTTTCACAAAGAATGAGATTGGCTCGCTCTTCGGCACGCGCTACGGACTCGAACTCACAAGCGAAGAACTCGATTCTTTGCTCGAATACACCGAAGGCTGGGCAATCGGTCTTCAACTCATCTGGCAAAGCATCCGCTCACAATCACCGCTGACCTTGGAGTTTCCGTTACGCTGGCAAACTGATTCACTTGAAGCGTTATTTGATATGCTCGCGCATGAAGTCTTCGAGCGTCAGCCTGCAGATGTACGTGAATTCCTTCTTATTACCTCCATCCTGCGCGATCTGAGCCCCGAGGTCTGCGATGCCCTGCGAAATGCGGCGGGGTATTTGGACAGTGATTCCGCATCTATGCTGGCATACCTTCGGCGACAAGACCTCTTTGTGGCAGAAACTGCCGCAAATTTACTGCGCTATCATCACATCTTTCACAACTTCCTGCGCCAACAGTCTCCGACAGAAATACGCACAAAATGGCATCGCGATGCCGCCGCATATTTCGTCTCTCGTAAAAATCCAGAAGATGCGATCTATCATCTGGTCGAAGCCAAAGCCTGGGACGATGTTGCTAACTTGCTCGACACCTACGCCGCCACGCTTCTTTCTACGGGACGGTTGGATACGCTTGCGAGTTACATTGATTCACTCCCGAGCCTTTCCCTTCAACAACACCCAACACTGATGTTCACCCTTGGTGAACTGGCACGCATGCACAGCCGCTTCGACGAAGCGCAAGGCTGGTATAAACAGGCTGAAGTCACCTGTCGCCAACACGCGCAGCAAGATGGCATCGCCCGAGCCCTGCGTGGACAAGCCCGCGTTTATCTGGATACGGTCAACCCAGCACAAGCCGAAAAACTACTTGAAGAAGCCATCCGCCTCAGCGACGGATTTGAAGACCGCGAAGCGCAGGTTCGTTTGTTCGATCTGCTCGCAGAAAACAAACTTAACTCAGGGCATGTGGAAGAGGCAGAGCGACTCCGTCAGCGTGCCGATGAACTCCGCGCCGAAGGCCCATCGAATGACCAGTTGTGGTTCCGCGTGTTGTTACGCACTGGTCGTCTAGAGGAAGCCAGAAGGGGGCTCGAAGAACTAGCCGAAGCCGAGAACCGCGAACCTGTTCAAACTCCGCGGGCTCACCGTGAGACGAAGTTATTACTCTCTCTCATCTATTCGTTTTTAGGGATGAGTAAACATGCTTATCAATCGGCGTTGGAAGGCACACAACGCGGCTCTACATTAAAGTCACCCTTTGTAACGGCGGTCGGCCACATGCGGCAGGGACATGCCCTCAACCTCACTCAATCTGCCGATGAGGATAACCTCGCGCGTGCCACATCTGCATTTGAGACTACGATCTCCATTGGTAAAACGCTCGAAGTTCCGCGCCTTTCGGTCGAAGCCAATTGGGGCTTGTGCCGCGCTTATGGCTATCGCGGCGACTTACAGCGCGCACAGCGACATGCACAAGAAGCCATCGACATTGCTACCGAAGCAGGCGACGAATGGATCGCTTCGCTCACTCGTCTTTCCATGGGGGCGAGTTTCATGCTGGCGGCGCGTTACGAAGCAGCAGAAGTCTGGTTGAATCGCGCGGTGCGCGGCTTTGAAGAATGCAGTGACTCATTCGGTCGCAATGCGGCTCGCTTGTGGCTGGCGTATGGTAACTTCAAACAAAGGAAACTTGATTTCGTTGCACAGATCTTGCCCGATGTACTTTCGGCTTGTCAGCAAAATGGCTATTACTTTTTATTCACCCGTCCCACGTTGCTGGGTCCTGTCGATGAGCGCATCTTCGTGCCGCTGCTTTTGCATGCCCGTCAGCTTGGCTGGGAGAGCGGTTATGTAGATCGCCTGATGAATATCCTTGGCTTGCGTGAGATCAGAGTCCACCCTGGGTTTAGACTCAGCGTCGAAACGCTGGGCAACTTTCAGGTTAAGCGGGGAAGCGAGATCATCCCGTCGAATGGCTGGCGGCGCGAGAAGTCGCGTCAACTTTTTCAACTGCTGCTCACGTATCGTCAATCTCCGCTGGATCGCGACCAGATCTGCGAATACCTTTGGCCCGAAGCCGACCTCGCTACAGCGCAGCGCAATTTTAAGATCACGTTGAACACGCTCTATCAAGTCCTCGAACCGGATCGTGACCCCGGCAAGGATTCAGCCTTTATCGTGCGCGATGGAACGACCTATACCCTGCGCCTCCATTCTGACCTGTGGCTTGATTCTGAACAATTTGCACGTACCGCCCGAGAGGGATTGAAAACCAAGTCCATGCCGCATTTGGAAGAGGCGATGAATTTATATCGCGGTGAATACCTGCCCGACTCATTGTACGAAACGTGGGCTGCTGAAAACCGTGAACGCCTTTCAACGATGTTCCTCGAAGCCGCCGATAAACTCTGCGACTTATACATTCAAAAAGGGAAATACACCGAAGCAATTGATTTGTGTCAGCGCATCCTTGCGCGTGATAATTGCTGGGAACGCGCGTACCGACATCTTATGGTTGCATATTTTCAGCTTGGTGACCGTGGTCAATTTGCCCGCACCTACCAGCGCTGCCAGCAAACGCTCAAAGATGAGTTGGACGTTCCGCCTTCACAAGAGACCCAGGAATTATATAAAAAGCTGATCCATTCATAAAAAACATTCTCCAACCCCGAAGCAAACACTATGCCACCCCTTCGGGGTTCTGTTTTCTCATTTCATTCAAGCTATAAAAATTACACCCCCTACGGGATTTGCCTTCTGTATTCTGCCTTCTGCCTTCTGCCTACTGCACTCTGCCTTACTTTTGTAACCCGCCTGTTACCCGCCTCTGATATTCTGAACGCGATGGACGCGCTCACTCCGCAACTCATTTCATCCTTCATCATTCGCTTTGTAATGGAAGAGACCTCTGTGGAATCGTCTGCGTATCACGGCTCGATTCGCCATATCCAGACCGCAGAAGAGATCAACTTCAATGAATGGCGGGAAGCGACAGAATTTATGCATCGTTTCGTGCAACTGGAAGAGTTGCAGCCTCCACCCTCCCTGGAATCTCCTAATTCCTAATCCCCACTCACTATTCCCTAATTACAGAAGGTATCATGCGCAACGTACAGATTCTCAGCACAGGAAGTTATGTTCCAGAACGAATCGTCACCAATGCCGAAGTGGACGCCATGATGGGCGAATCCACCAGCGAGTGGCTTTTGGCAAATGTGGGTATCAAAGAACGCCGCTGGATGGCTCCCGAGCAAGTCACTTCTGACCTGATCGTGGAAGCCTCGAAGAAAGCCTTGGAACGCGCCGGCATCACCGCCGCTGACCTCGACCTGATTATCGTCTCCACCGACACCCCCGACTACCTTTCGCCTAGCACATCCATCGTTGTGCAGAACAAACTCGGCGCGGACAAGGCTGGCTGTTACGACATCAACTCCGCGTGTGCGGGTTGGGTCACTGCACTTGACCAGGGCGCAAAATATCTAATGACCGAACCGCAGATGAAGTACATCCTCGTGGCGGGCGGATACGGCATGAGCCGCTTCATTGACTACAAGGATAAGAAGACCGCCAATCTTTTTGCGGATGGCGCAGGCGCTGTCGTTTTGGGTGTTGGCGAAGAGAAAGGTTTCCTCGGCTCGAACTTGCTGGCTGTCGGTTCCTTCCACGATGCGCTGGGAATTTACACGGGCGGTACGTATCGTCCATGCACGCCGGAAAATATGGCGCAATTCGGCGGACCCAAAGTAGAGTTCGTCAAAAAATTCCCCAAGACCTTCAACACCGAATACTGGCCCAAGCTCATGCAAGGCGCACTCGACAAAGCAGGGATGACCTTCGATGATGTTGACCAGTATTACTTCACCCAACTCAACGTCCGCACCATTGAAGTGATGATGGACTTGCTCAAACAGCCCATCGAAAAGACTCACTGGGTGATGGACAAGTGGGGCTACACAGGTTCTCCATGTGTCATCATGGCATTGGATGATGCAATTGCCCAAGGCAAAGGTCCCAAGTCTGGAGATGTGATTCTCTTCTGTGCCAGTGGCGGCGGGATTACGATGGCGTCGTCGGTGTGGAAGTGGACAGCGAAATGATATAGAGAAGAAAGAGGAAAGACGAAAGAAGGTTGAATTCTTTCCTCTTTCTTCTTTCATTTTGGAGTGGAAATACGATGTACACATTCGATCTACTTGCCAAACAAGCCGACCTTCGCCCCAACAAAGTCGCCCTCGTTGACCCGAACACGAACCGTGAATTTACGTATGCCCAGTTCAATGAACGGGCAAGTCGTTTCGCAGAGTTCATGCGCACGGAATGGAAGATTCAGGAAGGTGAAAGAGTCTCCATCCTCACCCCGAATGGGACTGATTATTTCGAGGTGTTGTACGCCTGCGCCAAGATCGGGGCGATCCTTGTCCCGTTGAATTGGCGATTGGCTGTCCCTGAACTCCAGAACATTCTCAATGACTCACGTCCGCGTGCGTTGATTTATGACACGGTGCATGCCGAAGCCGCCAAAGCGCTTGCAGGAAATATGTTCATGCTTGCGTTGACCCCAGGTGTGCGCGAAGAAAAGAATTACGAAGACGCACTTGCTTCCGCGTCTGGAAAAACAATTGTCATGCCAGCCCGTTTATTGGATGAGTGCTGGTATTTGCTTTACACAGCGGGAACCACTGGAAAGCCCAAAGGCGTAATTCAAACGCATGGCATGGTTTTGTACAACCATCTCAACGTCGCCCCAGCCATTGACCTGACCTCACAAGACACCACGCTTAATCTTCTGCCTGTTTTTCACACGGGCGGAAATAACATGTATACCAATCCCACTTTCATTGCAGGCGGGACGGCGATTGTCCCTCGTGCATTCGATGTGGTGCAGACGATGAATCTACTTTCGACGCGCGTCACTGCATTCTTTGGCGTGCCTGCCATGTATCTGTTTATGAGCCAACACGCGGACTTTGAAAAGACTGATTTCTCGCACATGCGCTCGTGGGCTTGCGGTGGCGCACCCATGCCGCTCAGCTTGTTGGAGTTATACGAGCAACGCCGAATCATGATCCAGCAGGGATTCGGTATGACGGAAACAGGACCAACTGTCTTCTTAGTGGATGAGGCGCACGCAGTCACAAAATCTGGTTCAGTGGGCAAGCCTCAGCCGTGGGTGGAAGTCCGCATTGTGGATCAATCAGGTGCGGATGTTCCGACTGGCGAAAATGGCGAGTTGCTCATCAAGGGACCTGGAGTGACGCCTGGGTATTGGGAACTGCCCGAAATCACCAGGCAATCTTTTGAAGGTGGTTGGCTGCATTCGGGTGACGTTGCCCGCTGTGACGATGAAGGTTATTACTACATCGTTGACCGCTGGAAAGATATGTTCATTTCTGGCGGCGAGAATGTGTACCCTGCCGAAGTGGAGAATGTGCTGTTCTCGAACCCCGCGATTGCCGAGGCAGCGGTCATCGGCATGAAAGATGAAAAATGGGGCGAGGTCGGTTGCGCGATTGTGGCCCTCAAGCCGAATCAAACATTGACCGAGCAGGAAGTAATCGAGTTCTGTAAATCTCGTCTGGCAAAATACAAAGTGCCGAAGTCGGTTGTGTTTATTTCTGCTTTGCCGCGCAATGCCGCAGGCAAAGTGCTGAAAACAGAATTACGAAAACAATACGCAGGTTAAGATGACAACTCCCACACTCGGACAGGTGATAGTTGCAAAGCGCACCTTCACGCAGGAAAATTTTAATCTCTTCGCTGAACTCAGCCACGACAACAACCCGATTCACGTTGACCCTGAATTTGCGGCAACGACTCGTTTTGGTAGAACCGTTTCACATGGAATGATGCTGTACGGAATGTTGTGCGGTGTGTTGAGCGCGAATTTCCCCGCCGCGCGTCAACTTGAACAGGAGCTTGTTTTCCCGAAGCCAACCTACGCAGGCGATGAAATGACCATCTGCCTCGAAGTGACCGAAATCATCGCAGACTCCAAACAGGCACGCCTCACCACCACAATCACAAGACCCGACGGAGAAAATTCATGCGAAGGTCACACGCTCATCCAGTGGAAATAGGAGACAAATGACAACTCACAAAGGTCTATCCATTGGTCAAAGTGCGAGTTCAACCCGAACTTTCACAGCGGATGAAATCGCAAAATACAGCGTGCTCACGGGCGACACAAGTTTTGATGAAGGCTGCATTCCCAACCCCATGCTCGGCGGCATGGTCTCTGATCTGCTTGGCACGAAAGTCCCTGGGCGCGGAACGATGTGGCTCAAGCAAACTTATGCTTTTCCCACACCTGCACACATCGGCGAAGCGATCACAGCCAGCGTGGAAATCTCCCGTCTGCGCCCCGAAAAAGATTTGGTCTATCTCAATGTTCAGTGTGTGAATCCAGTCGGTCAAATCGTCTGCAAAGGCGAAACGCTTGTCTTTGTCGCAGATTTAGAATCGGCAAAATCCTAAAGATTTCACCACAGAGATTCTTTCTTCTTTCCTCTTTTATTTTGCAAGGAGTTCAAATGTATATCGGTGATTATCTTGCACGGCGCGAACTTTATTCTCCCGACAAACTCGCATTCATTGACGCGGGCAAATCTCCCGAATGGCGATTAACTTTCCGTGACGCGAATCGCCGCGCCAATAAACTCGCCAACTGGCTGAAATCGCAAGGCATTGGCAAAGGGGATCGGGTCGCCATTCTCGCCAAAGACGGCTACGAACATCTCGACCTCTTTTTCGCCTGCTCCAAACTCGGCGCCATCCACACCGCGCTCAACTGGCGCTCGCATTGGCGCGAGTTGCTTGAAATTTTCCATTACACCCAACCGAAAATTCTAGTTTTCTCCGATGACTTCAAAGAAGGCGTCGCACAACTCACTGACCACTACCCACTACCCACTATTCACCTGGATGGAAACGGGATTGACGGAAGCCTGCCCTTCGAGCCGACTCTCCAATCCGCCTCCGACTCCGCCGTTACCTGTCCCAGTCTCGAAGCAGAGGATACCGCTGCCTTGATATTCACTGGCGGGACAACGGGTCTGCCCAAAGCCGCGGAAGTGTCTCACCGCATGATCGCGTGGAACACACTCAACACCGTCATCCATGATGTGACGCATAACGATGTATATCTCAATGTCTTCCCGATGTTCCACACGGGTGGACTCTTCGTCTACACTCTGCCGCAAGTCATCTTTGGTGGGACGACGATCCTCATCCGCGCCTTTGACCCTGCGCAGGTTTTGAATCTGCTGGAGCGCGAGAAGGTCACCATCTTTGCCGCGGTGCCGACCATGTATCAAATACTGACTACGGCGCCGAATTGGGAATCGGCTGACTTATCCACATTGCGGTTCTGCACCTCAGGCGGTGCGCCGTTGCCTGTTTCGCTGGTTGAGAAATACACCGCTGAGAAAAATATCCGCTTCAAGCAGGGGTTCGGCATGACCGAGTTTGGTCCTGGCATTTTTGCACTCGCACCCGAAGACGCCATCCGCAAGGCTGGCTCGATTGGGCGACCAAACTTTTTCGTCGACGCCCAAATCGTCGGGGAACAGAATCAGTTTCTCGGTCCGAATGAGGCGGGAGAATTAATTCTCAAAGGTCCCTCGTATAGCTCCGGCTATTTCAACAATCCCGAAGCCACAAAAACCGCAGTCGATGAGCGCGGATATTTTCACACGGGCGATGTCGCTCAATATGATGAAGAGGGTTACTTCTATATCGTTGACCGCAAGAAGGATATGTTCATCAGCGGCGGGGAGAATGTGTATCCCGCTGAGATTGAAAAAGTGTTGTACCAGCACCCAGCAGTTCACATGTGTGCTGTGATCGGTTTGCCCGACCCGAAGTGGGGCGAAGTTGGCAAGGCTTGTGTTGTGTTGAAACCAAATCAAAGCGCGACGGAGGAAGAATTATTGAAATTTATGACAGAGCGATTGGCAAAATATAAAATCCCCAAGTCCGTGAGTTTCATGGCAGCCCTGCCCATTTCGGCAGCAGGGAAAATTCTCAAACGTGAGTTGAAAGAACAGTTCTAATAGTTGATGGTGGACGGTTGGTATTTGGCAGTAGGCTCAACTGCCGTCAACCATCAACGATAAACCGCCAACCATATTCCAAAGGAGATAAACATGTCAACAGTTCCAACTTTACCCGGTATCACATCCAAGGTTGTTGATACCACTCGCTTGAAACAGCACGTCCTCTTTAGTGGCCCCGAGAACGGCACTCCAGTTTTATTCATCCACGGCAATGCCTCCTCCGCTTCGTATTGGGAAGAGATCATGCTCAAGCTACCCGCGGGATTCCGCGGTATTGCGCCCGATCTGCGCGGCTACGGCGATACCGAAGACAAACTGGTAGACGCAACTCGCGGCATGGGCGATTGGATCGATGACATCGCCGCTTTGCTCGATGCGTTGAAAATCGAAAAGACTCATGTGGTCGGTCACTCAATGGGCGGGACGATTGTATTCGGCTTGGTCGGCTCGTTGAATGGACGCGTCTTGAGCGGAACCGTCGTCAACCCCGGCTCGATCTACGGTTTCGGTGGCTCAAAAGATTTAGACGGTACCCCCTGCTACGACGATTTTGCAGGTTCAGGTGGCGGTGTGGTCAACCCGGATTTCCCAAAACTCATTGCCGCAGGCGACCGCAGCACGGATAACCCGCAAGCCTCTCCGCGTGTGGTGATGAACGGTTTCTACTGGAAGCCCCCCTTCGTCCCTGCCCGTGAAGAAGATCTGCTCTCCTCGCTCATGACCGAAAAGATCGGCGAGCAAAAATACCCTGGTGATTTCGTTCCCTCAGGCAATTGGCCAAATGTTGCTCCTGGAAAATTTGGCCCGATCAATGCGCTTTCTCCAAAATACGTTGGCGACAGCGTAAAGAATTTTGTTGGCGCAGCCAGTAAACCAGCCATCCTTTGGGTTCGAGGCGATTCAGACATGATCGTTTCGGATAATTCCTTCTTCGATTTCGGCACACTCGGCAAGTTGGGCTACGTCCCCGGCTGGCCTGGTGAAGATGTCTATCCTCCACAGCCGATGGTCGG
>Ga0209277_10001728_pt1 | contig 10639 bp, 11 predicted proteins | sample JI81AbrownDNA_FD_187503 | JGI IMG/M metagenome (GOLD analysis project Ga0209277, IMG submission 187503) | Wastewater effluent complex algal communities from Wisconsin, to seasonally profile nutrient transformation and Carbon sequestration -... | ecosystem: Engineered > WWTP > Effluent > Algae... | reverse complement strand
GCCGAGGAGTACGTGCGCTCCTTCGTGCAGAAGGGCGGCCAGTGAACGAACCCACCCTCACACCAGCGGTGGTGATCGGCGCCGGACTGGTGGGGGCATCGGTCGGTGCCGCCCTGACCGATGCCGGCGTCGAGGTGCACCTGATCGACGCGGTCCTGTCGCATGCCCGGGTCGCCGCCTCGCGCGGCGGTGGCACCACCGAACCGATCGACCCGGCGTCCGTGCGGCTGGTCGTGGTCGCCGTGCCCCCGGTCAAACTGGCCGAGGTGATCGCCGCCGCGCTGCAGACCTACCCACGTGCGACCGTCACTGACGTCGGCTCCGTCAAGGGCACCGTGCTCGCCGACCTGCGCGCGCGAGGGGTCAACCTTTCCCGCTACGTCGGATCGCATCCGATGGCCGGTTCGCAGCGGGTCGGCCCGCTGACCGCTCGCGCCGACCTGTTCGTCGACCGCACCTGGGTGATCACGCCGCACGACACGTCCAGGGCCAAAGCGGTACTGACCGTGCACGCCCTCGCTCGAGCCTGCGGCGCGCGCATCGTCAGCATGGGCGCGACCCACCACGACGAGGCCGTCGCGCAGGTGTCGCACCTGCCGCAACTGATGAGTTCGCTGACCGCCGCACGGCTCAACGACGTGCCCGACGAGCACCTGAACCTGGCCGGCCAGGGGCTTCGCGACGTGACCCGGATCGCCGCGTCCGATCCCCGGCTCTGGACGCAGATCATCAGTGCCAACTCCGAGGCGGTGCGCGCCGAGCTCGAAGCCGTGCGCGACTCGCTGGACGAACTGCTGGCCGGCTGGGGCGACGACGCCGCTCTGCGCCGGTTTCTCGCCGACGCACGCCAGGGCACCCGGGCGATCCCCGGCAAGCACGGCACCGGCGGGGTCGCCTACGCCGAGGTGGTCGTCACCATCCCGGACGCGCCCGGCGCGCTGGCCCGGTTGTTCGCCGACATCGAGGCCGCCGGGGTCAACGTCGAGGACGTCCGGATCGAGCACGACCCGGCGCGTGAGGTCGGCTACCTCGCCGTCCAGGTCGCCAGGCCGGTCGCCGGCGCGCTCGAAGCCGCCATGACCGAGGCCGGTTGGACGCTGCGTCCGGCCGAGTCATTGTGAGGAGAATCATGACGAAACCACTCGTGATCGCGATCGACGGGGCCAGCGGCTCGGGCAAGTCGAGTACCGCCAGAGGGGTTGCCACTCGGCTCGGCCTGGCCTACCTGGACACCGGCGCCATGTACCGCGCGGTCACCGTGGCCTACCTGGATTCGGGCGTCGACGGTACTGATCCGGACGCGGTCACCGAGGCCGTGGTATCGGCCCGGATCGAGATCGCGACCGACCCCGACAACCAGTGGGTGCGGGTCAACGGCCGCGACGTCACCGACGAGATCCGCTCGCAACGCACCTCGACCAACGTGTCGACGGTGGCTGTCATCCCCACCTGCCGGGTCAACCTGGTGGAACGCCAGCAGGCGATCATCGCGGCGGCGTCCGGTGGCATCGTCGCCGAAGGTCGCGACATCACCACCGTGGTCGCGCCCGAGGCCGACGTGCGGCTGCTACTGAGTGCCGACCCCGAGATCCGGATGGCGCGACGCAAGCTCGACCACGGCGGGCAGATCGATGATGCCGCACTGCGCGACCAGATTCTGCGCCGCGATGCCGACGACGCCACGCTGGTGAACTTCACCACCGCGGCCGACGGGGTGGTGCACCTCGACGGCAGCCACCTCACCCTGGAACAGACCATTGATGCAGTGGTGGCGTTGGCCGAGCAGGCCCGCGCCGACCGCGGCGAGGAGCAGTTGTGAGTGAGCACGAGACCGAGCTGATCAAGCCGGTCGTGGCCGTGGTGGGCCGTCCGAACGTCGGCAAGTCGATGCTGGTGAACCGCATCATCGGACGACGCGAGGCCGTCGTCCAGGACGTGCCCGGGGTGACCCGCGACCGGGTCAGCTACGACGCGATCTGGAACGGCCGCGAGTTCGTGATCGTCGACACCGGCGGCTGGGCCCCGGACGCCAAGGGCCTGGCGGCCCAGATCGCCGAGCAGGCCGAGTTGGCCATCGCCGCCGCCGATGCGGTGTTGTTCGTGGTGGACGCCTCCGTCGGCATCCAGGACGTGGACGAGGCCGTGGTCGGCGTACTGCGCCGCAGCCGCAAGCCGGTCGTGCTGGCCGCCAACAAGGTGGACGACGCCCGCAACGAGGCCGAGGCCGCCTCCATGTGGAACCTCGGGCTGGGGGAGCCGCATCCGGTTTCGGCGCTGCACGGACGGGGCTCCGGTGACCTGCTGGACGCCCTGCTGGCGGCCCTGCCCGAAGCCCCGCAGGAGGCCGATGAGCTGATCGGCGGACCCCGTCGGGTGGCGATCGTCGGCCGTCCGAACGTGGGCAAATCGTCGTTGCTGAACAAGCTGGCCAAGCAGCAGCGGGTGGTCGTCGACAACGTCGCGGGCACCACCGTCGATCCGGTCGACGAACTGGTCGAGGTGGCGGGCACCGTCTACCGCTTCATCGACACCGCGGGCATCCGGCGCCGGGTCAAGGAGGCTTCGGGGCACGAGTACTACGCCTCGCTGCGCACCGCGACCGCGATCGAGCGCGCCGAGGTGTGCGTTGTCGTGATCGACGCAGCCGACCAGATCGCCGATCAGGACCTGCGGGTGCTGACCATGACCGAAGAGGCCGGCAAGGCCCTGGTGATCGCCTACAACAAGTGGGACCTCACCGACGAGGAGCGCCGCCGCTACCTGAACCGCGAGATCGAGCAGGACATCCAGGCGTTCGGCTGGGCGCCCTCGGTGAACATCTCGGCGCTGACCGGACGGGGCGTCGATCGGCTGTCGAAGGCCATCGAGGCCGCCTTGGAGGGCTGGGAGACCCGCATCTCCACCGGCAAGCTGAACGCGTTCCTGGGCAGGATCACGGCGGCCCACCCGCACCCGGTGCGGGGCGGCAAGCAGTCCCGCATCCTGTTCGGTACCCAGGCCCACACCTCGCCGCCGATGTTCGCCCTGTTCACCTCGGGTCAGCTCGATCCGGGCTACATCCGGTTCATCAAGCGTCGGCTGCGCGAGGAGTTCGGCTTCGTCGGCACCCCGGTGCACATTGAGGTACGGGCCCGCGAGAAGCGCAAGAAGTAGCGCTCGCCCGGGTCAGGCCTGATTGCCGGGCTGCTGCGGGTACTGCTGTTGCCCCGGGTACTGCTGTTGCCCCGGGTACTGCTGCTGCCCCGGGTACTGCTGGGGCGGCTGGCCGGGGAACTGCTGCTGCCCTGGGTACTGCTGCGGAGCCTGTCCCGGGTACTGCTGCGGGTACTGCTGGCCGTAGGCCTGACCGGCCTGTGCGCCGGGGTAGCCCTGCGGCGCGCCGTAACCGTAGCCGTTTTGCTGAGGCGGCAGTTCACTGCGCCGCACCTGATCGACGTACATGTAGGTGTTATAGGTCTGCAGGAACGGCGTGGTGAACAACTGCACCGCCAACTGGAGCACGAGCGACACCAGCATCAAGGGCAACATCGCAAGCAGCAGTGGGAACACGTCCGACACATCACTGCCGCTCGGCAGGCTCGCCATCGCGCCGCCACCGGCCAACTGGCTGATCAGGCTGATCGCGTACAGCACCGCACCGACCGCCAGTTGGGCCAGCAGGTAGTAGCCGAAGGTGCGCCAGAACTGACCCTTGGTCAGGCTCCACGACCTCTTCAGGGCGTCGATGCTGCCGCGCTGCTCGATGGCTACGACCGGCACCGTGTACAGCAGTCGCACGCTCAGAAAGATCACCAGCGGAATGACGACTAGAAAGAGCAGCGCGAACAATCCGATCACGCCGGCGACTGCGCCGCTCGAGTCGGAGCTGTTCGTCGCACTCATGAAGATGGCGAAGATCGCGCCGAAGAACAGCAGGTAGAAGAGCGCTAGGAGTCCGAGTCCGATCAGGATGATCGGCACCATCCTCGGCAGAAAGCCCTTGGTGCGGGTCCAGAGACCACCGAAGTCCGGGGACTGGCCCTGCGCGGTTTCGTAGGCGGCCAGCGACATCATGCCGTAGCTCTTGAGCTGGGTGAGCACGGCGGCGATGCCGCCCAGCAGCACGATCAGGCCGGCGGCGATGATCGCTCCACCGGTGGCCGTGCGATTGCCGGTCAAGGCACCGCCGCCGCCGACCAGGGCGGCGATCACCACGACAGCGATGATCAGGATCGACGGGGCGAGGGTGAGCAGGATGAAGAGACCGAAGCGGCGCTTGAGCGCCTCGAAGGTGCCGGCGAAGAGCCCGGAGATGTCCATCGGGCTGGGACGAAGCAGGGGGGTGGGATTTGTCACGGGGATCAGTCTAGAAGCGACGGGGTGTCACACGGGGCGGCGGGTTGATTTTGAGCCCCACCATCGCGAACGTGTAGTGTGACCAACCGGGGTTCACGCCCCGGCAACATAGTTCGGGCTGTGGCGCAGCTTGGTAGCGCACTTGACTGGGGGTCAAGGGGTCGCAGGTTCAAATCCTGTCAGCCCGACTGGTATGTGCCCTTGTGAAAGGCACAATTCAGGTGATGAATTCCTTTCCGTGGGCCTATCGTGGGCCTAGTGGATGGCCCACGCGCTCGGTTAGCCCAGCTTCTTCGCACGATTTCAGCCCAACGTCGGGCCTCGACCAACCCCGCTGATGTCGTCACAAGACACCATGATTGTCCTGGTCTTCGTGGCCGACAGGGGCATCGACCTACCTTCTTCATGTGCACCAACGCATGTGAGGAGGACCCGATGTCCAGCATCGCAGCTACCCGTTCCAGGGAGCTCCTGACGCTCGATGCCGCGGCGGAACTACTGGGAGTGAGCACCTCGACCGTCCGTCGCCGCATCACTGACGGTCAGCTTCGCGCCTTCCGCACCGGCAAGCGGCTGATCCGCATCCGGATCCAGGATCTCGACGACCTGTTGCGCGAGATCCCGTCCGCGGGCCGGCGTCCGCGTTCCGTCCGGAGCTGGTGACCATGAGTCAGGATGAGCTGGCCGAAGGCCGCTGGCCAGTTGTGGTCGATGCCGAGGCTGCATACGAGGCGATCCGCTCGATCAACCACCGGACGATCTGGCTCTCGGACGGGCTGCCCGGCCCGGCTCTCTACTGGGTGCTGGCCGAACTCAAGTTGGCGCTGGGGTATAGCGCCCAGCAGGCCCTTGAGCAGCTTGGCCGCGGGCTCGCCCAGTCCCTCGACCACTATGAGGTGTACGAGGACGACGGGCGCGACCCGTCGGCGTCGGTCGAGACCGCGGGTGCGGCGTTGCAGGCTGCCGCGGACCTCGCTGGGCAAATTGGCGTACTTCTTGATGCCGCCCAGCTCGCAATCGCCCGCCAGGCGCATCGGTCCTTGTCCGAGCGGGTTGGTGAGTCATGAGGCCGCCGTTGGGAAGCGCTGTCGAGCCGACGTCGCATCCTGAGGACTCTTCCCGGATCGCGGAATCCGATCTAGCGTGGCAGCACCTGTCCCCAGGTCTTGCCCGTTGCACAACCCCTCGTCGGAGAGATGTGAGGGCATTTCTGACTTTCCGGGCGGCCACAACTCAACACCGCACCACGGGCGCTGCGCACGATTTGGGAGGGGTTCGATCAGCGCCCGTGGCCATCGACAGCACCTGGCTGCCGTCTGTATAAGCGAACAGACGCGAAGGAGGACCAGATGGTGACGCGCAGAGTCGTCGCGGTCGTGGGCGTGGCGGTGTTGTGCCTGGTGGGGTGCACCCAGACCACGACCGAGAGTGTGTCTCCGACACCGCCGGCCACGACTCCTGTCGCCACCTCGACTCCGACCGCGACGTTCACTACCACGCCAGATTGGTCGGCTGAGCAGCAGGCCGCAGTGGACGCGGTCGAGAAGTGGTACAGGATCTACAACGAGGTCATGCAGGGCAAACGCGGTGGCGGAGATTTCGTGCTCGCGGGGCGAGGAGACATCGCTGACAACGCCGCCCGCACCTATAACGGCTTCGGCTTGGCGCACCTGACGGTCGAGGGCGACGTCACCATCTCCGATCTGGTGCCATCCAAACTGAGGCACCGGGATCGCCCGACGATCGTGGTCGATCTCTGTGAGGACTCAACCAAGTGGAGTGTGCTCGACTCCGACGGCAAGGACGTGTTCGAACTCAAGGACAAAATCGTCCGGCCGCTCGCGATCACCGTCGAGGAGTGGCCCGCCGAAGGATGGTTCGTGACCACCTCGCAGAAGGGGAGTGGGTCATGCTGATCGTCCGGCTTCTGGCAACCCTTGTTCTCATCATCGCCGGCGTGGTCATCAGCCCCACTACGGCATACGCGGCCTGCAAGAGCGTTGTCGGCAAGAACGACGCCGGCATCGAGACAATCAAGATCGTCTGTGAGGACGACGATCGGAGCGGCGAAGCTCTCGGCTCGGGCAAACGGGTGTGCAGGTGGGATGGCGTCGAGGTCCCCTGCGTCTCAGATCAAGGCAGGTGGTACTCGCCGTTCAACTGCTACATCAGCCCGGTCGATCCGCTGCCGCCGTACACCGATCTGAGCTGGCGGGGACACCGGGAGGGCACTCTTTGGTACTGCCGCGTCAGCGGCTTGGACGTGGGGACTCCCTTGGTCATCTGGCTCGCCGACTCCGCCCCACCCCCCGATCCGGAGCAGCTTGCCCGGGAAGCCGTGCGCAACATGCAACTCAAGCCGATCACGATCGGGATCGTGCCGAACGACGACCCTGACTCAGTGGGCCTTGTGGGGATGCCGATCTGGCTGTGGGCCGAGACTCCTTCCGATCAGACCATGGGGCCCATTTCCCGATCGGCGTCGGAGGGTGGCTACACGGTGACAGCGACCGCCGAGGTCAAGCGCGTGCGCTGGTCGATGGGCGACGGGGGAGTGAAGACCTGCACCGGGCCGGGGACGCCGTACAAGCTGAAGTACGGCATCACGGAGTCCCCGACATGTGGCTACCGGTTCGAGAAGCAGGGCAAGTTCACGGTGGCGGCCCGGTCGGACTGGCTGGTGCGGTGGTCAGGAATCGGGGAGACGGGCACGTTCCGGATCTATCTGACCCAGAACACCCAGGTCGTGATTGGTGAGTTGAACGTCCTGACTGTCAGCGAAGGGAGTTGAGTCGCAATGTCGGTGCTGAGCATGAGGAAGCAGGAGACACGGTCTCCTGACCCTGTGAACGGGGCGCGGACGCTGGCCCGGCCGCCGAGGATCCGCCGCCGCCCGCTGGTGCTGATGGGCGCGATCGCCGCAGTCCTGATCGGGGCCTTGGCGGCGGTGTGGATCTGGACCACGTCGGCGACCGCGACCGATGTGGTCGCGATTCGTGAGGCGGTGCAGCGGGGCGAGGTGATCGACCGGGCGGATCTGGAGGTGGTGAAGGTCGGCCTCGACCCGTCGCTCGACATCGTGCCTGCCTCGCGGATCGACCAGATCGCCGGCCAGCGGGCCGCAACAGACTTGGCGCCGGGCGGGCTGCTCGCGGCAGGTTCGGTGACGAACGAGGTGTTGCCGAAGGCCGGGGAGACACTGGTCGGCGTCGGACTGGCACCGACGATGCACCCGGCCGAACCGCTACTGGCTGGGGATCAGGTGCGAATCGTCGAGACGCCGGGCCAGCAGGGTGAGGTCGTGACGGCGCCGGTGGTGATGGCGGCGGTCGTCTCCCGGGTCACGATCCTCGAGACCGGGGACACCTTGGTCGATGTGCTGGTGCCGACGGAGAAGGCGGCTGAACTAGCCGCCCGGGCTGCGACCGGGCGGGTGGCGCTCGTCCTTGAGTCGCGGGAGCGGTGATGGCGCATGGCTGTGTTCGTGTGCGCTTCGGCGTCTGGCTCTCCCGGGGTCACCACGACGGTACTGGCCTTGGCGTGCGAGTGGCCGCGTCCGGTGGTGGTTGTCGAGGCTGAGCCGACGGCGGGGTCGGCCATTCTGGCTGGGTTCTTCCGCGGTGTGGTCGAGCCGACCGGCGGGCTGGTGGAGTTGATGGTCGCGCAGCGTCAGGATCAGCTGGCCGATCGCCTACCGTCCGTGTTGCTCCCGATCCCGGACTCTCCAGCGAAGGTGTTGCCGGGCATCCAGACCCGCGCGCAGGCCGCGGGGCTGGAGTCGGTGTGGTCGCCTCTGTTGACCGCCCTGCGTGACCTGGACGACACGGGGACGGACGTCCTGGTCGATGCGGGACGTCTGCCGTGGACGGGCTCGCTGAACCTGCTCGTGCTCGGCGCGGACGTGCTGCTCTTGGCAGCAGGGTCGAACCTGCCGGTGGTCGCGAAGACTCGCGCCCTCGCTGCGGATCTCGCCGATCAGCGCCCGTCCGGCGTCGGCCTGCTGGTCATCGGCCCGAACCGGCCGTACGGCTTCGGTGAGGTCGCGAAGGCCCTTGGCCTGCCGGCCGTGGGACGGATCGAGTGGGACCCGCGCGCCGCAGCCGTCTACTCCCAGGGTGAGGCCCCTGCCCGTCACGCGGAGCGTTCGGCGTTCCGGGGCAGCATCCGGGCCACGGGCGAGGCGATCCGGGCCTTCGCCGAAGCCGCTCGCCGTCCCACGAGTCCGTCTCTACGCATCGGAGGTGTCCGGTGAACGCCGACCCCAGCTCGCAGGCAGACCGCCCGTCCCTGGACAACCTGGCACTGTTCCGGGCCACCCCGGGCGGGCACTCCACGGCTCTCCCGGGCCGGGTGCGTTCCAGCTTCCGGCTCAGCCCCGGCGACGCTCGTCCGGAGATTCGCCTGGTGGTCTCCGAGCCGGAACCCTTCGACCCCGTCCCGGAAGCCGCGCTGCCGCCGACGGTGACGCCTGGGTTCTCGATCGACTGGAAGCTGGTCGCGGCGTTCCGCGGCAAGGCCGCCGAGGCGCTCACCCAACGCCTGGGGCTGGCGACCACCCGCGAGGCGCAGCAGGAGTTGGGGCGGGCGATCATCACCGAGTTGCTGGACGCTGCCGCCGACGAGGCGGTGACTGCTGGCCAGTCAACATGGACGCGGGCCGAGCAGGCGGCGTTGGCGCAGTCGATCTTCGACTCGTTGTTCCGGTTGGGACGGCTCCAGCCGCTGGTGGACGACGACCGGGTGGAGAACATCATCATCCTGGGCCACGACCGGGTGTGGCTGGAGCTCGTCGACGGGATGCTGGTTCCGGGTCCGGCTGTGGCCGATTCCGACGAGGAGCTGATCGAGTTCATCAGCTTCCTGGCCTCCCGTGAGGGTTCGGCCCGCTCGTTCTCCGCGGCGCACCCGTCGCTGGATCTGCGGCTGGCGGACGGGTCGCGGCTGTCGGCGACGAACTGGGTGACCTCGACGCCGTCGATCGTGATCCGCCGCCACCGGCTGGTCGACGTCACCCTGGACGACCTGGTGCGGCTGGGCACCCTTACCCCGGTGATGGCGACGTTCCTGAGGGCGGCGGTGAAGGCCGAGTTGTCGATCGTGGTCGCCGGCGCACAGGGTGCGGGCAAGACCACAATGTTGCGGGCGTTGTGCAACGAGATCGACCCGCTCGAGCAGCTCGCCACGTTCGAGGATCCGCACGAGCTGTTCCTCGACGAGCTGCGGGAACGGCACGCGGTCGTGCACGCCTTCGAGGCCCGCCACGGGTCGGGCGAGATCGGTGCGGACGGCAGGCCGGCCGGCGAGTTCGGCCTGGACATGGCCCTGCCGGTCAGCCAGCGCAAGAACGTTGCCCGTCAGATCGTCGGCGAGGTCCGGGGCCCGGAGGCATGGTTGATGATCAAGGCGATGGAGTCCGGGTCGGGATCGCTGTCGACCACCCATGCCGCCTCGGCCGCGGACGCGATGGACAAGCTGGTGACCTGCTGCATGGAGGCCGGCCGACACGTGTCGAGTGAGTTGGCGGCCCGCAAGCTTGGGCGGGCGATCGACCTGGTCGTTCACATTCGACTCGACAACACGACCGACGTCAACGGCACCAGGCACCGCCGCCGGGCCGTCTCCGAGATCGTCGCTGTCGGTCAGGGCGAGGTCGACCTGGGCTACGCCCTCACGACCGTGTTCAGCCCGGTGCCGAACGCGCCCGCGTCACCGACCCTGCTGCCCGACCACCTGCGGGTGCTGGCCCACCACGGCTTCGACATCGACACCTTCCACGCCACGGCGACCGGAGCCCGACGATGACCGCGCTGATCGTCGCACTGTCGGGTGGCCTCATCGCCGCCGGTGTGGTCATGTTCGCATTCTGGCTGTGGCCCGCCGAGCCGGATGTCGCGAAGCCCCGCCGCAGCCGCGGCCCGATGACCCGGTGGCGGCGCATTCCGGCCCGGAGGCGCTGGTCGGTCGTCGGGGGTTTCGCCCTCGGCCTGCTGGTCGCTGTCTTCACGGGGTGGTGGATCGCCGCCCTGGTGATCCCGGTCGCCGCCGTCGGGCTGCCGGTCCTGATCATCGGCACCCCGGAGAGGTCCCACATCGAACGCATGGAAGCCATGGCCGAGTGGACCCGCGGTCTGGCCGGCGTGCTGAGCGCGGGCGTCGGCCTCGAACAGGCCCTGGTCGCGATGCTCAAGTCGACACCGCCCGCGATCGGTAAGGAAGTCCGGTCCCTGGTGGGTCGGATGCAGTCTCGCTGGTCGAGCGAGGACGCCCTGCGTGCGTTCGCCGACGACCTCGACGACCCGACCGG
>Ga0209277_10001724_pt1 | contig 10645 bp, 17 predicted proteins | sample JI81AbrownDNA_FD_187503 | JGI IMG/M metagenome (GOLD analysis project Ga0209277, IMG submission 187503) | Wastewater effluent complex algal communities from Wisconsin, to seasonally profile nutrient transformation and Carbon sequestration -... | ecosystem: Engineered > WWTP > Effluent > Algae... | reverse complement strand
TCGCAAAAAATCCTTACGGGATAACCGGATGGGTGTTCGTTGTGGTATTTCGCCTCTGCATACTCCTGCAATGCTGCTTTCGCCCGTGAGATCACGTCATCAGTCATGGAATTCCACATCCTCGTTACCAAACGTGGAGTTCTCAAGACGAAACTTAATTCCGTAAGCTCCGAACAGACCCATCACCAATAGCCTTCGTACCGCTTCTGAATAAGTGAGTCCACTTAGCCCGGGACGATCCATCAGGTCCATTTGGAAGCGTCGGACAGCCTCATCTAGTGACGGCTGCACATACGATTTACAGTGAATTGTCTTGTGTTCCTCCATATCTACGGTAATCAGTCGGGCTTTGCGGCGTTTCAATATTTCGGCTCTCTTGCTGCGGGCCATATCTTTTCTCCTTTAGAATTGGATGCGAGCACCGGGTGCATTCGGCGCACGCTTCTTAGTTACCTTGGTGGTTGGTTCATCAAATAAATACGGCCAAGCTTGGTGGCGTAACCACGGCTTGACCATGCATCTGCGGAGGAAATACAGAGCGTGTCTGTCGGCATCGCGAGCGTGGTTGAGGCCACCCTCCCGCTGGTAACGTCCAAATTGCTTGAGCCGCTTGTCATTCATTGTGGATTTCGGGTTAGCGCGATCCTGAATAAAAGCGTATCTTCCACGGTGCCAAAGCTCTTGCTCAACCCTGGCGGTGATACGCACAGCAGAAAGCAAATCCCTACTTTTCTCAGATCGCTCTAGGATGAAATCCTCAATGACCACAGCGGCTTGCGGCCACTTGTCCATTATCATCATGATACGAGCTACCCCGCGAGCTTCGGCCTCTGAATTGCGGTGTCCAGTGTCAACGGCAGTCGAAGTGTCCAGTGCCCCAGCGTTTTTAAAACAATCAATCTGCCCGTGACTGTGCATCGACACCCGATCACTCAGGTTAATGCCCTTGGTGCTGATATCCATTTCAACACAGATAGTTGACCAGCCGGTTGTTTCGCCTGGGTCCAGAGCTATCACCATCGGAGCCACCAAATCCCCCGAAATTTCCTCTCTCTCTGGGGATTTGATGGCCTTGGTGTCGTAATCGACCGTCTGAATAGGGATTTCGTTTTTTAGAATGGCGCGAAATCCTTTCCATCTCTACCTGGTTTTCCATCCATGCCGGGTCGTCCAGGTCTACCGGAAATTCCCATCGCACCTACCACGCCGGGAACACCCTGTTCGCCCTTGTCACCTTTTTCTCCTTTTCGGGGAGCTTTGGTGGCTGCCCAGAAAACTATCCAAACAAACGCCAGGAGATACAAAGACCAGTAGTGATTATCGAAGAATTCCGGCCACGTCATTTAACCAATCCGTTCTTGAATTTTTCCGTGATCTGAAATGTTTCTGAGCGCGGTACGACGGCCAGTTCATCGTTGGTTGCTTTGCCGGTCATGTGAACAGCGTTGTACATGACGCATTTCTCCACGATGCCCCGTTTGAGCAACACATGCATTACGTCACGATCTGGCCGGTACAGCTTCCAGTTGGGGTTCCAGACGCCGTTGTTGTCCAGCATGGCGTTGATGATCTTGCGTTGCCGGATACCCAACTTACGCCCAGTCAGGTTGTGCCTGGGGGCTGCGTAGCTCGGGTTATAGCCCATCGGCAAGCCCTTCAGCGGGAACAGTGCCATGCTTACCCAATTGGTAAACGACAAGACCAAGTTGTCCCAGCGCCTTCTTAAACGTATCGAAATCATAGTTCACCTTAAATTCGCTGAGATGCGTTTCTGGGTCATGAATGAGTTCTAGCGTGCTGATCCCGATAGACATGCAGAATTCTTCGCAGATGGTCGTCTGTCGGAGTCGCCGCGTTGCCTTTTGGAAAGCACTGTCTGCCAGATCGAATTCGATCTTAGGAACGAATCCCAACAGCCCTGCAATATCATTGATTATTCCGGCCACTTTAGCCCTTTCGTTTGTGACGGTACGATATTAAACCCAAGAATAGAGGCGGCCTTCGGGGGCGCAATCCCCGAAGGCCGCAGTGCGTCATCCATCGAGAATCTGGAGGAACAACGCAATGTCAACGGTACCGTCCTCGCGGCCGTCTCAGGACTTCTTGAGTCTGTCCATTTCACTTTTCAATTCGCCAGGATCATTCTCGTCCATGAATTCCCGCCAGGCGCGTCTACGGCATCGCCTGATTAGGTCTTTTTGGGCAAACTCCTGGGCTTCTTTGTCCGTGTGGAAATTGCGGTCGATTTCTGTTGATCGGCTAAGGCTATCCCGAATGAGAAGCACCCAGCCGAATTTTCCACGCGAAATGTAATTAGGGTTTGTTTCACTTCTCTCCCAACGAGCTACGATATAGCGTTCATTTAAGAAATCAACCCTCGCCTCATACTCAAATTCCCCTATCTTGTTCCAGGCTAAGGTCTTGTCACTGTCTGGCATGATCTCTCCATGACTCTGCGTTGGTATCGTTGTCCATCATCCTGCGCCAGCACGATTCCCAGTCGGCAGCCGAAAGCAGTGCTTCTGCAAGAGATTTGGCATCGTGCGACGTTCCTTTGAGGCCGGTTGTGCTGCCGCCGAATGGATTTGGTATCCGAATAATGTAGCCGCCGTCGTGCGCCTCGTTCTTGATAAAGTCGTACTCAGCAACAACTTTCAGATTCGATCCCTTTGCATACCACGTCCAGTAGGCCCGTGATGGAATGCTGCGAGTTTTCTCAATACAAACAAATCCCTCAGCGTTCGTTTGATCTTCATTGATCAGCGTCCAGATGATCTGTTGAGCGTCCGGTGTCCGTACGTCGAGTGTCTTAACCGGAGGGATTGCTGTCATAAGGGGATTCGGGTCCGGTGTAAATGTGATGCCCTCGACATTTTGTACAGGCGGCGTTTCCCGCTGTGTCGCAAGGGCTTTCATCAATCTTTCCCCGATTATCCGTCCAGCCTCACCGGCTACGTTTTTCTGTTTGAGCGAGTCGGGGTTGGCCCGCGTTTTGCGAGCCTTCCCCTTCCCACCCTTCTTCTTGCCCATTTAGTCGCAGTCGCTCGTAGCCATAGCAATTCGCGTCATGACCGTGTTCACGTCTTCGGTGTCCGACTGAATGAATTGCGTATCGGCGTGCTGGCTGTTGATCTGGACGGCCACGCCTCCGATTGGTTCTGGAATCGGGTTGCCTGCGTCGTCATGGCTATCCTCATCCCACAGAATCGACAGCGGGCCGACAGCAAGAATCTCATCCGTATTGACCCAGATATCGCCAACGAGGATGAAAGTTGCTGTCTCCGTAACGATTACCACCATGTCGTCATCGACCTCGGGGAAATCGGTGTCATTGTCATCTGCGACTGTCCTGCTGATTCGCTGATTTGCCACTGTTGGTTGGTCCTTTCAGTCTGGGTCTAAGACCCACATTTGTTCTGGCATAAGCGAATTGCCCATGCCGGGTAATTTCTTCCCTAGCACCACGATTAGGTGGTGGTCCTCTTTTAGCTGATTTATCGTCGCCTCCCATTTCGGGAAGATTTTGCGTCCGAATCGAATAGCTACTTCGTCATGTTCGTCATAGGCGAAAACTACGGCGTGTTTAACTAGACCAGGATGCTCCATTTCTGATAAAATTTGCTCAACGCTTTTGCCCGTTTTCTTTCGCTCATACTCCACTGCATCGCGGTGGTGAATGCTGGCTACTAGCCCTACCCATGCTACCAGTTCCCAGTCGGCGGCGTCACCAATCTCGTTGGCACCAAAGAAATCTTCTGGGCAGGGCAGACCGGCACCATCGTATTCACCCTCAACCAATTCAGTTCTGAACGCATCCAACTGCCTTTCCGTACGATGAACGCCAAACGGATCGTCCTGCGCCGCAAAGGCTTTAATTGTTTCTACAGTCTTGGGTCCAACCCCTTTCGTTAAAGCTCCGATCTTTTCCCAGGAAAATAAGCCAAGCTCATACAAACTGCTCTCAGTGGCCGCTGGATTATCTATTAGAGCCTGTTGCGTCTGAATCATGGCCTCTGCCGTGGTGTCTCCGATCCCCGGCACCTGCACAAATCCTGGTGTGAGGCAACGCTTTCCATCAGAAATAGAGACTCGCCACGTCCTGCCTGACAGGTACGGGTCTATGTTCCCAATCGAAATCCCGTGATTCACTGCGTCTTTCAATAACGCTGTGCGCCTTGGGATATCGTCCTTGCCGTCGCCATTCTTAGCAAGGCTGGCGGCATAGAACGCTTCGGGGTGATTCTGTTTGAAATACATTGCCCAGTAAGCGATTACGCTATAGGCATAGCTGTGCGCGATATTGAACGCATACCCGGCAGCCGTAGTGATTGTGCCCCAAACCCGCCAGGCTGTGGACTTGTCAATTCCGTTGGCAGCGCAGCCATTTGCGAAATCTTCCCATAACTCTGCGAACTGATGTTCACCCAGTTTCTTGCCAATGATCTTGCGAACGCGCAAAACCTTGACAGTATCGAAACCAGCCAGATCGCGTAGCACCTTCATGATCTGCTCTTGATAGACCAACTCTCCGTAGGTGGCCTCGACGTGCTGATCGTAGAGCGGGTGAATTCTGTCGTAATCGCCTAAATCTTTCGCCTCGACATACCGGCTAACGGCACCGCTAAAAAGTGGTCCCGGTCGAGCGAGAGCATTGATATCTGACAGGTCGAGAATTGAGGTTGGTCTAACCAGTTTGCATACATTTCTGGTGGTGCCGCCTTCAAATTGGAAGATGCCAACAAGATCATCGTCACTAAATCCTTTCAGAATTTCTGGGTCATCGTAATCCATAGCGTAAACGTCAGCCAGATCAATCGTGTTGGGCGTCAGTTTGTTTACTGTATCTATAACCCGGCTCAGCATCCCCATCGTGGATAGCCCCAATAAGTCTGCCTTCATCATCCCCAGGTATTCAGAGTCCCTTTTGTCGTAGGGAACGCTGATTACTTTGCGCTCTTTTGCTCCGCTTCCGACAGATTTCTCATAGAGAGCGCAAGTGTTTGTGATTGGCTCACTAGACACGACATAGCCTGCTGCATGTGTCCCATATGTTTTGACATTTCCCTCAAAAGCAGTTGCAATTTGTGCCACTTGAGGGAATCTATCAAGTAATTCGGCAATTTCTGGTACGTCGCCGTACCTTTCGATTGCGTCGAGAACACTATCATCGACTCTTTCGTCAGTCTCGACACGATCCCCGATCCTTTCCTTGAGAGGCTTGAGCATAGATTTAGGAATATTCGGGTAAATCATCCCCACAGCATCAATGGCGGTCTTCCCGCGATACCGAATGATATTGGCTACGTTTCCGACGTTCCCGTTTCCGTATTTCTTTCGCAAATACTCAACAAGCCGCCAGCGGTCTTCGTCGTCAATGTCGATATCAATATCGGGCAGATCGGTCCTTGACGGGTCCATGAACCGTTCAAAGACCATCGTCGGCACGGTCATGGGGTCTACCTCTGTGATCCGCAGCAGGTAGCACACCAGAGAGGCGGCAGCAGAGCCTCGTCCCGGCCCCACGGCGATCCCTTGATCCTTGGCCCAACAAATCAAATCGCTCAAGAATAGGAAGTAGTCAATGAATTCTGGCCGCAGCGACATTACTCCCAGTTCATGGGAGATGCGCTCTTGATATTCGGGACCATCGCATAGTTTTCCATAACTTGCGCGGTATTCGATACCAGCAGCGATTTCTTCATTAAAATAAGTTTCCCTATCGGTCGATATCCCATATGGTATAGGAAAAACCAATGGTCTACTCTTGGGGAGCGTAACACTACATAAAGAAGCAACCACGGCAGTATTGTCAATAGCAGACTGAGCGTCAGATTCACTTAATCCCGTATCTATTAGGTCTTGCAGTATTTCTTCATCCGATTCAGGTAGCGTCAGCGGGATATCGTACTCCCAGTCTGCCCCTATTTTTTCAAAATTACTCCCACGATGTGCCGCGTGAAGCGCCTGCTGAATTTCGGTCTGACTTGCATGGCAGTAGTGAACGTCAGCCGTCGCAAGAAGTGGTATTCCTGTAATGTCACTGATTCTTGACAACGCTTGATTGATAGTACAAACGCGAGGAAGCCCAGGAAATCGCTGTACCTCAAGATAGTATCTGTCGCCAAATACCTTTTGATAGAGCCGTACGACCCTAAGAACAGAACGGAACTGTTCGTTTGTGAAATCATCTCTTTCGGGACCGTAAGACTTTCCACCCAAGAGTTTGCATGACGTGAGAGAACTGGCGCATCCGGTCGTGACAATAAGCCCACGATTATTCCTTTTCAGATTTTCCCACGTTACGGTGGGGTATTGGTAGAAATCTTTGTAGCTTTGCGTCACTAGCCGATTGAGAGATTCATAGCCTTCATCGTTCATTGCCAGAATGGTTTGGTGATTCTTGGATCGTACGTTAATCGGGGAAGAATACGCCTCAATACCGAAAATTGGCTTCAGTCCAAAATTCCTACAGGCTATTTCATGCTGGACGTGGGCAGATACGTTGCCGTGCTCTGTGTTCCCCAGCGCCGTCATCCCCAGTGCATGTGCCCGCTCAGCGTGCTCCATCGGCGGTCCATGCCCGTCACCGTTAGAAAATGTGGTGTGATGGTGGAGACTAACAAAGCGAATTTTAACCCACCTTCTTTCGACTAATTCTGCGCCGTTCATTCGCGCAAGTTCGGCAAAAACGTGACCCTCTATTGTCTTTCCCAAAATTATTACCATGCCCATTGGGACATTCTGGACTTCTTCCGAATTCCCAAGGTTTTACGATTTTACATCGCACACGTCTTGCATTGCGCTCATCTTCCGAAAGGCTCAATGACTTTCCGGTTAATGTTTTTGATAATTTAGCTTTGGCCTCGTCAGTCCATGCACTTTCCTCTGGATGACTTAATTTATGACATGACGGGCATAGCCAAATTACATCAAATATATTCTTGTCGTCATAGCCCTTGTGATGATGAGCTTGTAATCCATGCCTTCCGTCCTTGCACACAACCGGAGGGCATCCGCAATGTTCGCACTTATTTGTCGGAATAATTTTTCCAGCCTGAACTGCACGCCAAGTCTTCAGTCTCGCATTTTGCTTTTGCCTCTTTGCCATGTCCATTTCATTAACGCCGCTTTCTGTCGTCATATCTCGCCTCTGCCGAATCCCATTGTAAATCTTCTTTTGTATTAGTAAGGATTGCCAACGCAGTACACATCCCCTCCACTCTACCCTGGTGAATGGCAATACTCTCTAGATCAGAGATATCACCTTTAGATAATCCAAAAGAAGTGTCAACACCGGGCATCTCCATCCATTTATCGTAGGCTTTATCCATTTCGCCCCTAATCTTTTCGATCAGAGTTTGCCCCTTATCGCCGGGGTGCGTGTCTTCAAATTTCATTTCGACCACGATCCCTTAATCGACACGTCAATTACATTTGACGTTAATGGGTCACCGTAAACTTCGGCAAAATCTTTAGCTTCTTTTCGAGACTTAAAATTGCCAAAAACTACAGTTACTTGAAATAGTTCCTGATCCTTTGGCAATTCAGACCTTGGTTTCATTTTTTATGCATTCCTCCGTTTTACGATGCGGGTGCCAGTGGAGATGGCAGTGGCAAAACTCGAATTGTTTCCCTGGTTCACAGCACTTTTTCACGACATACCTCGCAATCGGAATCTGGACCTTGGTTTCATTTTTTATGCATTCCTCCGTTTTACGATGCGGGTGCCAGTGGAGATGGCACTTGCATATTTCAAATTGTTTCCCTGGTTCACAGCACTTTTTCACGACATACCTCGCAATCGGAATCTGGACCTTGATCGTCAAAAGTACAGGTATGTTTTTTGCACGCCGTGTCGGTCTGCCTCCCCGCCAATGAAGCCATCGGTCAAGAATTGATCCGGCTGCACTAGTGTTGGGATTGCTGGTGCCGACGCTTGCTCCTGACCGTCGATTTTATTTTGTAACCAATCTTCCAAATACCATTGTGCCTTTTCAATGTCTTCTCGGTCATTTCCCTTACCGCCGAATGCCACGCGCCAGATGTGTTTCATAGCATTCGCCAACCGCATATCCTTGATATGGCGAATAATGTCGATGCATTCAATTTGGATATGAATGAAGCGAGCCAATTGCATCGTTGTTTTCAGCCACGGGGTGTTGCGCTTGATCGTGCCGTCAGATTCACATTCGGCCACAGCCAAATACGGACCTTTGTAATGCGGTGGATGGTTCACCATATCCAATATGATTCCAGTTTTTGGATCAATCACAATTCTTCGCCTTCTCTCTTTCGAATATCCCTGAGCTGTGCGGCTTGGGATTCAGCCAGAGCAATGAGGTCGGCTGCTAGGTCGTTGGGGAAGTGTTCGCCAAACCCGGCGTATTCCGCTTTCGCCCGTGCGATTACGTCGTCAGTCATCAGCAGCCACCAACTCATAGGTAGCGTCGAAAATGTCCGGCTTACACGGATAGAACTCGCCCTTGACGCCGCGAATAATCCAGTCGCCGGGGTCAATTCGCATCTTGCCTTCAAGAGTGACAATGACGACGTGGATGTCCTCGGGGAACTCGGCCGGAACGACCTCGGTAATCCCACCGTTGCTCTGCACCCAGCGGTGGATAGCCGCAATCCGGCATGCCGTCTCGTAGCTGCCCCTGTCTAGCTGGGCCTTGACGGGCCATTGGACTGCTTCGATTTCAACGGGCAGTTTGCGATACCGCTGGACTCGGCTGTAGTCGTTGGGGAAGTGTTCGCCAAACCCGGCGTATTCCGCTTTCGCCCGTGCTAGAACGTCGTCGGTCACACCGTCATATTTATTTTTCAAATCTTCTTGATCGCCGATCACAATTCCTCCCCTTCTAATAAGTCTTGCATCCACGCTTTGTTTTCCACGGTGGGTTTTCTTTCTTTTACGTCAGCAAAGATAAGTTTTCTATTCCAATATCTTTTGCTGGCTTCCGATAGATTTACTCTGTGCTCAAATGACCGCTCATGCCTGCCACACTTGCACCCTTCTTCGCATTTCCTGCCCCCTCTGCCGGGGTGCGGAGCGTGCTTTCCACAGGCGCAATCGTCAGCGCATTTCCGGTGCTCTCTACCAATTTGCGCTAAACGATTTCTTTCGTTCATTTCCGGTGTTCTCACATGCTTCCCCATGCGGGTTTTGCCCGGTTCTCTAGTCATTTGCTACGCAATATCTCCATTGTGTCAAAGTACAGTTCACCCAGATCAGAGCAGGGACGCCACCGTGCCAGCGGCCCTATGTGCGCCAGTGATCGGCCTCCCCGCCAGTCCGGTTCCACGTCGGTCAGCCCTAGCTCTGGGGGTGTCCCAAGAGGCAATATTTCTTGGTTCACGCCCGATATCGGTGGCTTTTTGTCGTAGGGCCATTCGACGCTCATCAAATCAAATACACGAGAAATTCGATACCAGGAAACGTCGGCTGTCGAGTCGAAAATCATAAAGTTTTCGCTGGCCTGCATTACTGAGGCATACTGCATTGTTTCGCCCTCAACCTCGTCCAGTCTCCAATGGCGGGTTGCCCCAAAAAGCTGCATTTGATCTGGCGCGTAGAACATCGGCCTTGGCTGGGTATTGATGATTAATTCGCCGCGCGGTGCGTTGCCTCTCCACCAGTCCAGGTCATCGAACGTCTGCCGATCTATTTGCAAAGTGCAGATGATCGAATTGTATTCGGCCCACAACTGCTGGTAGGTCTGGTGATAATCAAACGCGAGAAAATTCGCTCTCGGTCGATTGTATGCCGTCACCGGACCTTTCAACTTTAGGTTGTAATCGTCGGCTTCACCGGAGGTTGAAACGTCCACCATTCTTTGCCTAATTAAATCGCCAGGCATCATGGGGATTTCTCGTTCATACCACTTCGCACCGATCTTGACCGGCCTGTCAGCACTTCCGTAGATAATTACCTTCGGTAACGGAATGTCCGTTGATTTAGCAAAGACATGCACGGCGTGAGCCGCTATCAGGGCTGGGAATCCGCTCCCCAGAATGACTACCTGCTCAATTTTCATTTAGAAATTCCCCTTGATAGCGTGCTCTTGAAAGGGAACGTCAGCAGGCTTCATGTACAAATGCCACACCAATTTACTGGGCATTACGACAGTTTTGATATGCATAAACCCTACGGGAATGGGCATCCCGGTTCCGACAATAACGATTTCGGACGTTTGCTTGGGCTTGCGGTCGTCAGCGTCCACTTCACACCACACCGACATATGGTCTGTCGCATTCAGCGGTGACAAGTGAACGATTCGCACCAGTTTGTCCGTTACCAGAAAGCTAGTGGCTAGATTGATTTCGTATTTCCAAATGGTACGCATAGAAGGTCCGTTTCTATTTGTGCAAAGATTTAGGTTACCTTTGATTTGTTTACCGCTCGGTATGCGCTCCCCACCGATGTTTTTCACAAACTATTCGCCCTTGCGGATAATGTCGCCGTCATTATCCAGCCAGTCGATAGAGGGAAGTCCGCTGTAGCTTTTATCCCAGTGGAACCAGGCATAGACCATCATTCCTGTTCGGTACTTTCCGTCACCCCGCAGTGTGTCACCGAGCATGGGGTAACGGGTAAACACATACACCGTTTTCAGATTCTCGTACCTTCGGAATATCGCATCAT
>Ga0209277_10001723_pt1 | contig 10647 bp, 10 predicted proteins | sample JI81AbrownDNA_FD_187503 | JGI IMG/M metagenome (GOLD analysis project Ga0209277, IMG submission 187503) | Wastewater effluent complex algal communities from Wisconsin, to seasonally profile nutrient transformation and Carbon sequestration -... | ecosystem: Engineered > WWTP > Effluent > Algae... | reverse complement strand
CATCGGCAAGAGTCGGCATGAGGCCAAACTGCCTTTGCCTCAGGACGTCGGTGACGCCATCTTGAACTATTTGCGGCAAGCGCGTCCCTCGGTAAACGACGTCTACGTTTTTATCACCGCTGTTGTTAGCGGCTGTGTAGATCCGCAGAAATCTGGCGGCACTAAATGGCGGCGGAATTTGGCGGCGAAGTGTGCGATGTGACGTATACGAAACAGGGGCCCGGCGGGCCCCTGAGTCTTGAGAGTGTTGATTTTGGTTAGAACGGCGGATCGCTGACCCGGACATCGCGGCGTGTCACGCGATCCTCTCGGAACTTGGCCTGCAGAGCGAGCTCGTAGTGCGCCCAGATCCGATCGCGCAGATCATCAAGCAACTCGATGACCGCCAGCGCCTGATCAGGCGACCAGCGAGAGTCGATGAGCAAGTCGCGACCGTCATGCAGGCCGGACGGCGGATGAGAGTGCTTCACGCCGCCGCCTTCGCCGAGCGCTTCCTGGATCTGGCGGCGGCCTGTTCCTGGGCCTCCTTGCGCCGATACGACTCGCCCTTGATGGCGAGTATCTCGGCGTGATGGACCAGGCGGTCGATCATCGCCACCACGCAGCTCGCCCCGGGGAAGACCTCCGGCCATTCCGAGAACGATTTGTTGGTCGTAATCAAGGTGCTCTTCTTCTCGTGACGCCGGTTGATCAGCTCGAAGAGCAAGTCCGCGTGGCGGTTGGAGTAAGAGAGATAGCCGACCTCGTCGATGACCAGTAAATCAGGTGCCGCATAGCGACGCAGTCGGTAACGCAGCGCCGAGTCACTGTCCAGGCCGGCCAGATCACCGAGCAGCTGCCCAGCGGTGGCAAACAACACCGTGTGTCCTTCCAGGATTGCCTGATGCGCAATGTTCTGAGCGATCATCGTCTTGCCCAGGCCGCTGCTGCCGACCAGGAGGACGTTGGTCGCCGCCGGCAGGAAGTCCAGCGTCATCAGTTCGGCGATCGCCCGCTGATCACACTGCTGCGGCCAGGCCCAGTCGAAATCGGCCAAGGGCTTGAAGCGCCCGATATGGGCGCAGCGCAGCCGCCGTTCGAGCGAGCGACGGGCGCGTTCGCTTTCCTCCCAGGACAGCAAAGGATCCAGCCAGGGCTGCTCGGCACACTCGGCCCAATGCGCGAGGAGGCCATGCAACTGCAAAGCGGCCGCCCGTTGGCGGTGGGTGTCATTCGTCATCCGGCGTCCCTTCCATCAGCTGATCGTAGTCATCAAGCTTGTGCGGGCGCACCGGGACATCCCGCCGTTTCAGGTGCTCCGGCAAAGGCACCGCCAGCGGCGGCGGTTCCGCCTTCGCCTGCCGGCGCTTCTCCAGGGCCAGCCGAACCGCATTGGGATGCGGCACGCCCCGCCACAGGGCGTCGGCAATCGCCGCCGTCAGTTCGGCCACGCCGTAAGCTTCCAGCAGCTCAGTCAGCGCGCGCACCGTGCGTCCCAGCGGTTCGCCCCTGTCGACCGCTTGCGTCAGCAGCTCGCGGCTCGTCGGCACCGCCTGCACCAGATGATCGGTGCCGCGATGCGCGCTCGCTTGATGCTTATGCGCGACCAGGGTCGCGATATGTTCGGGGACTTCGATCTGTTGCCGGCGGTCATAACTGCGTCGATGCGTCGCGACCACGGTCTGGCCATCGAGGATGCGTACCTGATCCAGGCGGGCAGCGACCGTCAGCGTGCGCGCCACGCAGGTATGCGGGATCGAGTAGTCATTCAGGTCGAAGCGCACGTAGGGCGTCTTGCCGGCGCAGACGGCCTTGACCTCGTCGGTCGGGAAGGCGTTCCCCGGTAGCGTCAGCAGGCGCGTTCGCTCCTGCTCGAAAGCCTCATGCACCGTCAGCGCCTCGTCCTCCGGGCAGCGTCGCTCCCCGGCAGGCCCGCTGACCCAAGCGTCGGCCTGGGCATTCAAATCGTCCACATCCGTGAAGCGGCGGCCGGCGAAGAAGGCATCGCGGATAAAACGCACGGCCCGCTCGACGCGTCCCTTCTCATTCCCCCGCGCCACCGCCACAGGGCGCGGATCGAAGCGGTAGTGACTGGCCAGGGCCAGCAGCGTCGGATGAAAGCGGATGACCGAGCCCTGGCGTTCAAGGACCGCGCTCTTGAGATTGTCGTACAGGGCGACCCGCGGGCAGCCGCCCCAGGCGGTCAGCGCGCCGACGTGGCCACGCAGGAAATTCTCCATGTAGGCGCCGAGATAGAAGCGCAGGAAGATCTGCCGCGACCAGGAGAGGACAGCGACGAAGGCCATCAACGGCCGGCGTGCCCGACCGATCTCCAGGTGGCCAAAGTGACCCCAGTCGACCTGCATCTGTTCGCCCGGCAGGGTGCGCAGGCGCAGATAAGCTTCGGCTTTCGGGCGCGGTCGGTGGCGGGCGATCAGGTGCCGGAAGTGATCCGGGCGTCCCGGATACCCGCGACCCTTGACCATGTCGTACACGCGGGAGGCGCGTAGGCGCGGAAACTGCGTCAAGGTTTCGAGGATGAACGGCAGGTAGGGATCGATCGCCGAAGGGCGGCGAACGGGTTCGAGTGCCGGCAAGCCGGCTTGGGCGAGCACGCGGGCGACGCTGTCGCGATGCACGTGCAGTTGGGTCGCGATGGTGCCGATACGCCAGCGTTCGGCGTGGTAATAACGCAGGATCTGCGCTTCAATCTCGGGGCTGAGAGTCATGTCTTCTCCGGTCGGGTGGGTGACGGCGAATCCGACGCTGCAGAAAGTCCTGGCGCACCCCGTCCGGCAAAGGACGATGACAGCGACAGCAGTGCCCTGGCAGGGGTGCGACCGGCAACGTCGGTTCAAAGGGGAGTTGATCAGGAGCGACCCTGGGTGGGGAACCCTGATGCGTCACTTTCTGCTGCCGGGCTCGGTAACGGCGCTGGCGTTCGGCATGGGCGTGACGACCGCGGCGGCTGTCTTGATAGCGGCGACCCGAAGCATGGGTAGCCTGTCGGCGTGCCTGGTCGGCACAGTGCGCGGTGCAGTAGCGATGGCCACGATCACAGTGGCTGCAAATGAGCACAGCTGTGCGGCAAGCGGCGCACAGGTAACGTCTTCCAGGGAGATCCATTGGCCGTCCCGGCCAATGGGAATCTGACGGCGAGGTGCGCTTCGTGAAATACTAGGCAGGCAACGTCGCCACTGTGGAGGCTACGGGGCGCGGCATCGGGTCTGGCTTCGCGGTTGGGACCGGTGTCGCGCCTGCCTTTCCACCGGCCGCCCGGCTTTCTACCGCATCGGCAACGCGAACGCTACTGCCACGGGGGTTATGCCGGGCCGCAGATCAGATCCCCTTGAAACCCCATGAGTCGATAGCCGACGGCGCTCCCCGATCCCTGGTCGCCCATTCCTGCCGCGCTTCGCTTGCCAGACGACGGTTTGCTGCGCAACCCGTCCGCCGGGAGCCTGGCCGGCGGCAAACCGGAAAACCGGCATATACATGCTTGGCTGAAAGTCAAAAGCGAAAGCAAACCGACTGGCTTTCTCGCCTCGTCAGGCCGTCGACGCCAGATTTCTACGGAAAAGCGACACCGTTAACACGTGCGCGTGGTACTGTCATAAACTACAGAAGTCTCAATACTGAAAGGTTTCTTGACTAATTCCAAGGAGAGAAGAAATGAGCATTTCAGCAAGCCTCACGGCAACCGGTTTTGCAGAAGTTATTGTGGTGCTACGACCTGCGACAAGTGAACTCGTCGCTGCTGCGGGGCCCTCAGTTCCGAGCAATGTACTTCGCCACTTCATCGTATCCACGGACTCGCAGGACGGTGCGCTCCTCGAAGCTCTCAATGCGCACGGCCCAATGTCCACGGCCAGCGAAGCGGCGGGTGGCACCAGCGCTGCAAGCGTTCGTGCGGTAGCTCACCCTAAGTCAAAGGCTCGGCACTATCCAAACTTGGGGATCGTCCTTGGAACGGTGGACCGCGTCGGCTTGGCCGGGCTACGCAAGGAGAGCGCCGTTGATAAAGTTGTACCCGCTCCGCAACTCCGCCTCATCAAGCCGGTCGCGGTCGCTGCTGCGACAGTTGCACCCGGCTACACTTGGGGACTGCGCGCTCTTAGGGTTGATCAAATGCATGCTCAAGGTCTGACTGGTAAAGGCATCCTAGTTGGGCATCTCGATACCGGCGTCGATGGGTCCCACCCGGCACTTGCGGGAGCCGTGAAGGTATTTGCAGAGTTTGATGCGCTCGGCAATCAGGTCACCGGAGCCAAAGCAACAGATTCTGGTGAACACGGTACGCACACTGCTGGAACGATCGCCGGGCAACCAACACAAGGAGTGCATTTTGGTGTTGCACCCGGGGCAAAACTGGCGAGTGCAATGGTCATTGAGGGCGGCAATGTGCTCGCGCGCATCCTCAGCGGAATGAACTGGGCAGTCGGGCAGGAGGTGCGCGTGCTCAGCATGTCGCTTGGTCTGCCCGGCTCAAGCGATGCATTCCTCGCGATTACCCAGATATTGCGCGCTCGTGGTGTGCTCCCAGTGTTCGCCGTCGGAAATGAAGGGCCCGGCACAAGCCGGTACCCGGGCAACTACGCGGAGACACTTTCCGTGGGAGCGATAGACAGCGCAGGCGCCGTCGCCGACTTTAGCAGCAGCCAGCGCTTCAAGCGCAAGAAGGACCCGATCGTTCCTGACCTCGTCGGGCCAGGTGTCGACATTGTTTCGTGTGTTCCAGGTGGCAAGTACATGCAAATGTCCGGAACATCTATGGCAACGCCGCACATTGCAGGATTAGTCGCGCTCCTCATGGAGGCGAAGCCGGAAAAAACGATCCACGAGATTGAGGGGGCACTCTTCAAATCCTGCTCGTTAAAGCCGGGCATGCTTCCCAATCGTGCAAACCGTGGCTTCCCGGATGGGTTGATTGCGCTCAGCCTGCTTTGAGTTGTAACAGCATGTCCAATAACGTCGCTTGCGTGTATTATAAATAATAGACGTCTTGCGATTCTAGGTAGGGGCGCACATCATGGTTACTAATTCCGCCACCCGACAGGAAACTGCGACGGCTCCCGCAACTTCGGATCTCGTAGACGCGGTGGTCCTACTTTGCACGCCAAAAGATGCAAGTACGCCTTCGGCCGCGGATACCAGGGCGCTTGCCAAATCCGTGCTTGAAGAGGTGGCGCGTGAAACCGGGCTCAATGCAAATGCGTCAACGGTATTCGAGAACCTGCACTCTTTCAGCGTACGTGCCCCACAGCAGTTCGTTAACGCGATTGCCCGTCTTGATACCGTGAGGCAGGTGCTACCCAATGTAATGTCCGACAGCGCGGTCATCGAACCGGTGAAAAGAATCCCTGTCAAGCTTCCGAAGGGACTGACGTAAGCGAGTGTGATAGCAAAGGAGAGATGATCATGACAGAGGTGACCCCATTGCAAATCTCCAAACAGGACAGCGTCCCGAAGCCTTCGCTTCCCTCCCCTACATCATCCAAAATGACAGAGATCGGAGCGTGGGTTGCGGTGCTTGTTGTTATTGCGTGGCTGATCCTACTGTTTGTATTGCTGAACAAGGTTGAGGCGAACGACGGTGAGTGGACAAGGATATACACGCTTTGGACTTCACTTGAAACGGTCGCGTTTGCGGCAGCCGGTGCACTGTTCGGGACAACCATTCAGCAGCGCAGGGTCCAGGACGCCAAGGAAGAATCCAAGCAGGCGAAAGATGATGCGAAGGACGCTAGGAAGAATGCAACTGCGAGCGCGGATGCTGCAAGCAAAGGGAGGACGCTGGCGGAAGCATTGAAGATGACAGCGACGCGCGAGCACGGCAATGGAGCGGGCCTCGCCGAAGGGCAAACCTCAAGCGCTGCTGACCTTGAACGGCTGCGCAAGCTTGCCGTGGAGCTCTTCCCAGCGTGAAATCAGTATAGCCACCGACCTTCGACGCGACCGCAATCCCCAAAACCACGGTCATTCCATGCGTTCGCATGATCCCTTGGTTCGGCCAAAGAAGATTGTTCCACGAAGTCGCTGGTTAAAGCTGTTCCCACTTCAACATGAGGGAACCACCCGTATCACCGGGTGAATCTAGACGCCTGAATCAAGAAGCGGCGTTGACAACGTAGTCGGCCCTGCAGAATTCCGCTACCTGCCGTGGCACGCGAAGCCTGGCGCAGACGCACGACCCGACGATCTTCGTTGCCGGAAATCGCCGCCAACAGCGCCAGCCACAGCGAGCGCAAAAAAATCGCCTTCAGGCCCAGGCGAACCATCGCCCGCAACAACCAGCGCAGGTTATAGCCCGTGGCACACAACACGGTGTGCAGTGCATCGCCGATCTGACCTCGCAACCAGCAGCGATCCATCCGGTGATCCGCCTTGAGATGCCCGATCGTCGGTTCAACCGCTGGTCGGCGCCTGAGACAGCGACGCTGCTGGCGAGTTAGTGACTTGTACTTGCCACGGTGAATGATTTCCACGTTCGGATTGTCATGATCAACGCCGCGGTAGCCAAGATCGAGGGGTAGAACAAGCAGTTGTGTCACCAGCCGGCTGGACCGACAGTGTTTTGAGAGCAGGAGGAAGGGTGCCGTTTGTCAGAATCGGCCTATTAAGAAACAGCAAATGCTTATGGGCCTCAAATTGGAGCTTCGCTCCCACTGGGCCACGTTCCAAAGCGAAGGCAAGGTGATCGACCTGGACCTGGATGCGCTCGTGGCAGGGCCGGAGTGGGGATGACGGAATTTTCGGCGATATGCAGAGTCCAGGAATATGAGGAGTATTCTTTCCTAGGGCGGCAGCATTTGCCTTGAAATCAGGTGGTTGCAGCGGTTTCTTTTGCCGGTTTTCTCGGCATATTACTGTCGTCCTTGAACGGTTGGTTAGCCAAAGGAGGACAGTATGCTTACGACCTATTTCACGCGCCCGGCAACGCGCGCGGGGTATTATGCGGGACCTGTCGGTCCCTATCTAGACCCTTTCACTGACTGGTTGGTGAAACGGGGTTATTGCAAAGACGCCATCCGGCATCTTCTCCTTGGGGCGGTCGGCTTCGCCAACTGGATGCAGGTGGCCGGTGGTGACCTGACTTCCTTGCACGAAGGTGTTTGGAATACCTTCTGCGATCATTTGGCCAAGCAGGGTCGGCTGCATGGCACGAAGGGACAGCATTCGATCTACTGGCGCGGCGCGAAACAGTTCACGGAGTTTCTTCGCGCCCAGCAAGGCATCGTCGCTACCAAGGCGGCGCTAGCTCCGCCGGAACTGGTGGCCGCATTCGAGCACTGGATGCAAATTCACCGTGGCGTCAAACCCTCGACGCTGATCACCTATCGCCAGCACGTCATGGACCTGCTCTCTTCGCTGGACCCGCAACCAGAGCAGTTCAATGCCACCAAGCTCCACGGCTTCATTCTGACTTACGCCAAGCGCAACGGCCGCGCTGTTGCACAAACCCGTGTAAAAGCCGCTCGCATGTTTCTTCGGTTTTTGATCGCCACTGAACGTTGTCAGCCGGGCCTCGACGCCGCCATTCCGACCATTGCCGAATGGCGCTTGGCGAGCTTGCCCCGCTATTTGCCGCCGGCCGACGTAGAGCGTGTTCTGGAGGCATGCAATGGCGCAAGGCCTATCGATATCCGCGACAAAGCCATCCTTCTGCTGTTGGCACGACTCGGCCTGCGCGCCAGCGACGTCGCCTCGTTGAAGTTCGACGATATCGATTGGTTGCACGGCACGTTTACCGTCATCGGCAAGAGTCGGCATGAGGCCAAACTGCCTTTGCCTCAGGACGTCGGTGACGCCATCTTGAACTATTTGCGGCAAGCGCGTCCCTCGGTAAACGACGTCTACGTTTTTATCACCGCTGTCGCTCCATGGGAGCCGATCACCCGAAACGTGGTCAAGCATGTCGCTACGCGTGCCATCCGGCGTGCCGGTGTCGAGGCGCTGTCGTTCGGTTCCCATATTTTCCGCCATTCGGCGGCAACCGGGTTGCTCCGCCAAGGCGCTTCGCTCCAGGTCATTGGCGAAGTATTGCGCCACCGCAGCATCGACACCACCGCCTTGTACGCCAAAGTCGACATCGGACTATTGCAGCAAGTCATCAGGCCGTGGCCGGGAGCGACATCATGCTAAAGGACGCGCTTGATACCTATTTGGCTGTTCGCCACGCGGCCGGTTTCGCTCTCGTCGATGACGAACACCGCCTCCGAGGCTTTGTCCGCTTCGCCAGTGCGCAAGGAGACACCGTCATAGTCGCCGCGACGGCCATCGCCTGGGCAGGGCAAGGGCGGTCGGAATCGCAACGCAGCAACCGTTTGAAGATGGTCATCCGCTTTGCGCGGTTTGCTCATGCTACCGATGGTCGCCACGAGATCCCGCCGCAGGGCGTGTATTGTGCGCGGCGGCAGCGGCCAACCCCCTATCTGTATACCGAGAACGAAATCCAGGCGCTGATGGCGCAAGCGCTGCACCTTGGTCCGCCAGGGACGCTACGGGCGCAGACCTACAGCACCTTGATTGGCCTGCTGGCCGCGACCGGGCTGCGTATTTCCGAAGCCATCAGCCTCCATTTCCAGGACATTTCCGCTGACGGCTTGGTGATCCGCAACACGAAGTTTAAAAAAAGTCGGCTGGTGCCGTTGCACTCGACGACCCAGGCGGCACTGGAGCGATATCTGGTCGAACGCCGCCGAGTTGCCACCAATGATGACCATATGTTCCTCTCGACACAGCTCGGTCCATTGAGTCTCGACGCAGTGTATCCGACATTCCACAAACTCCTGTCAGCCTGCGGTCTTCCCCGCCAAGCAGGGCAGCCGAGGCCCCGGCTGATCGATTTTCGTCACACCTTTGCGTCGAATGCGCTGATAGCTTGCCCGCATGCTCGCGACCACATTGGGAGCCACATGCTGGCACTGATGACCTACCTTCAGACTTCCTGATCTCGGAGGAAACCAGGTTGGCACTTTAGACGAGGGCGAAGGTCATTCTTGCCCCGGTTTCCGGATGCGGGAAATCTTGCTGGGTGAGTTCCTCGAGGAGCGCGGCGATGGCTCGATCATGGGCTGGGCTGGCCATCCGGTGAATTTTGATGGTCAGGGTGTTGGCCAGAGCGTTCGGTTCGATGTCGGCGGAAGAAACGAACAATTCGCGAATGAGCGCACGCGCGTCGTCCTCCTTCTTCAAGTGGCGACGCAATAGCGCCACCATGGCGGTCTCGGCCCGGTAGGCGACCATTTTCACGGCATCACAGAGCATTTTGTTCAGCGGCGGCAGTTGGGTCGGGCGCTCGGCCTCCGGCAGGCTGTCGATCGTCACCTTTCGGGAGCTTGCCTTGCGCGCCGAGCAAAGTTGCTTGAGTTCCGCCTGAACGGCTTGCAGTGCTTCGACAGACTCGGCGTTTTTCTGGATTTCGCCGCCGTCATTCAAGGCCGTCCTGGCAATTGCAGCCTGCAGTTTTCTTTCGCTCTGGCGGGTTTGCCTGACGGCCTTGTCGAGTTCCCGCCAGCGGGGGTTGACGACCTGGTGAGTGCCGGGAAGAGATTCGTCTCCGTACTCGAGAAGTCCATCAATATCATAGTGTTCCATCATGTACGCGAAGTAGTTTTCCTGGCACCAACGGGCAAACATCCGCCCAGCGATGGTGGTGTTTCCGAGTTGCCGGGCGGTCGTGATGACGGCTGTTTGATGTCCGGTCTGGGTCAGCCGACGGACTTCGGTCACGGCTAGGCTGCTATCGCCTGTGCCGAGTCGGGTTTCGCGCATGGCGAGTTTCATCCCGGTGCTGCCGCCTGCCGGCAGATGGACTTCCTGTTCCTGAAACGCGTCTTCGGACCAGAGGTCCTTGACGTTCTTGCGGTAGGTCAGTGCGCCGATGCGCTGTTTCCAGAGTCTGCCGAGGAGACTCTGGGTGGCTCCTTCCCGATCGAAGACCATGACAAACCGGTGCAGGGTCGGGTCGGCGTCCAGTTCGGCCGGCGTCGGCTGTCCCGGGACAATCTCCAGCAGTTGCGGGACGATGTCCTTGAGCAGGGTTTCGGCGAGTCCGTCATTGAGCGGCTGCGAAACCACAAAGAACGGGCGACCCAGGGCATCGTTAACCCAGTAGTCGGTGGTGCCCCGCAGGCACAGGCGTTCGCGCGAGACGTAGCGCTTCGACAGCCTGGCCTGCTCGCCGTGATACACCCGAACATGACCATCGACATACAGGTAACCCGCTTCTTCTGGCTCACTTTCCATCCAGAGCTTCGCCAGATCCCGCATCCAGGCGGCGGGGTCACCCGTCTTGGCCAGCAGATGGACTTTTTCTCGCAGAGTGCGGACTTCCGGCACCCGGTCCAGGCCGATGACTTTGCCGAGTTCTCCGGGCGAGGTTTGTCGCAGATGTTCCGGCCGCTTGATTCGCCCCAGGGCCATGAAGCCGAGGACGAGAAGGATGTGCAAGGCGCTGTAGAATCCCCGGGGCAGCTTGAGATGGCGATCCAGGCCGGTCAGTAGCCCGTTCGCACACAAGGCCGGCAAGCCGGCCAACAGCCCTCCCATCGCCACATCTTGACTCGCTTCGAAGCGCGTCGTCGCACCGGTCGCCAATCCCAGCGCCGTTTGGATCCGCTCGTCGGCGCGCGTGCAGGCGGTGCCCATCCCCGCGGCGGCTTCCGC
>Ga0209277_10001722_pt1 | contig 10648 bp, 10 predicted proteins | sample JI81AbrownDNA_FD_187503 | JGI IMG/M metagenome (GOLD analysis project Ga0209277, IMG submission 187503) | Wastewater effluent complex algal communities from Wisconsin, to seasonally profile nutrient transformation and Carbon sequestration -... | ecosystem: Engineered > WWTP > Effluent > Algae... | reverse complement strand
CACGTTGAAAGTCGTTGCACCTGCTTCGATCACGGCGGCCATCACTTCCGCCAGATAATCCGGGTCGGTACGCATGGCATCTTCGGCCGAGAATTCGACCTCGTCGCACAGATCACGAGCGCGACGCACAGAAGCAATCGCGGCATCGATCACCTGCTGCTTGCTCATGCCGAGTTTGTGCTCGCGATGCAGGTCGCTGGTCGCGATAAATACATGGATGCGTGAACGTTGAGCCGAGGCGAGGGCGCGTCCGGCAGATTCGATATCACTGTTTTGGCAGCGGGCAAGCGCGCAGATGGTCGGGCCGCGAATGTCATCCGCAATCGCCTTTACCGAAGCGAAATCGTCATCCGAAGCATTGGCAAAGCCGGCTTCAATGATGTCCACGCCAAGTTCTGCCAGCGCCTGAGCGATACGTTTCTTCTGGCTGCGGCTCATCGAGAAGCCGGGTGCCTGCTCGCCATCACGCAAGGTCGTGTCGAATATACGAACGCGATCTCGGCTTGCGCCGGTTGCTGATGGATTAAAAGGATTCGTGGTTTTCTGCATGTTTGCTGTTGCAAACCGAGGCAAATAAAAAACCCCGCATCTGTTGCCAGGTGCGGGGTTTTGAAGTTTTCGTTATTTTTTATGTTTCTAACGACCGCCTCAGCCCGCACCTCCGATAATAATAAGGACGAGTACGAGTACGAGCGTTACGACATTGAGACCAGCGACAACCGGCAAGCCGACGACCGGAATAATCCGGAAGTTTTCTGCTTTGGCGGTGAAGGTTTTGGAGGTCATGGGTTGAGACTAAACGCAGAATAAAAACGTTGTCAACAAAAATCTTTAGAGTTCTTATTCTATTTGCCCATATGCCAAATGCTTATATGGCAGCCTCTCAGGGGGTTTTCCCGGATCAGGCGTATTTATTTTTCGCCCGCATCGCCTGTTGTTTGTCGCGTTGCCAGTCACGATCTTTGCTGGCTTGACGCTTGTCGTGATCCTGTTTGCCCTTGGCCAAAGCGATCTCGAGTTTTACTTTATTGCCTTTCCAGTAGACCGCTGTCGGGATCAAGGTATAGCCATCACGCTCGACTTTGCCGATCAGTTTATCGATCTCGTTTCGGTGCAAAAGCAGTTTGCGTGTACGACGATCATCGGTCACGAAATGACTCGATGCCTGCAGGAGGGGAGTAATTTGCGCGCCGAACAGATAGATTTCGCCAGCCCGGACCACGGCGTAGGCATCGCCCATATTCATGCGGCCGGCGCGAATCGACTTCATTTCCCAGCCTTGCAGCGCTATGCCGGCCTCGTACCGATCTTCGAGATGGTAGTCGTGACGGGCGGTACGATTAAGTGCGATGGTTTTCGGCGCGCTCGTTTTTGCGGCACTACCTGAAGTATTCTTGGCATCTTTATTCTTCGACATGGCGCTATTGTCGCCTATGCAGGGCGGGCAGGGAACCACATGACCACAATTCATCGCCACGCATTGGTTAGACATTCAGCGGCCCGCATGTTCGGGCTAGTCAATGATGTGGCCAGTTACCCACGGCGATTCTCATGGTGCGAGGCTTCCGAGGTCATTGAGAACTCGGAATCACACATGCTGGCGAGACTGGATATCAAGGTTGCCGGTTTGCGAACAAGCTTCACCACACTCAACTCGCTCGAATACCCGCATCGGATCAAACTGGCGCTTCAAGAGGGGCCTTTCAGCGAATTTACCGGTGAATGGGTGTTCCATGCGCTCGATGAAGATGCTTCCAAAATAAGCCTGACCATGGATTTTGAGGTGCAGAACAAGTTGATGGGTTCTGCGCTCGCGCTAGGCTTTCAAAGCCTGGCGGATAGGTTGGTGGATGATTTCTGCCGCGAGGCGAACAGACACGATGACTGATACCAGCCCGACAATGGAAGTTGAGGTCATGTATGCCGAGCTTGAAAAGGTCTGGCAGTTTTCAATGCGCTTGCCTGTGAACTCGACTGTTGCAGACGCGCTCGTCATTGCAAGGCAAAACGTGAATTGGCCAAATATCGAAGTCAAACCTGATTTATTGAGTGTCTATGGCCAGGCCGTGACGCTGCAGACGAAACTGCATGAATTTGATCGGGTGGAAATCCTGCGTCCTCTACTGATTGACCCGATGGATGCGAGACGTGGCAGGATCGTGAAGAAAGCCAAACGATAAAGAAAGACAATAAAAAACCCCGCATTGCGGGGTCTTTTGTATTCGCGAAAAATTTACCGGCGATTCTTCTTGTCTTTGTCTTTCGGCAGATTGCCGAATTTGCGCATTTCTTTTGCCAGCTCCAAATCCTGTTCAGGGAAATATTCGCCTTCCCATTTCACCAGATTGCCGTTTTCGAAATACAAAGTCATCGTCTTGACCTGCATGTCGCTGAAACGATGGCGTTGTGTGGCGGTGAAATCCCAGCGGCTTTGGTGGAAAGGATCGGCAATGGGGGGAGTGCCGACCAGCTGGAAGACTTCTTGCTGGCTCATGCCTTCTTTCAGCAGGTCAACATTCTTTTTATCGAGCAGGGTGCCCTGGTAAACCGGCTGGCGATAGAGAATATTGCAGCCAGAAATGAAGACCAGTGTGAGACCAATAATCAGCAGCTTGGGAAGTAGCTTACGCATTGCGGGATTCGTCATTTGGGAAACCGTGTGATGATACACTAAGCCCAGACCAACTAGCGCTAAAAAAGTTGCATTGGAGTCGCAAAATTATGGAAACACAGGATCTACGCAAGGTCGGCCTAAAGGTCACCCACCCCCGAATCCGGATCCTCGAGCTCCTGGAAAGCTCGGGTGCCAAGCATATGAGCGCCGAGGATATCTATAAGCAGCTGATTGGCGATGGCGAAGATATCGGCTTGGCGACGGTGTACCGGGTGTTAACCCAATTTGAAACGGCGGGCCTTGTACTGAAGCATAATTTCGAGGGCGGTACCGCAGTCTACGAAATGGACCGTGGTCAGCACCATGACCATATGGTCGATCTGGATACCGGCAAGGTGATCGAATTCACCAGTGCTGAAATTGAAAGCCTGCAAAAGCAAATCGCCGACAAACATGGCTATGTCATTGAAGAACATAGTCTGGTGTTGTACGTAAGGGCGAAAAAAAAGAAGTGAACTAAGTCGGGCGCCGGCCCGACGCTTTTACAGATGGCGACTTTATCGAGTCGCCCACGATTTGACCCGTGAAATCAGAATGAGAAATAGCGGAATTGTCTACTGCTAATTTCAATACATTACTTCAAGTTTGTCGGAATCTTTTGTGGGTCAGGTTCTGGCCCGCGCAACTTAATTCGCTTGCGCCTGCTTCAACATCTGTTTCGCGTTAGCGAGGGTTTCCTTGCTGATTTCCAGGCCGCCCAGCATGCGGGCAAGTTCCTCGATTCGAGTTTTACTATCCAGTGCAGTAACGACGCTATGCGTGCTGCCTTTGCTGACCGATTTCGATACCTGAAAATGCTGATGACCCTGTGCGGCGACTTGTGGCAAGTGGGTGACACACATGACTTGGCGTTCGGCACCAAGAGCACGCAGTTTTTTGCCAACGACCTCAGCTACGGCGCCGCCAATTCCGCTGTCGACTTCATCGAAAATCATGGTGGGTACCGAATCCAGGCCCAGAGCGGCTACTTCAATTGCCAAGCTAATGCGTGCCAGTTCTCCGCCGGATGCCACCTTTCGCAACGCTCGTGGAGGCTGTCCCGGGTTTGCCGAGACTAGGAATTCAGCACGTTCTGCACCCGTAGCGACGGGTTTGTCGGTATCCATGGGTTCAAGCGCGACCGAAAAAATGCCGCCCGGCATACCGAGCTCATGCATCAGATTTGTCACGGTTTTGCCGAGCGTCTTGGCTGATTTTTCGCGTGATCGTGAAAGTGCTTCGGCCGCATGCTGCCAGGACTTCAATAGGTCGGCCTGTTTTTTCATCAGATTTTGCAAAGCGACATCCTTGCCTCGCAAGGTTTCACATTCGGTTTGCAGTTCCTCGTAGCGAATTCCAAGTTCCAACAATGGCACTCGATGTTTGCGTGACAAGTCGTGCAGACGACTCAGATTGACTTCGAGTTCCTGAAAACGCGCCGGGTCGAGGTCAAGTTCGTCACGCAGTCTTTCAAGCGAGCCGGAAGCTTCATCAAGTTGAATTTCCGCGGTGTCCAGCAATTGCGTGATTTCCAGCAAGCGCGGTTCGTGTTCAGCCAGTTTTTGCAAGTGAGTTGACAGTTGTCGCACGGTATTGGAAAGCGCAAAAGTATCATCGCCTTGCAAGCGTGATAGCGCCATATCAAAGCCTTGCAGCAAGCTGGCAGAATGCGCCTGACGGCGATGAGCAGCCAGTAATTCTTCAATGGCTTCGGACGAAAGCGACTCGCCTTTCAATTCTTTAATTTGATGCTCGAGATACAAAATCCGATCACTCACATCGCCGGTTTTGCTTAAATCCCGGATTTTTCGATCTAGATCATTCCACTCTTTTGCGAGTAAGCCTACCGGTTCAAGCAAGGGGTCATGCTGGGCAAAAGCATCGAGCAGAGTCATTTGCTGCGTGCGTTCCAGCAAGGCCTGATGTTCGTGCTGGCCATGAATTTCCACCAGTAAACTACCGAGCTCGGATAATTGCGTCATGGTTGCGCTACGACCATTAATCCAGGCCTTGGAGCCGCCATCGGCGCGAATGACCCGTCTTAATTGGCAGGCGTTGTCGTCGTCGAGCTCGGCCTCACTCAGCCAGGCAGCGGCGAGCGGTGCATCATCCAGTGAAAATTCGGCAGATAGTTCGGCACGGTCTGCACCATGGCGAACGATTCCGGCTTCGGCACGGGCCCCGGTCAGCCACATCAGCGCATCGACCAGCAGGGATTTCCCGGCACCGGTTTCACCGGATACAACGGTCATGCCGGGCCCGAAATTTAACTCGGCTGAGCTGACGACGGCAAAATCTTTTAAAACCAATTGAATAAGCATTCGTCTATTTTGCCTAATCGGCGTTCGTTTAGGTAAGGATTTTTCCGAGAATGGCCTCAGGAAACCGTGCGAGCGATGTAATCACGGGGCAATCGCAAATATTAAGACTTGAAAAAAACCGTCGCGGGCAGTATCTCTAGGTGATGAATGAATTACTTGACCCGCGTGCCCGGCATTTATTGCGAAGCCTGATTGCCCAGCATATTCATGATGGTGCTCCAGTAGGCAGCCGCATGCTGGCGAAAAGTTCGGGTCTGGATGTGAGTGCTGCCACCATCCGCAACATCATGGCCGATCTTGAAGAACTGGGCTTGCTGGCCGCGCCGCATACTTCGGCCGGAAGGGTGCCGACTGCCCAGGGCTATCGGATGTTTGTCGATTCCTTGATCCAGGTCGAGCCTCTGGCCGCCATGCAAATGAACCAGTTGCGGGAGACCATGAATCCGGCTGCAGGAACCCAGAGTTTGCTGGCCAATGCGGGCGAAATGCTGTCGGCGATGAGCCAGTTTGTCGGAGTAGTTTCTGTACCGCAGCGCGGCCAATTTGCATTCAGGCATATCGATTTTGTAGCCCTGGACGGCAACCGGGTTCTGGTTATCCTGGTGTTTACTGATAATGAAGTGCAGAACCGCATTATCAATACCCGCCGAGTGTTTTCACCGGGCGAACTGGAACAGACAGCACAGTATTTGAATCACCAGTTCGCCGGCCGGCCGCTTGCCGATATTCGTGCTGCGCTGGTTCGCGAACTGCGGGATACCAAGGATGAAATGCAGAAGGTGCTTGCGGCGGCAGTAGAGCTGTCGGAACATGCCTTCGAAACGGCCAGTGATGATGTTTTGCTGACCGGACAAACGCGTTTGATGAGTGCGCCGGAAATGTCCGATGTCGAGCGATTGCGTGATTTGTTCGATGCTTTTTCGCGGAAACGCGAGATTCTGGGGTTGCTCGAACGCTGCATGAAAGCCCCGGGTGTCCGTGTATTCATCGGCGAAGAAAGCGGCTTGGCACCGCTGGATGCCTGCACCGTGATCACGGCACCCTATGGCGCGCAGGGAAAAGTGCTGGGTGTTTTGGGCGTTATCGGCCCGACCCGCATGGCTTACGATCGTGTTATTCCCATGGTGCAGGCAACCGCAGATTTGCTTGGACAGGCCTTGAATCCGGACGGTCCGACCCCATAATCCCCTCAGACCCCGATCGACGGGGCGCCAGTAATAGGACCAACATGCATACCGAACCTAATAACCCGGGCGTTGACGCGTCCGAAGCTACCGATTTGTCGGGCGACGCCCAATTACAGCTCGAACTTGAGCAATTGCGCATTGCAATGGGAAATATCCGCGACGAAGCATTGCGTGAACGCGCCGAGCTGGACAACCAGCGCAAGCGACTTGCCCGCGATGTCGATCAGGCCCGCAAATTTGCCAACGAACGCCTGCTTTCCGAATTGCTGCCCGTGCTTGATAGCCTTGAAGCCGGTCTGCAAGTCAGCGCCGATGAAACCGGCAAATTGCGTGAAGGCATGGAGTTGACCCTGCGCCAGCTGATGAAAGTCGCCAGTGACAATGGCATGACGCCGATTCACCCAATTGGCGAAGTCTTCAATCCCGAATGGCATCAGGCCATCAGCCAGATTGAGAGTCCGGATGCCGCGCCGAATACCATCGTGCAGGTCTTCCAGAAAGGCTATCTGCTAAATGAACGCCTGCTTCGTCCTGCACTTGTCGTTGTCGCAAAAAGCGCCGACTAAGACTTGAAAAAAAAAGAATCAACACTATTAAGTAATCAGGTTAACGCGCCGCTCATCCGCTGGCGCAGCAAATTCAAGGAGAATTGAAATGGGTAAAATTATCGGTATCGACCTGGGCACCACCAATAGCTGCGTTTCCGTGATGGAAGGCGGTGTTGCCAAGGTAATCGAAAACTCGGAAGGTGATCGCACAACCCCTTCGATCGTGGCTTTCACCAAAGACGGTGAAGTGATCGTCGGTGCCTCGGCAAAACGCCAGGGCGTGACCAATCCGAAAAATACTTTCTATGCGGTGAAGCGCCTCATCGGTCGCAAATTTACCGACGCCGAAGTGAAAAAAGATCTGGACCTCGTGCCTTACTCGATCATTGCGCATGACAATGGCGATGCCTGGGTAGCTACCTCCGATGGCAAGAAAATGGCCGCGCAGGAAATTTCCGCACGCGTTCTGGAAAAAATGAAGAAAACCGCCGAAGCCTATCTCGGCGAAACCGTGACCGAAGCCGTGATTACGGTTCCGGCCTACTTCAACGATTCGCAACGCCAGGCCACGAAAGATGCCGGTCGCATTGCCGGTCTCGAAGTCAAGCGCATTATCAACGAACCGACTGCAGCTGCACTGGCTTATGGCCTCGATAAAGCCGGCGGCGACCGCAAGATTGCGGTGTACGATCTTGGCGGCGGTACCTTCGACGTTTCGATTATCGAAATCGCGAATATCGATGAAGAAAAACAATTCGAAGTATTGGCAACCAACGGTGACACTTTCCTCGGTGGTGAAGACTTCGACAACCGCGTCATCGACTTCCTGGTGGAAGAATTCAACAAAGAGCAGGGCATCAACCTGCGTAACGATCCGCTTGCACTGCAACGTCTGAAAGATGCTGCCGAGCGTGCAAAAATCGAATTGAGTTCGTCGCAACAAACCGATGTGAACTTGCCGTATGTCACTGCCGATGCTTCGGGTCCAAAACACCTGAACATCAAATTGACACGTGCGAAGTTGGAAGCCTTGGTCGATGATCTGGTCAAGAAAACCATCGAACCTTGCCGTACCGCGTTGAAAGATGCTGGTCTTAAAGCTTCGGATATTTCCGAAGTTATCCTGGTTGGTGGTATGACCCGTATGCCACGTGTACAAGCTGCCGTGAGCGAATTCTTCGGCAAGGAACCACGTAAAGACGTGAACCCTGACGAAGCCGTCGCCATCGGTGCTGCCATTCAGGGCGGCGTGTTGGCGGGTACCGTGAAAGACGTACTTTTGCTTGACGTGACTCCACTCAGCCTGGGTATCGAAACCATGGGCGGCGTGTTCACCAAGATCATCGAAAAGAACACCACGATTCCAACCAAGGCATCGCAAACTTTCTCGACCGCCGATGACAACCAGCCGGCCGTGACTGTGCATGCCTTGCAAGGTGAACGCGAGCAGGCCCGTTTCAACAAATCACTCGGCAAGTTCGATCTGTCGGGTATTGAGCCTGCGCCACGCGGCATGCCGCAAATCGAAGTCACGTTCGACATCGACGCCAATGGCATCCTGCATGTGTCGGCAAAAGACAAGAAAACCGGTAAAGAACAACGCATCGAAATCAAGGCCGGTTCCGGCTTGAGCGACGAAGAAATCCAGCGCATGGTTCAAGACGCCGAAGCGCATCGCGAAGAAGACAAGAAGTTCCACGAACTTGTCACTGCACGCAATGCTGCCGATGGCCTGATCCACGCCACGCGTACCGCGATGAAAGATCACGGTTCGAAAGTGCCGAGCGATCAACTGGGTGGCATCGAAACCGCTTTGGCCGACCTTGAAACCGCCATGAAAGGTGACGACAAGGGCCAGATCGAAGCGAAAACATCGGCTCTGCAACAAGCGGCGCAAGCTTTGTATTCTGCGGCGGCTGCTGCTGAACAAGGTGGTGCAGAAGCGCCTCAAGGCGAAGCTGCAGCGAAAGCAGAAGACGTAGTCGATGCGGAATTCACTGAAGTGAAAGACGACAAGAAGTAAATCGTACAATGTGAAAAAGGAACGGGAGACGTAGAATTCTGCGCGCTCCCGTTTCGTTTTGAAGTCCTTAACTTTCTATCGGTTCCAACATGTCAAAACGCGACTACTACGAAGTTCTGGGCGTCAGCAAGACGGCTTCAGACGACGAGATTAAAAAAGCCTATCGCCGTGCAGCGCAAAAACATCATCCGGACCGGAATCCCGACGATAAGGCCGCCGAAGAATCCTTCAAGGAAGCGAAGCAGGCCTATGAAATCCTGAGCGATGCCAACAAGCGCCGTGCCTATGATCAGCACGGCCATGCTGCATTCGAACATGGTACCGGTGGCGGCGGCGGACATGGTGGCGCGGATTTTGGCGATATATTCGGCGATATATTCGGCGACATATTTGGTGGTGGCCGTCAGCAACGCGGCCCACGTCGCGGTGCCGACCTTCGCTACATGATGGATCTGGATCTAGAAGAAGCCGTATTCGGCGTCGAGAAGAAAATCGATATTCCATCATTGGTTTCCTGCAAGCCATGTAACGGTAGCGGCTCCGAAGATGGCAAGGTCGAGATTTGCAAAACCTGCAAAGGTCAAGGCCAGGTCAGAATGCAGCGAGGCATTTTCTCCGTGCAACAGCCTTGCCATACCTGTGGAGGTCGCGGCCAGACGATTGCAAAACCCTGCAAGATTTGCCGTGGCAATGGCCGTGTACAGGAAGAAAAAACTTTGCAAGTCAAAATTCCGGCTGGTGTGGACAATGGTGATCGCATCCGTTTGGCCGGCGAGGGCGAAGCTGGACCTGCTGGTGCCCAGGCGGGTGATCTGTATGTCGAAGTCAGCGTCCGCGAACACAAGATATTCCAGCGCGATGGCGATGACCTGTACTGTGAAGTGCCGATCCGTTTCTCACAGGCGGCATTGGGTGCATCTATCGAAGTGCCGACCCTGGGTGGCGAAGTGGAAATCAAGGTTCCGGCGGAAACTCAAACCGGTAAACTGTTTCGTCTGCGTGGCAAGGGCGTGAAGTCGGTGCGCAGCAGCTCGACCGGTGATTTACTGGCACGTGTCGTAGTCGAAACGCCGGTAAACCTGACCGGAAAACAACGCGAGTTGCTGAAAGAATTCGAGAAGACATTCGAAGGCGAAGAGGGCGCAAAACACTCTCCGCGTTCAAGTACATTTCTTGATGGCGTAAAATCGTTCTGGGACAAGATGACCTCGTAAACAATCCGTTTGCGACGCTGTCTTTATCCTTTACTATGAAGCCCACTTATCCAGTGGGCTTTTTTTATGCGAGTTGTGATCTACGGCGCTTCCGGAAGAATGGGCAAGGCCTTGCTGCGTCTTGGTGCGCTGGATGCCCGATTGCAGATAGTCGCAGCGGTTACCGGACGCGTCGTTGCTCCTGGAGAAGAAAGTATTTGTCCTGTGTATTCCGTTTCGCAGCTTGAACAACTGCCGACATTCGATGTTGCAATCGATTTCAGCCAGCCAGAGGCCTTCAATGCCATTCTGGATTTTTGCAGAAAACGCAAAGCCGCTTTTGTCAGCGGTACCACCGGATTAAGCGAGTTGCAAAAGCAGGCGATGTCGGAGGCAGCAAATGAAATTCCGGTGCTATGGGCATCCAATTTCAGTCTGGGTGTCGCCGTTCTTGATGATCTGGTTCGCCGGGCAGCCAAGGCACTCGAAACCTGGGATGTTGAAATCACCGAAATCCATCATGTGCACAAGAAAGACGCGCCTTCAGGAACGGCCTTGAGTCTTGGGCAATCAATCGAATTAGTCACGGGCAACGTGCCTGAATACCAAAGTATTCGGGAAGGCGACGTCGTAGGCGATCACACGGTGAAATTCAGTGGCCCGGGCGAATTTATCGAGTTACGCCACAATGCATTGGATCGGGATATCTTTGCTCGTGGTGCG
>Ga0209277_10001720_pt1 | contig 10664 bp, 11 predicted proteins | sample JI81AbrownDNA_FD_187503 | JGI IMG/M metagenome (GOLD analysis project Ga0209277, IMG submission 187503) | Wastewater effluent complex algal communities from Wisconsin, to seasonally profile nutrient transformation and Carbon sequestration -... | ecosystem: Engineered > WWTP > Effluent > Algae... | reverse complement strand
CAGGTTCAATGGCCGGAATGGGTCGATTGCTGCCAGTGGCCTGAAGAATCTGAACGACTGCTCTCAGTCAGATCCGGCCTTTGGCGCTCGGCCTCAGCAGTAACTGGTCTGGCTGGCCGCTTGTGGTTTGGGAGCTGCCACTGCGCTTTTGTGGTTTGGTGACGGCAATCGACCCAATGGCGACGTTCGCCAAGCAGAAGGCCGAACGGCAGATATCCGATCGGAACCGTCGTTTGTAGGCAAGCTTCGTCGCTCGCTCTTCGCCCGCTACTGGCACTGGCTCTTGTTTCCCCGCGAACCGGCTCTGCCGATCAAAAGGAGCCCGAGCAAATGTTCAGTGCCGGTGGCCGTTTGCTTGCAGCCTCGAGGCTCAATACCGGAACACCAGAGAACCGGCCACTAAAGCAGGGAGATTCTGGATGCAACCAGTTTTCGAGCCCCCAAGTGACGTTACAACACCTTAGACTAGCTTGGGCGCGTACTTAGCCTGCGATGCCCTCAATCATCCAGGTGGCCCCGATAAAACCTAGCGTCATGGCAACAACAAGCAAGGCTCCGACCAGTTTCGGGGGCGCAGGAAGCGGGATGTCGAACCATCGACAACCGGCGCCGATCATCAAACCCATGAAGATGCCGAGTGCAGAGGCCATCATTTCAGCGCTCCTTGGCGTCAAGCGTGGTGCCGGTCGGCCCGCCGCAGAGCGCCTTTGAGTCGGCCTTACGTTTGGATGCCAGCCGATCGACCAGCAGGTATCCGGCGGTCATCGACACAACAAGTAGTGCCCCGACTAGAACAGGCGGCGCCGGCAAAGGTAGGCCGGCGACGCTGCAAATCACGCCGATCATGAAACCGAGCAACAGGCCCAGTGCGGTCTTCATCCTTGCCTCCGTTCATTCGTTTCGGTAAATGAGCCCGCAACTCCGGCTAGACAGCCGCCCTGCAACCTGATCTCAGTCCGCGAAAATACTACATTTTCGGACCCACCAGATGACGCACGATGGGCTTGCCGTCACCCCTATGCAGCGTCAGGATTTGCTCCTGCAGCTTTCGGTCTGCCCCGCTCACGCGCTCATGATGGCGAAGGTGCTGCAGCCACGACGTTTCTAGGAAATACTCGACGAAACAGCCTGGCACGGCGGCGTCTTCGAGAACGCCCCATGAGTACGCACCGAGCCGCTTGCGTGCCTCGCCGAGTTCGACCATGAGGGCGCGAAATTGCGCCTGGCTTTCCGGCGCAATGCGGTACTCGATCGTGGTCATCACCGGACGCCTTTCGCCCGCCCTATCGTCCACCCCATCGCCTGCCACGATGGGCGCCGGCCAGTGCATCGACGGCGAGAGGTCCAGGCCTTCGGCCTGGTGAAGTTTCGCGTTCCGCGTTGCCGGGATCGCGGCGACCAGCAGCACCGCCGCGGCAAGCAGAGCGATCGGAATCGTCGCCTGCGTCGCGACCTGCCCCCACAGCGCGCTGCCCGCGCTCATCGCGCCGAAGAACACCGTCAAGTACACAGACAAGCCGCGGGCTCGCACCCAATCCGGCAGGGCGATCTGTGCCGACACGTTGAGCGTCGACAAGACCGCGATCCAGCCCGCACCAAAAACGAAGCACCCCGCCGTCGCCACCGCAGGATGGCGGATCGTTGCCACCGCCAGCATCACCAGCGCGATCAACCCGGTGGCGACCGTCACCATCCGATCCGGGCTCAGGCGCTTGCGCAGCATCGGCATGAACAACGCACCGGTCACGGCACCCGCACCGGCGGCGCCGAGCATCACGCCGTATAGCGTTGCCGTGCCCTTCAGTTCGTTCTTCGCGATCAGCGGCAGCAGCGCCCAGAACGCGCTGGCTGAGATGAAGAAGGATGCGGCGCGAATCAGGGTCGCCTTCAGCGGCGTGCTCGACCACGCGAAGCGAAGCCCTGTCACCACGCCGCTCCACAAGGCCTCCGCGGGCAGATCCGTCCGCGGCGTCGGCGCGGGCCGCCACCAGATCAGGGCGCCGATGACGCACAGGAAGCTCAACGCATTGAGCGCGAACGGCGCCGCAATGCCGAGCCCGACGATGACGAAGCCAGCCAGCGCCGGACCGATCGCCCGACTGATGTTGATGCCGACGCTATTGAGCGCGATGGCGGGCTGGAGCGCGTCTTTCGGCACCAGTTTCGGCACGATCGCCTGCCACGCCGGCGCGACGAATGCTGCACAGGCGCCCAGCAGGAAGGTGAACACCAGCAGCGTGATGGCGTCGACCCGCCCCAGCCACACGATCAGGGCCAGCGCGCCGGCCAGCGCGGTCATGATGATCTGGACGATGAGCAGCAATCGCCGCCGGTCGACGATGTCGGCGAGCGCGCCGGCAGGCAGTGCAAAAAGAAAGATCGGCAGGGTCGTCGCGGTCTGGACGAACGCCACCATCAGCGGTGATGGCGAGAGCGAGGTCATCAGCCACCCCGCGCCGACATCGTGCATCCAGGTGCCGATGTTCGACACCACGGTCGCGATCCATAGAACGGTGAAGGTGCGGTGCCCGAACGGCGACCAGGCCGAGGGGCGCGCGGGAACTCCGGCCGGGCTGACCGTCGCCGTCATGCCGAGTGTGCTCCGCGATCGGTCCACATGACGTCTGCCCACTCGGGGTGACGCGCGAACTGCGCACGCACGAAGGGACACAGCGCCAGAATCCGATAAGCGCCGTGGCGCGCATCGTCGACCAGCCTGGCTGCCAGCATGGCGCCGATCCCGCGCCCCCGCATCGCACCGGGGACCGTCGTATGGTCGGCGATCACGAACGCGGCGCTGGCCTTGCTGAAACTCAATTCAGCTACTTCGCTCATTCCCTCGACCCGCGCGAGGTAGCGCCCCTTTGAATCCCCATCCTCACAAGTGATTTCGATCGAGTTCACGACTACGCTCCGAAGCAGCCACAACCCAGCGCACCCCAGAACGCACGCAAATCGCTCACCGGCAGCGGGGTCGCCCACGCAATCGCGTGCGCGTGTCCGTGAATGCCGCAGGCGCTGTGGCAGCCGTCGCCGCAGGCCCGCGCGCTAGCCCCCGAGCGGGGGCTGTAGGCGCCTGTGCGCACGGCCGGGGTGGCGAAGTGCTTCACCGGCGACCACGCCGGGCTCGGTGGCGGTAGTGGGGTATCGAGCGAGCTGAAGTCGCCATCGGCAAACACGATCCGGCCGCCCATCACCGTCAGCACCGAGCTGATCGCGCGCAACTCGTCCTCCGGCACCGTCATGTAGTCGGCCGACAGCACCGCCAGATCGGCGTATTGCCCGACGGCGAGCGTGCCCTTGACGTCCGCTTCGCCCGAAAACCAGGCTGAACCCTGCGTCCACAGCCGCAGGGCCGATTCGCGATCGAGCGTCATCGCCCGCGGCTGGATGCCGAGACCACCGACCGTTTTGCCGGTGGTGAGCCAATACAGTGCCGTCCACGGATCGTAGGACGCGACGCGCGTCGCGTCGGTGCCCGCCCCCACGGGCACCCCGATCTCGAGCATCTTCCTGATCGGCGGCGTCGCCTCGGCGGCGCGCGCCCCGTAGCGCGCGACGAAATACTCGCCCTGAAAAGCCATCCGGTGCTGGATGGCGATGCCGCCGCCGAGGGCGTGGATGCGTTCGATGTTGCGCTCGCTGACGGTCTCCGCGTGATCGATGATGAAGCGGGTTGCAAACGGCACGCGCCCGTTCACGCGCTCGAAGACGTCGAGAAAGCGCGAGATGGTTTCATCGTAGGTGGCGTGGATGCGGAACGGCCATTTATTCGTGGCGAGCAGTTCGACGATCTTCTCCAGCTCGCGCTCCATGTGCGGGGCGAGATCGGGGCGCGGCTCGAGGAAGTTTTCGAAATCCGCCGCCGACCAGGTGAGGTTCTCGCCACCGCCGTTCATGCGCAACAGCGCATCGCCGGCCCCCGGCTCGGTCATCGCGATCCAGCGCCGGTAATCGTCGAGCTCGGTGCCCGCCTGCTGCGCAAACAAGTTGTAGGCAACGCGCACGGTAAGCTGCCCGGCGCGGTGCAAGTCGGTCACGACCTGATAGTCGTCGGGATAATTCTGCCCGCCGCCACCGGCATCAATGACCGAGGTGATGCCGAGTCGATTCAGCTCACGCATGAAATGGCGCGTCGAGTTCTTTTGCTCATCCGGATCGAGCTTGGGGCCGCGTGCGAGCGTGGAGTAAAGAATCAGCGCCGAAGGCTTGGCAATCAACATCCCGGTCGGCTGGCCGCGCCCATCCTTTTCGATTTGCCCGCCGGGCGAGTTCGGCGTGTCCGCGCCAATACCGAGGACCCTGAGCGCCGCACGGTTCAGCAAGGCGCGTCCGTACAGGTGCAGCACGAACACCGGGGTGTCGGGCGCGGCGGCGTTGAGCTCGGCCAGCGTCGGCATCCGCCGTTCGGCGAACTGGAACTCCGACCAGCCGCCGATCACGCGCACCCATTGCGGCGCCGGCGTGCGCGCGGCCTGAGCCCTGAGCATCGCCAGCGCATCGGCGAGCGACGACACGTTCTCCCAGCGCAGTTCCATGTTGAAGCTGAGCCCACCACGGATCAGATGCGTGTGGCTGTCGTTGAGGCCGGGGATAATGCGCCGGCCGCCGACGTCGATGACGCACGTGCCGGCGGCGGCCCGGCCCATGACTTCAGCCTCGCTGCCGACGGCCAGCACCCGCCCGTTGTCGATCGCGATCGCGCTGGCAAGCGGATTGCTGCGGTCGAGCGTGGTGATCTTTGCGTTCTTTAGGATCAATTCAGCCATGACGCTCCTTGCTCGCTTCGAGAACGGGCGGCCGTGCATCGACCGTTTAGTGGTCGCGACGGGTCATTTCGCTGGAACGGGATCGAGTCTCTTGCCGTGCTCAACGCGCTCGGGCCCCTTGTGCACCATCGTGTAGGCGTAATCGACTCCCATGCCGTAGGCGCCGGAATGATCGCGCACGATCGCGATCGTGGCATCATAGGTTTCCTTGCGCGCCCAGTCCCGCTGCCACTCAAGCAGCACCTGTTGCCATGTCATGGGCACCACGCCAGCCTGGATCATGCGCTGCATCGCGTAGTCGTGGGCCTCCTTAGAAGTCCCGCCCGACGCATCCGCGACCATGAAAATCTCGTAGTCGCCCTCGGCCATCGCCGAGAACGCGAAGCTGTTGTTGCACACCTCGGTCCACAAGCCGGAAACCACGACTTTCTTGCGCCCGTTGGCGGCAAGCGCATCGCGTACTTTCTGGTCGTCCCACGAGTTCATCGAGGTCCGTTCGAGCAAGGGCAGTTCGGGAAAAACGGCGAGCAGTTCGGGATAGGTGTGGCCCGAAAAACTCTCGGTCTCGACCGTCGTGATGGTGGTCGGAATGTTGAAGACCTTCGCCGACTTGGCGAGCGCCACGGTGTTGTTCTTCAGCGCCTGACGGTCCATCGACTGCACCCCGAAGGCCATCTGGGGCTGGTGGTCGATAAAGATCAACTGGCAGTTCTGCGGGGTCAGCAGCTCGGGTTTGTTCATTTTCGTTCTCCTACAGCAGCGTCGAATGGGCCGCAACGCGGCGCGTCTGCCGCGCGCGGCGATTGTGTTAAAAATAGCTCACTAAGCAGGTCTATCAAGGCGCACGGTGCGCTTTTGCACGATATTGCTGTCGCGCATGCGGCGCGCGCTGCCGCCTCACAGCCTAGCCCGCAGTCGGCCCGGGCAGGTCGAAGACCAGCACTTCGGCATCGGTCACGCCGTCGAGCGTGAGCACGGTTTCACTGACCAGCGACGCGCCGTCGCCGGCGACGAGGGTCTCACCGTTGACCCGAACTTCGCCACGCGCGATCTGCACCCACGCGGTGCGACCCTGCGCCAGTTCGAGGCTGGCCTGCTCGTCGGCCCCCAGCACTGTCGAATAGATCTGCACATCCTGATGCACCGTCACCGAGCCCTGACGCCCGTCTGGGCTCGCAATCAGGGCCAGGCGACCGCGACGGGCCTCTATCGGGAAATGCTGCTGCTCGTATCCCGGCGGCAGCCCGGCTTCCGACGGCACGATCCAGATCTGCAGAAAATGCACCGGATCGCTCTTCGAGTGGTTGTACTCGCTGTGTCGGATACCGGTCCCGGCCGACATGCGCTGCACATCGCCCGGGCGAATTACCGAGCCGGTGCCGATGCTGTCCTTGTGCTCCAGGGCGCCATCGAGCACGTAGGAGATGATCTCCATGTCGCGGTGACCGTGTGTCGGGAAGCCCTCGCCCGGTACGACGCGATCTTCATTGATCACCCGCAAGGGGCCGAAGCCCATCTGCGCCGGGTCGTAATAGTGGCCGAACGAAAAGCTGTGCTTGGAATGCAGCCAGTCGAAATCCGCTATGCCGCGCTCATTCGCCTTTCTGATCGTGATCATCTTGCTGTCTCCTGTGTCTAGTCCGAAGAGAACAGTCTATATAGCTATATAAAATTGACAATACGTTTAATAGATGACACATTGTCGCCTATTACGCAACAAATAGGGATACGCAAATGGACCAGCTGGCCGCCCTCAATGCTTTCGCACAGGTGGTGCGCGACGGGAGCTTCGCCGGCGCGGCTCGCACGCTCGGGCAGTCTCGATCGCAAGTTAATCGGCTGGTGATCGGCCTGGAAGACTCGCTCGGTGTCTCGCTGCTGACGCGCACCACCCGCTCCCTCGCACTGACGCCCGTCGGAAAGGCTTTCCACGCGCGCTGCGAGGCCATCCTGAACGATCTTGCCGAGGCCATGCGCGAGGTACAGCTCGACCACGAGGCGCCTCAAGGATCGCTGAAGCTCAACGCGCCGATGTCGTTCGGCACCTTGCTTCTGGGTCCAGCCCTGGTCGAATTCATGCGGCGCTACCCGTCGATCCACGTCCAGCTCACGCTGTCGGATCGCTTTATCGACCCGCTGACCGATGGCTTCGACATCACCGTGCGCATCGCCGAGCGGGTCGAATCGCCCTCTCTGATCGACCACGACATCGTACGCATCGACCGGATCCTGTGCGCGGCGCCGTCGCTGCTCGAACGTAACGGCAATCCTCGGACGCTCACGGAACTCGCGGCCATGCCCTGTCTGCACTACGGTGATCTGCCCAACGGTGGTCGCTGGCGCCTGACCGGGCCGGAGGGCACAATCGACCTCAAGGTGGAGGGGGTGCTGTGCTCGAACAACGCGGAAGTCCTGTGCCAGGCCGCCGCTGAGGGAATGGGCGTCGCGCTGCTGCCGACATTCATTGCCGCCGAGGAAATCCGCGCTGGCCGACTCGTGCCGATCCTGAAGGAGTTTTCGGCTGCGAAGCTCTTCCTGCGGCTGATCTACCCCCCGAACCGACACTTATCTGCACGCATACGCGTGTTCGTCAAGTTCATGCAGGACCGCTTCGGTGACGACGCGCAGTGGACCGTTTGAGTGCAAACTTGGATTGCGGAAAAGGAAGATGAGGATGGAAAGAAACCAGATCGCGTACTTCAGGATTCCCGGCGAGCCTGACGCAGAGTTTCAGGTGGGCGCTAACATCAGCTTTCCCGCGCCGGGCATGCTTCACGACGGGTTCGAACTCGGGTTGGTGACGGACGGGCGGGCGCGTTTCATCTGTGAGGGCCGTCGCTTCGACGCCGGCGCCGGCGATCTGGTGTTCATTCCACGCGGCGAGGTGCATCGCGTTACCGTCGCACGCGATGAGATCTGCAGCTTCAGCGTCGCCCATGTGCAGCCGCGAATGCTGATGGCGCGCCCCGATTACGCGCAACTGCGCAATGCGCTGCCGGGCGTGAGCGCGACGAACGGAAGCGCGCCGGCACTGCTCGAGCAGTTTCAGCGCATCCGGTTTGCCCGCGATACGCTCGATAGAGCGTCCGCGATGGAGGAATTCATCGACCTCGCGCTGGCATCGATTCGTCCCGACACCAGTTCCCGCAAGCCGCGCCGCCGCCACCCCGCGCTCGAACGGGCCCGCGAAGCGCTCGAGTACGAGCCCATGGCGTCGATTTCACTGGATGCACTCGCCGCATTCGCCGAACTGAGCCGCTACCACTTTCTGCGCGAGTTCCGCGCTCACTGCGGGCTGACGCCGGCCGCCTACCAACTCAATCTGCGCATCCTGCACGGCATGCGCCTGCTGCGTGATGGCCGGTCACCCGCCGAAGCAGCGGACGGGTCCGGATTCTCGAGCCAGAGTCACTTCACCCGCATGTTTCATCGCATGCTCGGTACGACCCCCGGGGCCTACCGGAAGTGACGGCCAGATCGTGCCGGCGGCTCGGGGTTCCGCAACCCCGGGCCGCAAGGCAGGCCGGCAACAGGCGACGCTTCGACTAGGCGACGCTCAGGCGCTGGGCGATCCCCGCCACGTGCTTGCCCTGGAATCGCGCCATCGCGAGCTCCTTCGCCGACGGCGTGCGCGACCCGTCCGCGCCGGCAATCGTCGCAGCACCCAGCGGCGAACCGCCTTTCAATTCGGAGATGTCCGCCAGTTCGGGACACGCGTAAGGCAACCCGACGACGACGAAGCCCTGATGGAACAAGGTCGTATGAAACGACTGCACGGTAGTCTCGTTACCGCCGCCCGTGCCGGTGCTGGTGAAGACGCTCCCCACCTTGCCGACCAATGCGCCCTTGACCCACAGGCCACCGGTCTGGTCGAGGAAGTTTCGCATCTGGCTAGCCATGTTTCCGAAGCGGGTCGGCGTGCCGAAAATGATCGCGTCGTAGTCCGCGAGTTCCGAAGGCTCGGCGACGGGGGCGGCCTGATCCAGTTTGACGCCCGCCTTCTTTGCAACCTCCTCGGACATCAGCTCGGGAACGCGTTTCACCGTGACCTCGACCCCGGCGACGCTGCGTGCACCTTCGGCGACGGCATTAGCCATGGTCTCGACATGGCCGTAGGACGAGTAGTACAGGACAAGCAACTTGCTCATGGCAGATCTCCTTTGGGTTGTACAAGAACACAATCCGGATGCAGCGACCGAGGCGATGCCGAAAATCTAACCCAGCAATAGCGGCTCGTCCACCGTGTTGCGCACTTTTGCACAATATTGCTGCTGCGGGGCTTCGGCACCTCAGAACAGGGCCGGGGCATCCAAAGCCAAACGCCCACTCACTGTTGTCTCTCAGCGACTGTGCGCAGTCGACTGCATACGAACACATCAGAGATGCCCCGTCGGTTCATGCTTTCCGCCCGAGTGCGCAGCCCGACGCACGATAACCGCGAGACCGCAGTTTGTCCGACCCGATCAAGGACGCTCGTCAGCTTCAACGGCGTGCCCCGCAGTGCTCCAGGCGTCGAACCCGCCTGCGAGCGGACGCACGCGCTTGTGGCCGATTCGCGCCAGGCGCCAGGCGACCTGGACCGCCGAGGCGTCATTGGGGCAGGAACAATAGACCACCACATCCCGGTCTCGGGGGATCGTCGGCAACACAAGATCGAGCGACTCCATGTCGACGATGCGTGCGCCCGGTATGCGCCGTCGATCGAGGTCTCGTGCAAGCACGGAGCGGGCGTCGAGAATCAACGGGGCATGGCCTGTTGTCAGCCACTCCGCGAGTTCCTGCGGCGAAATGCGTGTGCGGGAAAATAGCGCGCGCAAGCGGTAGCGATCCCACAGCCGGTAGCCGAGGTAGATCGCGAACAGGCCGCCCATCAGCGCCAGCGCAGCGCCGCCAAGTTTCGACATCCAGGCCAGCACGCCATCGATCTGGCGATGGAGCAGCAGCCCCGCAATCAGCCCCGTGCCTGCCCACAGCGCTGCGCCGGCACCGTTGTAGACAAGGAAAGTCGTCTGGCGCAGCCCGATCGCACCCGCCAGCGGTGGGGCAAGCGTCGACAGCCCCGGAACGAACTTCGCGATCACCAGCGTCGCAACGCCGCGCCGCTCAAACGTGTTCTCGGTCTTCCGGACGCAGGAATCGGGCGACAGCGAGATCCGGCACAGGGTCTTGAGCACCCGACCACCGTAGCGTCGCCCTGCGGCGTACCAGGCAAAGTCGCCCATTGTCGAGGCGATGATCGCGAGAAACAGGGACAGGACGCCGTACATCGGATCGTCGGCCGCAGCCGCGCCCGCGACGAGCAGCACCGGCAGCGCGGGGATCGGCATCCCGAGCTGTTCAAGCAAGACCGTCAAAAAAAGCGCCCACGCGCCATACTCGGCAAGGAGTTGCGGTAACTGTTCCACATCGCTGCCCTCAAGAGTTCCTTAGGGATTGGTACGTGCGATTGAAGTATAGAGCGCACATCGCACACGGCGCTCAATGACTGGTTCGCCGTGGGCCATCCGAATGTTACGAAAGAGCAGAGGCGACGATCGGCCGCTTACCAAGGGGTGCAGTCATCCCATTGACCGGTTCAGGAGCGCAGCCAGCGTCAGCAGTTGGCCGACAGCTGACATCCGTCGGCCCCTTGACGGCGCTCCTACCAAAAGCCAACGCTCAAGCTCAAGCATGCCGAAACGCGCAGCTATCGGTAGTCCCCACCCTCAATCCCTTCTACCGCGGCGTTGTGGATTAGTCCGATTACGCCTTCGGCGATCTGCCCACAAATCTCTTCGGGCAGGTTTAGTTCCTGACTCAGTCGATTCATGGCGCCGAAGTGGCGCGTCAGCGCATGATCCATCTGGTCGAGATCGATGGAGGCCACTCCGGGGATCACCTCGATCGTGTCGCACA
>Ga0209277_10001718_pt1 | contig 10670 bp, 7 predicted proteins | sample JI81AbrownDNA_FD_187503 | JGI IMG/M metagenome (GOLD analysis project Ga0209277, IMG submission 187503) | Wastewater effluent complex algal communities from Wisconsin, to seasonally profile nutrient transformation and Carbon sequestration -... | ecosystem: Engineered > WWTP > Effluent > Algae... | reverse complement strand
GGCGGGCCGTCCTTCGGATCACTGATGGGCTACCAGGGCACGTTCGCGGGCCTGGTTGCCTCGACCGATCCGTCCGGCGGCTACCTGGGACTGCAGCGCTGGAACCCGGAGACGGGCGGCACCACCTTCTACCCGTATCCGATGGGCGCCGACCAGTCCGGAGCAGAACCGCTGTACCCGGTCGACTACGTCGGCTCCGCCCTGGTGCTGAGCGACGGGCGCATCGTCCGGCTGGCGGGTGAGCGGGCCACACCGCTGACCCCGGCGTTCGCGGCGACACCGCGACTGCAGGGGCTGCAGACGGCGCTGACCAGGGACGCGGCGACCGCCGTCCAGGCGGGCTATTCGCTGACCGGCAACTACGGCTACCTCAATGTGGCGAAGGCCGACGGCAGCGCCGGCGCCAAGGCGTACCGCATCCCGGGCCTGCTCTCGATGGACGTCAGCGCCTTCACGATTCATTACCTGGTCGGCACCGCAGCCTCCCTGAGCGTCTGCAAGGCACTCGTCGCAACGCCGACGAAGGCGTCCTGCCGGCGGCTTGCCGCCGGCGACTTTCGGCGGTCCAGATACGTGGCGAAGCTGACCACGTCGATCGGTGCGGATCAGGTTCGGGTGGCTCGACGCGCGGGCGGCGGGGTGCGCCAGTGGTTGGTGCGGGAGGGTCGGGTGACGTTGGTTGCCAAGGCCGATGACGGGTGGCAGTGGCTGCCCTTTCGCGACAGCGAACAGCCGATGGCGCTGGTGGCGTCCGGAACCAACGTGACGACCGCCGCCACGATCGGCCGCAACGGCAGGCCGACCCCGTTGTTCGCGGCACCCGCAGCCGTGGCGACTGCCACTGGACTCGCGCTTTCGCCGGGGCGGTTGAGCTTTCGGCAGGACCTGTTCTCGACGTCGGCCGGCACCCGTCGGGCGGTCTGGACCCAGCAGTTCGGCGACACCTTGGGTCAAGCGTGGCGTCTGACCAGCAGTGAGGTGAGCGCGATCACCGCCTCGGCTGCTCGGACGGCGGTGCAGCGCGACGGATCCACCAGCGCGGGCAACCGGCCGGTCACCTTCTACGACGGACGTGCACGCACCACCGCGGTTGCCACTGCCCGGTCTTCGTCGCTGCATGCGTTGAGCGGCCCATACGCCCTGATCGGGCGGCAGGTGGTGCGAGCCGATGGTCATCGCTACGACACCGGACCGGTGCTCGCCCTGTTCGGCAGCCTCGTGGTCGAGGCGAGCGGGGGCGACGAGGCCGCCGAGCGCACGTTCCGGGTGCGCGATCTCGACCATGCGGACGTGGGGCCGGTCACCCTGGAGGTACCGACGCCGGCGGGCCGGCTGTACCGCGACGACGGGTGGTTGATCTGGGGCGACTGGGTGGTCGCCGGCTACGCCGAGGGCGGCAGTTACGATCAGGTCGCGGTCAATCGACGCACCGGCGAGAGGGTCGAGTTCACCCGCGATGATCGCGTCACCGCACTCGGCGACGGCTGGGCGTTGGTCACCGACGGGACGGTGCTGCAGCTACGGATGTTATCGGCGCCGCACTCGCTGACGATCGAAGGCGCGGCCCCGGGCGCCGTCACTACCGACGGCGTGCGCACGATCGCCTGGACGGATGCGCGAGGCACGCACCTCGCGGAGGTGGTCGGGTTGCCGGAGGCTTCCGTCCGGCTGCTCGGGGTGCTGGCTCCCAGCCGGGTGACGCTGGACGGCGACGTGTGGAGCCCGCAGTTCGACCTGACGGCGCCGGTCGCCGCCGGCAGGCTCGAGGTGCGCAGCCAGAGCGGCGAGCTGGTTCGCACGCTGGTGACGACGGCGGGTGCCCAGGGTTCGATCCGCGGCCTCGAATGGGACGGCACGAACGACACCGGCAAGCGGGTGCCGCCGGGCACCTACTCCTGGACTTTGGTCGTCGACGGAGTGGCCGGAGGCCCAGCCGTCAGCGTGGACGGCAGTGGCCCCCCGTCCGGCAAGGTGGTCGTCACCGCTCCGGCTGGTTGAGTTTCTCGGCCGGTTGAGCTTGTCCAAACCTCGCGGCTGGTTGAGCTTGTCGAAACCGCTTGTCGACACCTCGGCTGGTTGAGCTTGTCGAAACCGCTTGTCGACGCCGATCCGTCCCTCACTGATGTGGTCTCGACAAGCTCGACCGACGGCTGGTTGAGCTTGTCGAAACCTCAGCTGTTGAAGCCCGCGTACTCGACCGCCCCGTTGAGCGTCGTGCCACTCGTCGCGACGCCATTGAGGGCTTGGTCGAGGTCGCCGATCAGGTCGTCGACATGCTCCAGGCCGATAGACAGCCGCAACACGTCGTTGGACGGCCGGGCGTCCGGTGCAACCGGACGGTGCGTCAGCGCAGCAGGGTGCTGGATCGGCGAATCGACGCCGCCGAGCGAGACCGCGTGGGTGAAGAGCCGAACCGAGTTCGCCACCCGGGACGCCGCCCGATAGCCGCCGGTCAGCTTGATCGCCACCATGGCACCGGTGCCCCGCAGCTGGGTCTTGAGCAGCCCGCGCAGGTCGCCGTCGAAGCCCGGGTAGTAGACCTGCTGCACCTGCGGGTGCCCGGTCAGCCAGTAGGCAACCTGTTGAGCCGTCTGCTGCTGGGCGCGCATCCGCAGGGGGAGGGTGGGCAGTCCGCGATGCAACAGGTAGGCCGCCAACGGGTGCAGCAGCCCGCCGGTGACGGCACGGATCTGTCGCAGACCGATCGCCAGCGCCTCGGAGCACGCGATCACCCCGCCGATCACGTCGCCGTGCCCCCCGAGGTACTTGGTCGCGCTGCGCAGCGCCGAGGTCGAGCGGGTTCTGCAGCACGGGGGTCGCGAAGGTGTTGGCGACGACCACCGGCACGCCCTCGGCCTGAGCGACCACCGCGGCGATGTCGACCAGCTCGAGGGTCGGGTTCGCCGGGGTCTCGAGAACGACCAGTGCCGTGTCGGCGCGCATGCTGGCCGCCACCTCGTCCGCGTGGCAGAAGGTGGTCTCGGTGCCCAAGAGGCCGGTCGCGAGCAGGTGATCGGTGCCGCCGTACAGGGGACGGACGGCCACGATGTGGCGCCGTCCGGTGCGTGCGGTGGTCGAGAGGATCGCCGCGGTCATGGCCGCCATTCCGGACGCGAACGCGACCCCGGCCTCGGCGTGCTCCAGTTCGGCGAGCGCCTGCTCGAACCGGGCGACGGTGGGATTCCAGAGCCGCCCATAGACCGCGCCGCCACCGGGCAGTGGGTGGCCACCACCCGCCATCGATTCGTAGGAGTCGCCGCCGTGCTCGACGTCGGGCAGCGGATTCGTGGACGAGAAGTCGATCGGCGGCGCGTGCACTCCGAGGGCGGTGAGGTCGGCGCGGCCGGCATGGACGGCTGCCGTCTCGAGATGCAAAGTTCTCGTTTTCATGCGGACAGCGTGCGCCTAGACCCAAGAATCAGCCATACGATTTGTCGAAGACACAACATGTATGGCTGATCTGATCGCTGTCAGCAATCGGAACTGCTCAGAGCGCGAGGGGAACCGTTGAGAACGCAAGCCGATCGTGGGCCGATTCAGCTGGACGACACCGACCGCGCCATCGTGCAGGCGATCACCGCTGACGCCGGCATCACCAACAAGGCGCTCGCCCATCGCCTCAGGTTGGCCGAGTCGACCTGCGCCTACCGGGTGCGCCAGCTTCGCGACCAGGGAGTGCTGCGGGGCGCACGAGCAGAGATCGACCTGGCCGCCCTCGGCTACCCGCTCGAGGCGGTCATCGCGGTGCGTCTCGGCACCCACAGCGAGGCCGCGGTCAACGAGTTCTTCGACTCGATCACCGAGACCCCGGGCGTGCTCCAGGTCTTCTTCACCTCGGGCAGCGCCGACTTTCTGGTGCACGTCGCCGTCCGGGACACCCAGGAGTTGCGCGACATGGTGCTCGAGCACATCACGACCCACCGAGCGGTGCGGCAAGCCGAGACGCACCTGGCCTTCGAGTCGCGCCGGGGAGTTGGGGTCGCGCTGAGCTGATTCGCCTGCTGTGGTGACGAGCGGACGCGACCGTGGCCTCCCCATCGGGGGAGGCCACGACCACGTCCGGAAAATGACGTCAGACACCGTCCAGGCGGCCGGTGCGCTTCTTCATGAACCACGCCCAGACCACCACCATGCAGATGACGTAGAACCCGATGAAGCCGAGGTACGCCCCGTTGGCGTTGCCCATGCTCAGGAACGACTGGCGGAAGGCCAGGTTCACCCCGAAGCCGCCCAGTGCGCCGATGGCACCGGCGAGACCGATCAGGGCGCCCGAGCGGCGCAGCGACTGGGTGTTCGCCTCGTCGATCGGCATGCCCGCACCCACCGCAAGCTGGGCCTTGGCCATGAAGATCGCCGGGATCATCTTGTAGGTGGAACCGTTGCCGAGCCCCGAGAAGACGAACAGCAGAATGAACCCGGCCACGAACAGCGGCAGCGAGTGCAGCAGCGCCGCCCCGAGCACCACCAGGGTGCCGACGGCCATCGCGAGAAAGTTCCAGAACGTCACCAGCGAACCGGTGTAGCGATCGGCCAGCTTGCCGCCGATCGGACGGATCAGTGACCCGAGCAGTGGGCCCATGAAGGTGAGTGCAGCCGCTGTCGCGGGGTTCGGAAACTCCTTCGGGAACTGCACCAGCAGCACCTGGCCGAAGGCGAACGAGAAGCCGATGAACGACCCGAAGGTGCCGATGTACAGCACCGCCAGCACCCAACTCTCCTTGTGGGTGGCCACTTCGCGCATCGCGCCCTTGGCGTTGCTGACCTGGGTCAGGTTGTCCATCTTGATCGCAGCCAGCACGGCGACGACGATGATCAGCGGAATGTAGATCGCCACCATCAGCCGCGGGTAGGCGGTGCCGGTCAGCGCCAGCACCAGCAGGCCGACCAGTTGCGCCACGGCCACGCCGAGGTTGCCGCCGCCGGCGTTGACGCCGAGTGCCCAACCCTTCAGCCGGCTGGGAAAGAACGCGTTGATGTTCGTCATGGACGAGGCGAAGTTGCCACCACCGACACCGGCCAGGGCGCTCACCCACAGCAGCGTGGTGAACGACACTCCGGGCTGCAGCACCAGCGCGATGGCCACCGTCGGAATGAGCAGCAGGGCGGCCGAGATGACCGTCCAGTTGCGTCCGCCGAAGACGGCGACGGCGAACGTGTAGGGCACCCGGACGAATGCGCCGAGTAGCGAGGGCACCGCGGTCAGCAGGAACTTCTGGCCGACGTCGAAGCCGTAGTTCGGCCCCAGGAACAGAACCAGAACCGACCACAGCGTCCAGACCGAGAAGCCGACGTGCTCGCTCGCGACGGAGTAGATCAGGTTGCGGCGAGCGATCGAGGCGCCCTGTTCGTTCCAGAAGACCGGGTCTTCGGGACGCCAGTCGTCGATCCAGTTGCCGATCCGCTTGGGTTCGAGCCGAGGCCGGTTCGAGACCTTCGTGGTGGTGCTCATCGGAATCTCCTTCGGGTGGGTGAGTCGTTCAGTCGGGCAGGTGGACGAGGACGTGGCCGGCCTCGTCGACGTGCGCCGGGTAGGTGGTCAGGGAGTAGGCGGCGCCGACGGCGCAACCGGTCTGAAGGTCGAAGGCGGTCAGGTGCAGGGGGCAGAGCACCACCCGTCCGTCGGTCTGGCCGTCGGCGATCGGCCCGCCTTTGTGCGGGCAGACGGCGTCGACCACCCGCAACGCACCGGCGCGCAGATGGAAGACGGCCAGCTGGCGTCCGGCCACGTCGTAGGCGCGGCCTTCGCCGAACGGAATGTCGGCGAGCGGACCGAGATCGTGCACGAGGATCGCGGCGGCGGTCATGACCGGGCACCCACCGTCGGCAGCACGGTCAGCGGCAGCGCGGTTCGGAACTGGCCGGGTTCAGCGGGTTCGGCACCCTCGAGCCACGGATCGACATAGCTGTCGGCGTGGGCCTGGACGGCGGCGTCGAGCCGCTCGGCGATGCCCTCGGAATCGTCCACGATGATCGAACGGATCGTCTCGAGCCCGATCCGGGGCACGAACGCGTACGTGCGCTCCAGCCACTTGGCGTTCTCGCGGTAGTACTGCAGAAAACGGCCGGTGAGCAGTTTGGCCTCGGCGGCGGTGTCGACCGTGACCAGCAGGTCGCCCTTGCGAATGTGCGCCCCGGCGGCCCCGCCGATGTAGACCTCCCAGCGGCCGCCCTCGATCGCGACGATGCCGACGTCCTTCACCAGCGACTCGGCACAGTTGCGCGGGCAGCCCGACACCGCGAGCTTCATCTTGGCCGGCGACTCCATGCCCTGCAGCCAGCCCTCGAGCTCGATGCCCAGCTTGGTCGAATCGCCCGTGCCGAAGCGGCAGAACTCCTGACCGACGCACGTTTTCACGGTGCGCATGCTCTTGCCGTAGGCGAAGCCCGACGGCATACCCAGATCGGCCCACACCTTGGGCAGGTCCTCCTTGCGGATGCCGAGCAGGTCGATGCGCTGGCCGCCGGTCAGCTTGATCATCGGCACGTCGTACTTCTCGGCGACGTCGGCGATCTTTCGGAGCTGCTGCACGTCGGTCACGCCGCCGCGCATCTGCGGCACCACCGAGAAGGTGCCGTCCTTCTGAATGTTGGCGTGCACGCGGTCGTTGATGAACTTGGCGTCCTTCTCGTCGACGTAGCGATCGGCCCACATCATCTTGAGCAGCGACGCGAGGCCCATCTTCGACTTGGCGTCCTCGGCGCCCTCGGGTGCCAGCGCCGTGAACACCGACGACACCGACGTGAGCTCCAGTTCGCGGATCCTGGCCATCAGTTCGGGCTTGTCCATCGGGATGCCGGGCACGTACCAGTTGGCCGCCGGATCGTCCTTGATGACGCCCTGCCCGGCCAGTTTGACGATGGCGCAGACCTGCTCCTTGCAGGAGCCACAGCCCTTGCCGGCGCGGGTGGCGTCCATCACCTGCGGGACGGTGGTCGCCCCGTTGTGGACGCAGGCGACGAGTTGGCCCTTGGTGACGCCGTTGCAGTTGCAGACCTGGGCATCGTCGGCGAGTTCGGCGACCCCGACCTCTTCGGTCGGTCCGCCGAGCTCGAACAGCAGGCCCGCGCGCTCCTCGGGCAGTGGGGTGCCCTGGTCGAACGCCTTCATCAGGAAGCTGACCTTGCTGGTGTCGCCGACCAGCGTGGCGCCGACCACCTTGTCGTCGCGCAGCACCACCGACTTGAACACGCCACGGGACGGTTCGGTGAACACCACGTGTTCGTCGTCGTCGCGCTCCGGCCCCTGCAGGCCCATCGCGGCCACGTCGACCCCGGCGACCTTGAGCTTCGTGGCGGTGCGCGAACCGTGGTAGGCGGCGGACGTGTTGCGCTCGGTGATCTGGTCGGCGAGCACGACGGCCTGCTCCCACAGCGGCGCGACCAGGCCGTACACCTCGCCGCGGTGCTGCACGCATTCACCGACCGCCCACACGTTCGGGTCGTCCACGGTGCGCAGGTCGTCGTCGACCACGATGGCCCGCTCGACGGTGAAACCGCTGGTCACGGCCACGTCCACGTTCGGACGGATGCCGGCCGCCACCACGACCAGGTCGCACGCCAGCTCGGTGCCGTCGGCCAATGCGAGGCCCTCGACCCGGTCGGTGCCGAGCAGTCCGGTGGTGCGTGCCGAGGTGTGCACGCGCATGCCCAGGCCCTCGACCTTGCGCTGAATGATCTGGCCGGCCTGCGGACCCACCTGCGCGCTCATCAGGTGCGGTGCGGCGTGGACGACGCCGACCTCGAGCCCGAACCGCTGCAGCCCGCGGGCGGCCTCGAGGCCGAGCAGGCCGCCGCCGATCACGACGGCACGGGTGCTGTCGACCCGGGCGGCGTGGGCGATCATGGCACGGGTGTCGTCCAGGGTGCGGAAGGCGAAGACGCCGGGCATCAGCCGGCCGTCCGCGGTGTGCAGGTTGTTCATCGGCGGCAGGAACGAGCGGCTGCCGGTGGCGATGATCAGCTCGTCGTAGGGAGTGACGGAGCCGTCGTCGGCGAACACGACACGGGCGAACCGGTCGATCCGGGTGACCCGGACGCCGGCGTGCAAGGTGATGTCGTTCTCTTCGTACCAGGGCAGCGAGTTGAGAAAGATGTCGTGGTCTTCCTCCTCGCCCGAGAGCACGTGGCTGAGCAGGATGCGGTTGTAGTTGCCGTAGGGCTCGTCGCCGAACATGGTGATCGAGAACTGGTCGGCGCCGCCGCGGGCGAGGATCTCTTCGACGGTGCGGGCGCCGGCCATGCCGTTGCCGATCACGACCAGCTTGCGCAGCGTCGGCGGGCCCTCGGTGGTGGGGGGCGCGGTGGTGTCCATGGCCGTCATGTCAGTGCTCCACCAGTCCGAGGTCGACCACGACAGTTCCGCTGACGCCGGACGGTGCGGCCACCTTCAACTCGAGCGCCGAGCCGCCGTCGATGTCTTCGACCACGCGCAGCGGCACGTGCACGTCCGACTTGGCGCCGATCGGGAAGAGCCGCATCACGGCCCCGTCCCGCAGCAGTGCGACGACGATCAGTTCATCGGTGCTGTTGCCGCCCCGAAAGTAGAGGGCCTGGCACAGACGTCCGTCCGGCACGAAGTGGGTCAGACCCGGGCCGATCGGGTCGAACTCGTTCAGGCCGGTGCCGGTGAACGCGAAGAGGCCTTGCAGGAAGGTGTTCGTGCTGATCATTGGCGTCCTGTCGGGTGTGGCGCGGGGCGTCCGACCGAAAGCCCTTGAGGGCGGCCGGTGGGGCGGCCGACGCGTCGTTGGGGTCCTGATGAATATTCAAGTGGAGCAATGTTTCCGGGGAGTCGTCGGGCCGTTACGGTCGGTTCACGGACTTCTCACAGCAGCCCGCTGACGGCGTGAACTTCGCCCAGGGTGCTGGGTCGGTCGAGCACTCGGTCGGTCGAGGCCAGTTGCACTTCGGTCGGTCGAGCTTGTCGAGATCCAGGGGGCTTCGGTCGGTCGAGCTTGTCGAGACCCCTGCGGACTTCGGTCGGTCGAGCTTGTCGAGACCCATGCCGTGCGCGAGTGGTTTCGACAAGCTCAACCAGCCGGGGTTCGACAGGCTCGACCAGCCGGGGTTTCGACAAGCTCAACCAGCCGGGTTTCGACAAGCTCAACCAGCCGGGGTTTCGACAAGCTCAACCAGCCGGGTTTCGACAAGCTCAACCAGCGGCCTAGTACACGTCGCGCACGTAGCGGCGCTGCTTCGTCATCGCCTTAACGTAGGCGGCGGCGTCCTCGTCCGACATGCCGCTCTGGGTGGCCACGATGTCGTGCAGGGCGGCATCGACGTCCTTCGCCATCCGGCTGGCGTCGCCACAGACATAGAAGTGGGCGCCGTCGTCGATCCAGCTCCAGACCCGGGCGGCCTGCTCGCGTAGGCGGTCCTGCACGTAGACCTTGTGCCGCTGGTCGCGGGAGAAGGCCAGGGTCAGCTCGGTCAGCAGGCCGTCGTCGCGCAGCCGGGTCAGTTCGTCTCCGTAGTAGAAGTCGGTCGCCGAGTTGCGTTCGCCGAAGAACAACCAGTTGCGGCCGTGATGCCCGAGTGCCCGACGCTCCTGCAGAAAGCCGCGGAACGGCGCGATGCCGGTGCCCGGGCCGACCATGATCATCGGAACGTCGGCACGCTCCGGCGGGCGAAAGTGAGCCGTCGGCTGCACGAAAACGGGAATGTCCGCAGACTCGCTGTGGTCGGCCAGAAACGTGGAGCACACGCCGTTGCGCTGCTGACCCTGGTACTCGTACCGCACCGCCGACACCGTCAGCTGCACCTCGTCCGGGTGAGCCAACGGGCTGGACGAGATCGAGTACTGCCGCGGCTGCAACCGATTGAGGGCGGGCAGCCAGTCGTTCGTCGAGGCCGTCACCGGGTATGCAGCGAGCACGTCGATGGCCTGCTTGCCCCACAGCCAGCGCTGCAGGTTGACCGAGTTGCCCTGGCGCAACAGAGTGGCGAGCTCGCGGTCGCCGGCCCGCTCGTTGACGAAGCGCAGCAGGTTCGGGGTGACGTTCACGATCTCGAGGTGCCGCCGGCACGCGTCGCGCAATGAAGTCGTGCCGGCCCCGTCCAGCTGCACGACGGCGTCACCGTTCAAGCCGGTGACGGCCAACCACTCGTCCACGGCGCCAGAACTGTTCATCGGACGCACGCTGAGTGCGTCGCCGGCTCGGTAGTCGAAGTCACTGTCGGTGGCGAAACCGAACTGGCGGACGTCCTTGGTGGTGCCGGACGCCCCGAGCCGGTTGTTGCGGGTAAGCCGGGTGACCAGGGGCGCGTGCCGGCTGTACCTGGCCGGAGCGGCTGCCGGTGACGGGCGGCGAGGCTCCGCGCTGAGCGTGCTGACGCTGCCGGCGGGCGGACCCACGTACGTGGTCTGCTCCTGAACGGCTGCCTCCGCTGGGTCGACGAGTGCCTCGACCACACGCACGAACCAGGCCTCGGCGGGCTCGTCGTCGCCGGGCTCACAGTCGGCCCGATCGGTCAGCCGCTGCGCTCCCAGCGCTGCGAGGCGGGCGTCCAGGGCGCGACCGTGTCCGCAGAAGCTGCCGTAGCTTGAATCGCCGAGGGCGAGCACCGCGAAGCGTAGGCCGTCCAAGCGGGGGGCGCTGTCGGCTGCCCAGAAGTCCCAGAAGGACTCGCCGTTGTCGGGCGGGCCGCCGTCGCCGAAAGTGCTGCTGACC
>Ga0209277_10001716_pt1 | contig 10672 bp, 7 predicted proteins | sample JI81AbrownDNA_FD_187503 | JGI IMG/M metagenome (GOLD analysis project Ga0209277, IMG submission 187503) | Wastewater effluent complex algal communities from Wisconsin, to seasonally profile nutrient transformation and Carbon sequestration -... | ecosystem: Engineered > WWTP > Effluent > Algae... | reverse complement strand
CGCAGGGCTTGATGCGCCCGTCGCGGTCGAGCAGCAGCACGCTGCGGCCCTGCCGCGCCATCTCGTGGGCGGCGGTCGCACCGGCCGGCCCGCCGCCGATCACGACGGCATCGTAGGTGTCGATCTCGTCCATGCCCATCTCCTTGTGCGCCGCTGCGGCGCGCGCGTCTCGATGCCGGCGGCCAGCGCCGCGGCCCAAAGGAACAACAGCGCCTCGGCGCCGAACACCACCGCGTAGGCCGCGCCGGGGCTGTCGATGAAGCGGCGGGCGATGTCGCTGGCCACCGCGCCGGCCAGGCCGCCGACGCCGAAGGAGATCGCCTGCGAGGCGCCCCACAAGCCCATGCGCACACCTTCGCGCGAGGCCCTGCCCTCGCCGGCCAGCCGCATCATCGAGCCGATCGCGGCGATGGAAAACGCGCCGTTGGCCGCACCGAGCGCGAACACCGTGGCGTGCAGCGGCCAGCGCGGGCCGACCACTCCCGCAGCCACCAGCGCGGCCAACGCGAAGGCCGAAGCGATGCAGCCGCCGATCGTCCAGCTGCGCAGCGAGCCGATGCCCCAGCGGCTGCCCGCCAGCGCACAGGCGATCATGCCCAGCAGCACGCCGCCGTGCTGCAGCCCGGACAGCTGCGTCGTCGCGCCCGGCGTGAGGCCGAACACCGCGCCGGCGAACGGTTCGAGGATCAGGTCTTGCGCGCTGAAGGCGAGCATCGAGACGAACACGAAGACCGTGAAGCGGCGCGCTGCGGCTTCCTGCCAGACCTGGCGCAGCGCCTCGAGGAAGCGCAGCTTCGGCTCCGCCTCCACGGCCGCCCCAGCAGCGATGCCGCCGCGGCCTTCGAGACGCCATAGCGCCATCAGGGCGACGAGGCAGGCGATCGCTGCGACGCCCGCGCTGACGGCCACCAGGCGCTGCGGCGTATAGGGGTCGAGCCAGCGGCCGGCCAGGCCGGCCGTCACCGCGAAGCCGATGATCATCATCATCCAGACGATCGTGGCAGCCGGTGCGCGCCGCTGCGCCGCCACGCGCTTGGCCAGCAGCACCAGCAGCGAGGTGCCGCAGGCGCTGACCCCCAGGCCGACGAGGAAGAAGGCGAACGCCGCCAGCGCGAGGCCGGCGTAGCGCTGCGTGGACATCCAGGCGGTCGCGATCGCGGCCAGCGTGCCGCCCGCGGCGAGCACGGCCATGCCGCCGAGGATCCATGGCGTGCAGCGGCCGCTGCGGTCGGAACCGAAGCCCATGCGCGGCCGCGTGATCTGCACGGCGTAGTGGATCGCCACCAGCAGCCCGGGCACCAGTGCCGGCAGCGCGAGCTCGATGACCATCACGCGGTTGAGCGTCGAGGTGGTCAGCACGACGACGGCGCCGAGCGCCATCTGCACCAGACCGAGCCGCACGATGCCGAACCAGCCGAGCGGCGTCATGTCAGTGGCGCCCGGTCGTTCCGAAGCCGCTGAGCGCCCCCTCGGGGGGCCGCGAGCGCAGCGAGCTCGGGGGCTTCATGGCTTCATCCGGCCTGCGCGGCGGCGCGCAAGGCGAAGGCGCTGACGAGCATGCCCGACACGTACAGCGTCACGCCCAGACCGCTGTACCAGGTGGCGCGGCCGTGCGGGTCGGCGACGAAGCGGCGCATCAGCAGCAGTTGCACCGCGAGCAATGCGCCCACCGCCAGCGCGTGGCCGCGGGCCTGCCAGCTCATCAGCAGCACGACGACCACGAACTGCGGCGCAGCCATCATCCAGCAAGCCATGTGCGCTGCCTGTTCCTCGCCCAGGCGCACCGGCAGCGAGCCGATGCCCATGCGGCGGTCGCCCTCGACCGACTTGAAGTCGTTGAGCGTCATGATTCCGTGCGCACCGAGGCTGTACAGCGCAGCCAGCGCGAGCGAGCGGCCGTCGGGCAGGCTGCCGCCGGCCATGACGATCGCACCCGTGACCCACGCCAGGCCTTCATAGCAGATGCCGCAGGCGGCGTTGCCCCACCAGCCATTGCGCTTCAGGCGCAGCGGCGGCGCGCTGTAGGCCCAGGCGAGCGCGAGGCCGACCAGCGCGGCGACGAAGCCCCAGGGGCCCAGCGTCAGCGCAACGGCCAGCGACAGCACCGTCCACAGCACCGCGATGTACAAGCCCCAGCGCCCCGGCATGCGGCCCGAGGGGATGGGGCGGTTCGGTTCATTGATGGCGTCGACGTGGCGATCGAACCAGTCGTTCACCGCCTGGCTGGTGGCACACACCATCGGGCCGGCGAGCAGCACGCCCAGCGCAACCAGGGCCCAGCGCTCACTCCAGTTCTGGCCCGAAGCGACGGCGCCGCAGGCGAAGGCCCACATGGGCGGAAACCAGGTGATCGGCTTGAGCAGTTCCGCGACTGCCGACGGGGCAGGATAGGCCATGGGATTGATTCTGGGCGTGACACTTCAGAGTGTCAACCAAGATTTACAACTCATGGCCCGATCGGGCCTCGGTATCAACCCTCGTCGTCGCCCAGGTCGCCCATGCCGTGACGGCGCAGCTTGACGTACAGGCTCTGGCGCGACAGGCCCAGCATCTGCGCTGCGGAGGCGCGGTTGTCGCTGGTCATCTTCAGCGCCGTCTCGATGCACAGCTGCTCGATCAGGTCGGTGGTCTCGCCGACGATGTCTTTCAGAGGCACGCGGCCGACCAGCTCGGTCAGCTCGCCGGCGGATCGCGGCAGTTCGCCGGCGGCGCGCGGCTCGGCGCTCAGCCGGCGGCCGACGTCGCGCACGGCGAAGGCGAGCATCGGCTTGCCGTCCTGCGTGGTGGCCGAAGCCGAGACCTCGACTTCGGCGGTGGCCCCGTCCTCGCCGCGCAGCAGCGTCGAGAACAGGCGCATGCTGCCGCGCTGGCGCACGGTCTGGATCAGCACGCCGAGTTCGACGCCAGTGCGGCCCAGCCAGCGATCCAGCGGCTCGCCGCGCGCCTGCTCCTCGCTGCCCAGCTGGGCCAGCGCGACGAAGGACGCGTTGGCCATCTGGATGCGGCCTTCGTTGTCGGTGAACACCAGCGCATCGGGCGAGTTGCGCACGAAGTCCAGCAGCATCGAACTCTCGGTGACCGTGGCCAGCGGCGAAGGCTCCGTGCCCAGGCGCGACAGGCGCACCAGCAGAAGCGAGGCATCGTCCTGCCGGAAGCTGGACATCGACACGCCGACGCGCCCGCCGCCGTCGGACAGCGCAGTGCGCACCACCTCGGCCCGGCGGGCCGAGCGTGCGGCGGCGAGTGCGGCCTGCAGCGGCTTGCTGTTGGGCGCCTCGAACAATGACGTCAAGGAACCGCCGGCCAGGCGGCGCGGCCCGCCGCCGTTGGAGACTAGCGCCACCGCGGCCGGGTTGGCCTCGAGGATGCGCAGGCTGCCCGCGTCGACGATCAGCACCGCCTCCGACGAAGCCTGGAACAGGTGGCGATACCGCGTCTCGGCCTGGCGGAAGCGCCAGTAGTCGCGCTCCATCGCCTGCTGCGCTTCGATGAGTCGCAGTTGCAGCGCCTCGGTGGCGCGCAGGTCGCGGCCAAAGGCGATGGTGCGGCCCGCTGTCTTGCCGCGGCCGGGCGGCGCGATCTGCACCGCCGAATAGAGGATGGGCCAGTCGCTGCCGCCGCCGGTGGACGGGTGGTTCACCTGGCGCCAGCGTGGCGGACCGGCCGCATCGCGCAGCAGCGACTCGACCTTGGCGCGGCTCTCGACCGTCACCGTTTCGGTCCAGGGCTGGCCGATCCAGTCGGCCACCAGCACCGGGTCGAGGTCATCCCGGCCGATGACGACATCCTGGATCACGCCATGGGGGTCGAGCAGCAAGGCGACGTCGCTGGCCGCCGCGACCACGCGCTGAGCGGTGGCCGCGTCGAGATCACCCACCACTGCGCGGGGTGCCGTGCGGCGCTTCACAGGATCATCCCCTGCGAGCTCCCGGTGCTGCGGGCCGTTGTCTTCATGTCTGTCAACGTCCAGCTGCTGGACGGAGGTTCAACTGTGTTTCACGCGGCCGGCAAGCAAGCTTTCGGCCAGACCTGGTGCCTCGCTCCCGTTGGCGGTCGTCGCGTCCGCACCGACCTGACGGGCCAGTTGCGGTCTCAACGTGAACACCGGGCCGCCCACCAGCACGGCCACACCCTTGTGACACGAAGCGCGGCGAACGGCCGCGATGCAGGAGGGCAACCAGTCGAGCCGCGCTTCGCTGCCCGCCGAAAACCCCACCACATCGAACCACTCGCGCCGCACCGACGTGATTGGGTCGGTATCTGCGCCTTCGCCACCGGAGACAACTTCCCAACCGGCGCGGCGAAAGAACTCGGCGACCATCGACATCCCGAAGCTGTGCTGCTCGCCCGGGGCACGCACCAGCAAGGCGCGTCGCCCGTTGGGCGGATGGGCCACCTCGGTTCCGAAGGCCGGGCTCAATTCTCGCATCATTCGCTGCAGCCGCCCGAGGCCGATGGTGACGTCGGTGAAGTAGCACAGGTCCTCGGTCCAGAGGTGGCCGAGTTGACGCGCCGACGGCGCGAGCAGGTCGACCAGCAAACGCTCCACGGTGAAGCCGCGGTCGCGCAACCCGTCGAGCACCTGCGTCAACTCGCGCTCGTCGCCGCGCACCAGGCTGTCGGTGAAGGCATTCACCTCGGCTTCGCCGAGGCTGCCGCTGAGCGCGTCGTTGCTCGCCGGCAGGTTGCCGTTGTCGCGGTGCGCCGCCACCAGGCGCGGAATGACCTCGAGTTCGAGGGCCCGCGCCAGACAGGCCGCCCGCTCCATCGGGCCGGGACTGGGGTCGGTGAACAGCGCGCTTGCCGGTGAACCGCCAGCAGCCCAGGCCGCAGCGCTTTCCGGGCAGTCGGCCGGCACCGTTCCCGGTTGGGATCCTCCTTGCATCGAGCCCTCCACTTCCTTGTCTCGTGTGCGTTTTCGGAACGTCTGCTCGGGGGCGTTGGAGGGGCGAGCCTTGCCAAAGCGCGTCGCCAATGCTCGGGATGCAGTCGGTGAGTTCGTCGCCTGGTGCTGTGTCCTCTGCGGGATCTCGTTGGACCGAGGGTGGTTTTACTCTCCGCCACCCCAGACCGTCAATGCGTGTGTACATCCGCCTTTGGAAGGTTTGCGCCACCGCAACCTCGTCGGCCGCGCATTTCACTGGAAGGAATGATCGGCGGCGAGCGACAGACTGTCAAGTCTGGTTTACGTCTTCCTCGATTGACACTTTTCATCGAACGGCCTAGTCTCGCTTTCATTCGCAACCGCAGGGAGTCTCTCGAATGGCATCGCCCAGGCCCGGCACGCAAACCGGCACCCGGCTGTACAGCCCCGAGGAGCGCCAGCGTCGCGACGCCTCGGTCTGGACGCTGGTGCAAGGCGTGCTCGCGCCGGTGCAGTTCCTGGCCTTCCTCGTCAGCCTCGTGCTGCTGCTGCGCTATCTGGCCAGCGGCGCCGGCGAGCAGGCCGCGATGCTCTCGGTGGTGGTGAAGACCGCGCTGCTCTACCTGATCATGGTCACCGGCAGCATCTGGGAGAAGGTGGTTTTCGGCCGCTGGTTGTTCGCACCGGCCTTCTACTGGGAAGACGTGTTCAGCATGCTGGTGCTGGCCCTGCACACGGCCTACCTGGTGGCCTGGGCCAATCACGCACTCGACGGCCGCGGCCTGGCCTGGCTGGCCCTGGCGGCCTATGCGAGCTACGTGATCAACGCGACGCAGTTCCTGCTCAAGCTGCGCGCCGCGCGCCTCGAGCACGCCGCATCCGGCACGTCGCTGCAGGGAGCCCGCGCATGAGCCCCGTGATCCCGCTTCGCGCCGAACTGTCGGGCGGCTGCAGCCAGGCGCCGGTGCTCAAGGAGCGCGGCCAGCGCGAGGTCTTCTGCGGCCTGACCGGCATCATCTGGCTGCACCGCAAGGTGCAGGACGCCTTCTTCCTCGTCGTCGGCTCGCGCACCTGTGCGCACCTGATCCAGTCGGCCGCCGGCGTGATGATCTTCGCCGAGCCGCGTTTCGCTACCGCGATCATCGACGAGCGCGACCTCGCCGGCCTGGCCGATTGCCATGACGAACTCGACCGCGTCGTCAACCGCCTGCTCGAGCGCCGCCCGGAGATCCGCACGCTGTTCCTGGTCGGCTCCTGCCCGTCCGAAGTCATCAAGCTCGATCTCGGCCGCGCCGCGCAACGCCTGGACGGCATCCATCGCCCGACGGTGCGCGTGCTCAACTACTCCGGCAGCGGCATCGAGACCACCTTCACGCAAGGCGAAGACGCCTGCCTGGCCGCGTGGGTGCCGCAGATGCCGACGTCTGCCACCCATGCACCGGATTCGCTGCTCGTCGTCGGCTCGCTGCCCGACGTCGTCGAGGACCAGTTCGCGCGCCTGTTCCGCGACCTGGGCCTGGCCAACGTGCGCTTCTTCCCGCCGCGCCACGCGACCGAACTGCCCGAGGTCGGCGCGAACACGCGCTTCCTGCTCGCGCAGCCCTTCCTGGCCGAGACCGCGCGCCTGCTCGAGGCCCGCGGCGCCACGCACCTGAGCGCGCCCTTCCCCTTCGGCGAGGAAGGCACGACCGAATGGCTGCGCGCCGCCGCCGCGGCATTCGGCGTCGCCCCGGCGCACTTCGATGCGGTGACGCGGCCCGGCCGCGAGCGTGCGCGCCACGCGTTGCAACGCCACCGCGAGATGCTCGAAGGCCGGCGCATCTTCTTCTTCCCGGACTCGCAGCTCGAACTGCCGATGGCACGCTTCCTGGCACGCGAGCTCGGCATGCAGCTCACCGAGGTCGGCACGCCCTACCTGCATCGCGCGCACCTGGCCCACGAGCTGGCGCTTCTGCCTGCGGGCACGGTGCTCTCCGAAGGCCAGGACGTCGAGAAGCAGCTCGACCGCTGCCGCGCCGCGCGGCCCGACATCGTCGTCTGCGGCCTCGGGCTGGCCAATCCGCTCGAGGCCGAAGGTTTCACCACCAAGTGGGCGATCGAACTGGTGTTCACGCCCGTGCACGGCTACGAGCAGGCAGCCGACCTGGCCGAGCTGTTCGCCCGGCCGCTGGTGCGCCGCACCAAGCTCGCCGCCTGAGGCCCGCATGCAACTGACGCTCTGGACCTACGAAGGACCGCCCCACGTCGGCGCGATGCGCGTCGCCACCGCGCTGCGGGACGTGCACTACGTGCTGCACGCGCCGCAGGGCGACACCTACGCCGACCTGCTGTTCACGATGATCGAGCGTCTGCCCAAGCGCCCGCCGGTCACCTACACCACCTTCCAGGCACGCGACCTCGGTGGCGACACCGCCGAGCTGTTCAAGACTGCCGCGCGCGAGGCCTGCGAACGCTTCAAGCCGAAGGCGCTGCTGGTCGGTGCCTCCTGCACTGCCGAGCTGATCCAGGACGACCCTGCCGGGCTCGCAGCGGCGCTGAACCTGTCGGTGCCGGTGATCCCGCTCGAGCTGCCTTCCTACCAGCGCAAGGAGAACTGGGGCGCCGCCGAAACCTTCTACCGCATCGTGCGCGCGCTCGCCGGGCCGAAGGCCCCGCCCCCCGGCACGCCGCGCCCGGCCCGCGCCGAAGGCCAGGCGCCGAGCTGCAACATCCTCGGGCCGACGGCGCTGGGCTTCCGCCACCGCGATGACGTCAAGGAAATCCGCGGCCTGCTCGAGCGTTTGGGCATCGAGGTGCGTGTCACCGCACCCGCCGGCGCCGACCCGGACGACCTGGCGCGCCTGCCCGAAGCCGACTTCAACGTCGTGCTCTACCCCGAGACCGCCTCGGTGGCCGCGCAGTGGCTGCAGCGCACCTTCGCGCAGCCCTTCACCCGCGTCGTGCCGATCGGCACGCAGGCCACGCGCGAGTTCATCACCGAGGTGGCCACGCTGGCCGGCCTGGACCCGCAGGCGGCGCTGGAGCGCGAGACCTCGCGCGCCAGCTGGTACAGCCGCTCGGTCGATTCGACCTACCTCACCGGCAAGCGCGTGTTCGTGTTCGGCGACGCCACGCATGCGGTGGCCGCCGCGCGCATCGCTTCCAGCGAGCTGGGCTTCCAGGTCGTCGGCCTGGGCACCTACAGCCGCGAGTTCGGCCGCGAGATCCGCGAGGCCGCCAGGCTGTACGGCGTCGAGCCGCTGATCACCGACGACTACCTCGAAGTCGAGGCCAAGGTCGCCGAGCTGCAGCCCGAGCTGGTGCTGGGCACGCAGATGGAGCGCCACATCGCCAAGCGCCTGGGAGTGCCCTGTGCGGTGATCTCGGCGCCGGTGCACGTGCAGGACTTCCCGGCGCGCTACTCGCCGCAGATGGGCTTCGAGGGCGCGAACGTGATGTTCGACACCTGGGTGCATCCGCTGATGATGGGCCTCGAAGAGCACCTGCTGAACATGTTCCGCCAGGACTTCGAGTTCCACGAAGGCGCGGCCGCTTCGCACCTCGGCTCGGCCGCCGTGCGGCCGGCGGCAATGCCGGCCCAGCCGGTCGAGCAGCCGCTGCCCGAGAGCGCCGCCGCGCCGGTGGCGTTGGCGCCCGGCGCCACTGTCTCCACCTGGTCGGCCGACGCCGAGCAGGAGCTTCGAAAGATCCCCTTCTTCGTGCGCGGCAAGGCGCGCCGCAACACCGAGCGCTTTGCGCTCGACCGCGGCGTGCCGGTCATCACCATCGAGACCCTCTACGATGCCAAAGCCCACTACAGCCGCTAGCGGCGCCGCGGCGCTGCCGATGCACGTCGTGCTGGTCACGATGGACAGCCACCTGGCCAGCGCCGCGGCGCGCGCCAACCGCACGCTGGCCAAGGCCATGCCCGGGCTGCGCCTGTCGGTGCACGCCGCCGCCGAGTGGGGCGACGACGAAGCGGCGCTGGCGCGCTGCAAAGCCGACATCGCCACCGGCGACATCGTGATCGTCACGATGCTGTTCATGGAAGACCACTTCCTGCCGGTGCTGCCGGCACTGCGCGCGCGCCGCGACCAGTGCGACGCGATGGTCTGCGCGATGTCCGCCGGCGAGGTGATGAAGCTCACCCGCATGGGCAAGTTCGACATGGGCTCGCCGGCCACCGGCGCGATGGCCTTCCTGAAGCGGCTGCGCGGCAAGACCTCGCACAAGTCGGACGAGCAGAGCGTCAAGTCCAGCGCCGGCGCGCAGCAGATGAAGATGCTGCGCCGGCTGCCGAAGATCCTGCGCTTCATTCCCGGCACCGCGCAGGACGTGCGCGCCTATTTCCTCACCCTGCAGTACTGGCTCGCCGGCTCGGAAGACAACGTCGCGCACCTGGTGCACTTCCTGGTGGACCGCTATGCGGCCGGCCCTCGCCAGGGCCTGCGCGGCCTGGTCAAGACGCACGCGCCGGTGGAGTACCCCGAACTCGGCGTCTACCACCCGCAGATCAGGAACCGCCTGTCCGACGACCTGTCCGACATGCCGCGCGTGGCCACCAGCGGCAAGCGCGGCACGGTCGGCCTGCTGCTGCTGCGCTCCTACCTGCTGGCCGGCAACACCGACCACTACGACGGCGTCATCACCGCGCTCGAAGCACGCGGCCTGCGCGTCGTGCCGGCCTTCGCCACCGGCCTGGACGCCCGCCCCGCCGTCGAGGCCTTCTTCCTGAAGGACGGCCGCCCGACCATCGACGCGCTGGTCTCGCTGACCGGCTTCTCGCTGGTCGGCGGCCCGGCCTACAACGACTCGCGCGCCGCCGAAGAGACGCTCGCGCAGCTCGACGTGCCCTACCTGGCCGTCAACCCGGTCGAGTTCCAGACGCTGGACCAGTGGGGCGCCTCGCAGCGCGGCCTGCTGCCGGTGGAGGCGACCATGATGGTCGCCATCCCCGAGCTCGACGGCGCCACCGGCTCGATGGTGTTCGGCGGTCGCGGCAGCTCCAGCCAGGTGCAGTGCACCGGCTGCTCGCACGGTTGCCGCTTCGACAACACCAAGGGCGCGCACGACATGCGCAGCTGCATCGAGCGCGCCGACATGCTGGCCGCCCGCGTCGGCAAACTGATCGACCTGCGCCGCAGCGAGCGGGCGCAGCGCAAGGTCGGCATGGTGCTGTTCAACTTCCCGCCCAATGCGGGCAACACCGGTACGGCGGCCTTCCTGTCGGTGTTCGAGTCGCTGCACAACACGCTGCTGGCGATGCAGCGCGAGGGCTACACCGTCGAGGTGCCGGCCACTGTCGACGAACTGCGCGTCCGCGTCATCGAGGGCAATGCCGCCAAGTTCGGCGCGCAGGCCAACGTGCATGCGCGCATCCCGGCCCACGACCACGTCAGGCGCGAGCGCCACCTCAAGGAGATCGAGGCGCAATGGGGCGCCGCGCCGGGCCGCCACCAGAGCGATGGCGCCAACATCTTCGTGCTCGGCGAACGCTTCGGCAACGTGTTCGTCGGCATCCAGCCCGCCTTCGGCTACGAGGGCGACCCGATGCGGCTGCTGTTCGAGAAGGGCTTCGCGCCCACGCACGCGTTCTCGGCCTTCTACCGCTGGCTGCGTGAAGACTTCGGCGCGCAGGCGGTGCTGCACTTCGGCACCCACGGCGCGCTGGAGTTCATGCCCGGCAAGCAGAACGGCCTGACCGCGACCTGCTGGCCCGACCGCCTGATCGGCGACCTGCCCAACCTCTACCTGTACGCCTCGAACAACCCGAGCGAAGGCACGATCGCCAAGCGCCGCGCCGCCGCCACGCTGATCAGCTACCTCACG
>Ga0209277_10001714_pt1 | contig 10688 bp, 14 predicted proteins | sample JI81AbrownDNA_FD_187503 | JGI IMG/M metagenome (GOLD analysis project Ga0209277, IMG submission 187503) | Wastewater effluent complex algal communities from Wisconsin, to seasonally profile nutrient transformation and Carbon sequestration -... | ecosystem: Engineered > WWTP > Effluent > Algae... | reverse complement strand
TGACGGCCTCGCCGATGGACGGGTCGTCGCGGAAGAACAGCGTGTTGCGAGCTAGGATCGTGACCTGGCTGCCCAGCCGGGCGAAGGCTTGCGCCAGTTCCAGCGCGACCACCGACGAGCCGATCACGGCTAGGCGTTCGGGAAGGGTGTCGCTGACCAGGGCCTCGGTCGAAGTCCAGTAGGGTGACTCTTTCAGGCCCGGAATCGGCGGCACGGCCGGGCTGGCACCCGTGGCGACTAAGCAGCGGTCGAAAGCTACCACGCGCTCGCCACCATCGTTTAAACGGACGACCAGGCTCTGCTCATCCTTGAAACGCGCCTCACCATGTACAACGGTGATGGCCGGGTTGCCGTCCAGAATGCCTTCGTACTTGGCATGGCGCAGTTCTTCGACGCGCGCCTGCTGCTGGGCCAGTAGTTTGCTGCGGTCAATCGCAGGCACAGTCGCCGCGATACCGCCGTCGAACGGACTTTCCCGACGTAAATGGGCGATGTGGGCGGCGCGAATCATGATCTTGGACGGCACGCAGCCGACGTTGACGCAGGTGCCGCCGATGGTGCCGCGCTCGATCAGCGAGACGTGCGCGCCTTGCTCGACGGCCTTCAGTGCTGCCGCCATTGCCGCGCCACCGCTACCAATGACGACGACCTGCAACGGGCGTTCGTTGCCACTGGGCTTATCAGCGGCCCCTATCCAGCCGCGCATCTTGTCGAGCAGGCCGGCGCGGTTGTCCGTCGGTGGCGCATCGGCAAGCGTTGCCTCGTAGCCCAGTCCGGCCACGGCGGTAGTCAGCGCATCCGATGACGTGCCCGCCTCAATGGCGAGTTGCGCTGTGCCCTTCGGATAGGACACCAGCGCCGATTGCACGCCGGGCACTTTCTCCAAGGCTTCCTTGACGTGAGCCGCGCACGAGTCGCAGGTCATCCCGGTGATTTTCAGGGTGGTCATGTATTTTTCCTTTTCTGTGGTGGCTACGGCTGTTGCCGTCAGCCACGTTGTTCTGGCAATTCACAGCTGTCCGGCCCGCAGCGGCGATGTGCTGGCGAGATGAAATCCCAGACCGACACCCCAACCATCAAGGCCAGGCCGACATAGAGCAGTCCACCGCTCTGCCAGCCGTAAGCCCGCATTAAAAACACCGCTGCCAGCACCAAGATCGGGCCTATCGTGCCTAGCGCCGTGCGTCGCCACTGTCGATGATTGAGCCAAGCGATAGCATTGGCGAGTAACGCGATGCCGGCGAACATCGGCAGCAGGATGCCAATGAATAGCCCCTCGTACTGGCTCAAGAAGCCCAGTCCGATGGCCGCGCCAAAGCTGGCGATGGCAGGAAAACAGGCGGCGCAGCCCATCGCGGAAACGACGCTGCCGAGCGCGCCGGTTTTGCCAGCGATGCGCGTGATGAGTCCCATGTGTCGCTCCCGAGTTCGGTTAACGGATCAGCGTTTGAGGCTGGACGGATAGCCCGCGTCCTCGGTCGCCTTGGTCAACTTCTGGACGTTGGTCTTGGCATCGTCGAAGGTGACGACGGCCTGGCGCTTGTCGAAACTTACGTCGGTCTTGCTCACGCCCTCAACCTTGGAAAGCGCGTGCTTGACAGTGATCGGGCAAGAGGCGCAGGTCATGCCAGGCACGGACAGCGTGACGGTCTGAGTGGCGGCGAACACGGGGGCAACGAAAGCGGCGAGAGCGAGGGAGGCAAACAGCTTTTTCATGATGAACTCCTGATTAGTAGAAAAATGGCATGACGTAGGGAAAACCAAGCGCGACCAAGACCAACACGGCGACGAACCAGAAAATGAGCTTGTAGGTGGTGCGCACTTGCGGAATCGCGCACACCTCGCCCGGCTTGCAGGCTGCGGTCGGTCGGACGATGCGCCGCCAGGCAAAGAACAGTGCAACCAGCGCCGCGCCGATGAAGATCGGCCGATACGGCTCCAATACCGTCAGGTTGCCGATCCAAGCGCCGCTGAACCCCAAGGTGACCAGAACCAGCGGCCCCAGGCAGCAGGCCGAGGCGAGGATGGCAGCCAGCCCGCCGGCGAAGAGCGCCCCGCGCCCGTTTTGTGGTTCAGACATGCGCGTGTCCTTTCGAATTTAAATTGGATAGCGTAACCTTACTTCCGTAGTCATGTACGGAGTCAAGCAATATGGAAAACAATTTGGAAAATCTGACCATCGGCGTTTTCGCCAAGGCGGCCGGGGTCAACGTAGAGACCATCCGGTTCTATCAGCGCAAGGGCTTGTTGCCGGAGCCGGACAAGCCTTACGGCAGCATCCGCCGCTATGGCGAGGCGGATGTAACGCGGGTGCGGTTCGTGAAATCAGCCCAGCGGCTGGGCTTCAGTCTGGATGAAATAGCCGAACTGCTGCGGCTGGAGGATGGCACCCATTGCGAGGAAGCCAGTAGTCTGGCCGAGCACAAGCTCAAGGACGTGCGCGAAAAAATGACTGACTTGGCGCGTATGGAGTCGGTGCTTTCCGAACTTGTGTGTGCCTGCCACCTGCGGCAGGGGAATGTTTCTTGCCCGCTGATTGCTTCACTGCAAGGGAAGAAAGAACCGCGCAGTACCGACGCGGTGTAGCCAAGGGAACTACGCCTAAGCGTGCTTTATTTTCCGTTTTCTGAGGTGACGTCAACCGTCAGAAAAAACCGTGCGGCCGACTTTTGATAATTCGTGCTATCGCCTTCTGAAAATGACAGGCGTCCAATGGAGCAGTGCAGCCACGCCTTAATCCAGCGGATTGTTGTCGGGTTTCAAGAATCAAAGCGCGTTCCAAGGCATGTGCGTGCCCTGTTCCGACCCTGACTAAACTGCACAAAACGATTGCACGGTGCTCGGTGGGGAATGATCAGAGACGAAAAACCCGCCACGCGGGCGGGTCGGTTGGTTAGGTTTCCTGCGCGGGGCGCTGGCGCAGGATGTCGGGTAGCGTTCGCCTCACCACGGACGCAGCCCGGATAGGCTCTCTCGTCAGCGATCCAGCCCACCACGCGTGACGCTTGCCGTCCTGGTCACAGCCGATGACGACGACGCCCGTGACTTTGGCGCTCTCGGCCAGTTCCTCCAAACCCCGGCAGCAGTTCAACACGTCTTGCGTATCCTCCTCCGCCTTGGCTCGGGTCTTCAGGGCGTCGGACACCCTCCGGGCTGCGGCCTGCTTGATTGAGCCTATGCCCTTCGGGAGTCGGCCCCGTCGGGGCTGTTGAATCACTGGCCCAGCCAGTTGGCTGGGGAACGCAATAATTTCGCTCATTACGCTTCACTCCCTTCACTCACGGCGGGGGACGGCGCTGACACAACCACCAGCGGACGCGGCGCACTGACGGACGTGGGCAAGACGTACAGGCTTGCGCCGCTCATTTCCTCACCCCGCCTTTCTGCAACTGTTCCCGCGTGGCGTCCGCGTAGTCCTCCGTGTCATTGGCGACGGTGCAGCCCAGCGTAGCGAGCTTGGCGATGATGGAGGCCGGCGTGGGCGAGGGTGTGCCGGGGCGTTGTTGGTGGTCATCATTCGCCCTGTAAGACTCGTCCCCCGCCGGGGGTTGAGTGAGTGTGCCGGGGGCGTTGTTGGCGGTCATCATTCACCCCCTTCCAGGTTCCCGGTGGGCGTAGCCAGGCCGGCGGAATCCACGATCGCTTTTACGGCCTCGAGCTGAAAGACCGCCCCGAAAAGGATCTCGTCATCGTGGTCCGCTGCAGCCTGCTGAACGATGCGCAGGATCACGGAGAGGGCGCATGAAGCCCTTTCCAGCGCGTCCTCCAGAGGGACACCGGGCAGGACAGCGAACAAGGGTGTTTTGTCGCTGCTGCAGGTGTGAAAGGGGGTGCTGCGGGTAACTGCGGGCGCGGCGGCGCTGGTCGAGGTGTTGGGCATGGTGTGCTCCTGAGCTTGCGGTGATGTTCTCCGCTGCCCACTTTCCACGGTGGGCGGCAGAACCGTGCGGGGGTGGAAATACCGGGCTCAGGGTCCGGCCAGCCTCGCGGCTGCCCCGCACGGCCCGCCATTGAACAGGCGTTACCATGCTACCGACGTAAAAAAGCCGCGTTGTTCGCGGCCTCATCGGCCTGAGCTATCCGGGTTTCCACGCCCGTGCCCCTCTGTCTTGGGGCGTTCGCAGTATCGGCCAGCCGGTCGGTTTCGGTCAAGCAGGTTGTGTGGGTGTCCTCAAAACTGAGGGAAAGGTGGCTTGCTCAAAACTGAGCCATCCCCCTCGCCGTGCGGGTGCCGTTCCTGCAACGAGCCCGCCCCCGCCACGGTGAAGGCTTCATTACCTGAGTGGGTGCGATTCGGGCCGGCTGCCCGGCGCATTGCTGCGGGCGGCCCTGGTGGGCATGCCCTCGCTACGGGTAGCCGTCTGCGCTGTAATCTGGCGCTCAAGGTAGCTCATCACATCCCGTTCGAGCACGACATATGCCCGGCCGATTCTGGCCGCCGGAATCCTGCCATCACGGATCAGCCGAGTTACAGTTACCGGATGGATTTTCAGCAGGTTTGCGGCGCCTTGAATGTCGAGGGTGGTGCTCATGTGATCTTCCCTTTCTTTGTTGCTGGTATTACTCATGAAATTTTCCGCCCTTATTTTCTCTGTGCTTTTGGCGAGTCCGGCCACGGCCGGCAATTTCGCGACATGCCTGCTCGACAAGATGCCGGGCATTCAAAACGACGTGGCCGCCAATGCGGTTTATCAGTCCTGCATTGCCACGCATCCGGGCGCGTTCGCCCCCATCAAGCAAGGCGCCGGCCGCGGGTGGTTCGGCTACAAAACCGGAGCCGACTGCACAGCGGAAAAGGCCGGCGCAACCCGGAGTAACCGGGCCGCCGTCCTGATTGGTGTTGCGTGCCGGAAGCTTTACGATGAACAGACGCCATTCGACCCAAGCACGGCCACCCTGCTGAGATAGCCTAGACAGGAACCCACTTCCCGTTTTTAAAGGTGGCCTTGTTCCCCTTCGCGTCAATGTAGACCTTACCTTCCTCAAAGGTGGCCTGCGGCTGATCCACAAACTGCCCCATCCTCGCCGTTCGCAGTATCGGCTGCGCCCAAACATCAAACGGGATGGGCTTTTTGTTGGCATCAGTCGGCCGCAGTTCGTTGTACTGTTTTGACAGGTCCGAAATCAGGTTCATCCGAGCCTTCGCCATTTCAAAATCCTGCTTCGGCGGTTCCTTCCCGGAAATATCGCGAATCGTCTGCGCGATCTGGGAGCGCTTTGCCGGGTCTTGCTCGGCCATGAACTGATCCTGCAGCCCCTGCAGCCGGCGCTGCGCCGTGCTCTGGAAGCCCTGCGCCTCCTGCTTCAAACCAAACTCGCCCGCGGCAATGCCCTGGCGGCTCTGCGCATCCTGCTGACGCAGCGCCAGCTCCTGCTGGCTCATGTCCTGGCGCGCGCCTGCGTCCTGCCGGCCTGCCATGAAGCCCAGCGCGGCAGATCGATCCCCCGCCCCGCCATTGACCAGCATGTCACGCACGATCTCGTCGTTCGTGGTCTTGCGGAAGCCGCTGCCGCCCTCGTTGAATGCGATCTGGTCCCGCAAGCCGGTCATCTCGCCCCTGATCTTGCTTTCGCGCTGCAGGATGCCCATCACGTCCGGCGACGAATTGCCCATACCGGGGCGGAAGCCCAAGCCTGCGCCGGGCTCCGGCGCGGCCGGCGGCGCGTCAGCGGGCGCGCCCATGCCGGGGCGGAAACCCCGCGCAGCGTCTTGACCATCCGCCGGCGCCACATGGCCACCGGTGCGCGGTGCCTGCCCGTTGATCGTGAAGCCCTGACCGATGTCGGTGCCGCTGTAGCTGTTGCCGGTGCGGGTGATGTTGTTCGTGGCCGGAGCGGGTGCGGCAGGGGCGGTTGCCGTTGCGGGTATCGCGGACAGGCCCGGATCTGTGGTCAGGGTCTGTCCAGGCATGGCCGCCGCTGTTGCCGTTGCCGACGGCTTCTCGGGTTCGGCGATCAGCCCTTCGCGGTTCCGTGCCCGGATGGCATCCGCGCTCGAGTCGAATGCCCCAAAGGTCAGCTTCTTCGCCGTCTCGCCGTAGGTTGCACCCATCGAATCGAGCGGCCCTTTGATCGGAGAAGGTGCCGAGGCGTCCGGCTTGAACGTCGGCAGATTAGAACGCTCCGCGCCGGGGATTGGGCTGGGCCGGGGAGTAGCGGGCGCACTGCCGGGGGGTTGGTAAGCAAACGGATCTCGCTTCTTCTCGTCCGGCACCATGCCCCCATCCGCAAAGTAGAGCGAATCGGACGCGGGCTTGTCCTCGCCCGCCTCTTCGGCCAATTCGGTGGGCGTGTGCGTGCGGCCCTTCATCGCGTCCAGCACCTGCGCGCCAACAGCCTGCACCTGCTCGGGCGGGATCTTGTATTCGCCATCGCTCAGGTTCACCGGCACATTGCCACGCGGGCGGAAGCCCAGGCGGGGCTCAGGCGGGCTCTCGATGCCCTCTCTCTCGCGCTGGGCTCGCGACTTGAACCCAAGGCGAGGGGCGGCCGCCTTCATCGCCGCTCGCATTTCAGGCCGAAAGCCCAGGCCCGCGAGGTTTTGCGCGCCGATCTGCTGGGTGCTGTCGGCCGGCATGATGTAGGTACCCGGCGGCACCGCATCTTTCACCGAATCGGACGTGCCCGTGCCGGGGCCGCGCACCATGCCGCCGTTTGCAAAGCCCGGAAACCCGCGCGCCATCTGTGCAGCCGGGCCAGGCGGAACACCAAGCGCAGACGCGGCAGACTGCACGCCCGCACCGGTCGGCTGGGGCGTGGCGGGCGTATCGAAGCCGTTGGTGATCTGGAGCGCACCGGGCGCCGGGTTGGCCGGCTCGAAGCCGTTGGTGATCTGCAGGCCGCCGGGCTTCGCCGGTTGCTCGAAGCCGTTGGTGATCTGGAGCGGCTGGTTTGCCGCGCTGGCTGGCTGCTGATGCTTGGCGCGATCTGGACGCTTTTGGAATCCGTACATGGGGTGTCTCCGCTCCGTTGAATTGAACTGGTGCCAATTCTTCCGCGGCATCCATGCGTTGCCCAACCCTACAACTGGCGTGGCTGCGCTTCGCTGCTTGTGATGCGTTGTTGCTGTCGTGCAAGCCCTCTTGTTGCTCCCGGCCTGCAACCCTTGTCACGCGTTCGCAAACCGTGGTTTCGCCGTAACCTTGCCCGTAACCATGGGCTCTGTAACCCGCGCATCACTTCAGATTTCTTCAGGCGGGCCATGACTATTGATAACAGCCGGTTTCGTGGATACCTTGGATACCTCACCGGATACCGTGTTTCGCTGTTACATCGGCTGTTACAACTTGATCCGTTACAAGCGCATCGCCAACAGCAAGTTTCGGCATTCACCAGCCCATTAACCGCCGCCGCATTAACCAAGCTGCCCACATCCGAAACTGTAGATTTTCGTGGTAACCCCGCCTGGTAACCACAGATCTGGTAACCGTCGATTCCGCGCGAACCTGGCTGCGAACCTCTTCCCTGCGAACCGCCAGGTGACCGGTTTTGACTGGTTCTCGGCGCTCGCTGGCGGGGCGGCTATCACGCCGAACCGCCTACCAGATTCATCAGGATCGCATCTGTTCCCCGCGCGCCCATCCGGCCTTCCTCACACAGGAACCGCAGCACCGCCGCAGCCTCTTCCTTGGAGCGCGGCCGGATCTCGGCCAACATCCCGAACACGAACCAATCGCGGGCGCTGCCCTCGGGGGCCGGGTCTGCGCAGTCGAAGTGGACCGCAGCCCGCAGGCGCCACAAGCCCGACCAGAAGAGCAATTCATGCAGGCAGTCCGCCAGCGTTTGCGGCAGCAGATCGGCCCGCTCCTTGAACCGGGTTGCAACCTCGCTCTGGTCGAAGTCACCCAGCAGGCCGTCCGCCTCCAGCCCCGCCAGGGCGTCGATGCAGAACAGCTCCGCGGGCGTCGGGTCGAATAGCGCATCACCGAAGCGGGCGCGGGCTTGGGTCTGACTGCGGCTGCGCTTGATCGCCCTGGCGGCCAATCCTTCGAGGTCGGTGAAACCCACGGTTGCAAGGCCGGCGAACAGGTTGCCCGGCTGCGTCTCCCGGAGGAAGGCCGCGTAACGAGCCTCCAGAGTATCGAGCGAGGCCCTGATTCGGGTGCGTGCCTCCATCGCCTTGGCGATCAGGATGGGGCTGCCGGTGCGGATGACGGCGCGCAGCCACAGCACGGCATCCAGCTCCGGGTCGCCGGTCACACGCTCCTGCGGCGGCAGCTCGGGCACGGCCGGCAGCGTCTCGCCACTCTCGCGGATCGGCGGCAGGCTGAACAGGGTGCGGTGGGCCGGGTTGTCGCGAAAGACCCCGGCCCGCGAACAGATCGCCTTGACGGTGCCCAGAGGCAGGCCCGCCAGCCGGGCCACCTCCCGGAAAGAATGCCGGCGGCGAAGCTCGAGCACGCGCCGGCGGGTCTCGGGCGAAACCCCCGGTTGCGATTCCGGGGCGCGCTTCACAACTCGCCCCCGGCGCCATCCGCAGCGCCGGCCCCGATCTCGAGCCGGCGAACCCTCGCCCGCAGATCGCCCGAAACCCGCGTCAGGTGCTGTTCGGTGTCGATCGCCAGGAACTGCAGAGCCGCCCCCGCCTGAATCGAGGCCAAAAGCCGATCCTCCCGCGGCGAGAGGTCGAGCACCGTATCACCGATCTCGATCTTCACGGTGCCATCGGGCATCAAGGTTTTCGAGATGGGCCGGGCCGGCGGGTGTCGCACGGCCGGCACGAAAACCCCCCGCCCGAGACGGATCACCAGGCCGTCATCCACAAGCACAGCAACGCGGTCGTCGATGACGGTCAGCTTGAGGCCCGTCACCTCCATCAGCGCCTCGCGGGTGACCATCTGCTCATGATTGTGCAGGTCTTGGATCGCGTCGAGGATCTGCTGTTTCGTGGTGCGTTGGATTGCCATCTTGGATGTCCTTTCAGAAAGTACGTGCTGCGGTGTTTGGGTGGCGCCGGTTCAGTTCATCGAGCCAGTCGCCCGGCTCGGGCGGGATGCACACCTCCACCTCGAGGCCCCGCAACTTGAGGCGATGGGCTGCGCGATAGGCGGCGGCCTGCCCGGCGAAGTTCTCGTCGTTATCGGCGAACACGATCACCTCGCGGACGCCTGCCGGCGGCTCGAACGACTCGATGCCGGCTGTGCTGACGCACGACCACACCGGCACCTCGAACAGTTCGGACGCGGCGAGCGCCGTTTCGATACCTTCGGCAATGCCCAGGACTTGAGAAACGGCCGTCAGGCGAATTGCTGCGCCGGAAAGGGGCAACCCCTGCATGAGCTTCTTCGGGGCTGCCACAGGCGCTTTGCGGGCTTCCTGAAGGTATGTCCTGTGCAGAGATACAGCCCGGCCGTCCGGCGCGGTCACGGTGGCGAGCATTGCGGCGTAATTGCCGACCGTTTCGCCGTCCCGATACCGCAGGGCCGAATGCACGCGGATGGACTCGGGCAGGTCGTAGAGCTTCAGACCACGCCTAGCCAGGTAGAGGGCGGCTTCGTCACCCCGCTGAATCGGCTTCGACTCCGACCACACCCGGCGCAGGGCGGCGAGCTTGTCGTCGTCGGTGCGCTCGGGCTTGCTGGCGGTCGGCTGCACCACACCCGCCAGCCGCTCGATTTGCAGCGCCGTTTCGCGAAAGCTCTGCCCGGTGATGCCCATCGCCAACTTCACGCCATCACCCGCGCCGCAGCCGGAACAGAAGTACGTCCCTCGTCCGTCCTTGTCATCGAAGCGGAAACGGTCCCTGCCGCCACACATCGGGCAGGCGCAGTGCTTGCCGCTCAAGGCTTTGTCGTCCATTCCCAGGGTCGAGAGGATGGACCGCCAGCGGCCGGCGGCGACGGTGCGAACATCAAGCCTGTCCATGCTGCACCTCGCCCTTCTGGTTGCCCTTGGCGAAGCGGATACGCTGCGACTTGAGCCAGCTCAACAGTTCGCCGCTCGGGGCGGCTTCCACGTCACGCAGGCCGCGCGGCCACACGCCGAAAAACTCGCGGTACTGGTTCGCCGCCCATCCCGGCCGGTAACCCTTCGCACGGCACACCTGAAGCAGCTGGGAATAGACGTGCTGTTTCCGGTCGGGCGTCGCCGGCTTTTTGGTCTTGCGGTCGATGCGCACCAGCTCGCCGTCGGTCACCTGAACATCACTTTGGCGGGTCGGTGCAAAGCCGCAGGACGGGCAGGCATGCACGCCAGCCGGGCGGACGTACTTGCACGACGGGCAGGGCTTCGGCTCGCTGGCCTTGCGCTCCTGCTTCTTGCTGGCGGACGTGTTGGCCGTGCCGTCGTCCAGTTCGAGCGGCAAGTCGTCGGTTGCGAAGCCCAGGCGCAGGACGGTGCCGGAATGGTCGAGCAAGAGAGCACGCACCTTTCCGTGCGCCGGGCGAAGGACGCGGCCAACCATCTGCACGTAGCGGATAAGCGATTTCGTCGGCCGGGCGAGAATCATCACTTCGGTACTCGGGCAGTCCCACCCTTCCGCCAGCAGTGCCGAATTGGATAGCACCGTGATTTCTCCACGGGCGAAGGCGTCGAGGATTGCGGCGCGTTCGTCGTCATCGTGGTGATAGTCGAGGTGCGCGGCCTTCACTCCATGCCGCACAAACTCGGCGACGATGTGCTGAGAGTGCGCGATGTTCGAGGCGAAGCACACGGTCTGCTTGCCGGCGGCGAGGCGCTGCCAGTGCTGC
>Ga0209277_10001713_pt1 | contig 10688 bp, 9 predicted proteins | sample JI81AbrownDNA_FD_187503 | JGI IMG/M metagenome (GOLD analysis project Ga0209277, IMG submission 187503) | Wastewater effluent complex algal communities from Wisconsin, to seasonally profile nutrient transformation and Carbon sequestration -... | ecosystem: Engineered > WWTP > Effluent > Algae... | reverse complement strand
TTGACGTGAAGGATTCGCCTATTGAATACATCCAGTCTGCTTTGGCTCCATTGGTCCTTCACGTAAATGATTTTCAGGATTACGCGGAAACTGTCACAGACCGCATGGAGTTGGACCTGCAGGAGGTGGATATTTACGCCCTGCTGGACGGCGTGATGAGTATTGCCGACCAGTTGGTCGAGCGAAAGGAAGGGATTACTCTGGAAGAAGAGATCTCTGAGAATCTGCCGACCATCGAAGGCGATCCGCTGCGTTTGTCTCAGGCGTTGTTGAATTACATCCATAACGCGATCAAATTTACCGAGCGTGGAACCGTTACCGTGACAGTGGTAAATGAACATAACCAAATTCTGTTTGAGGTCAGTGATACGGGCGTTGGCATATCCGCAGCGGATCAGGAAAAAGTCTTTGAGCCTTTCGAGACCATCCTCGAAGATAAAGACGATCCGCGCCTCGGCTTTGGTCTTGGCTTGAAGATCGTGGAGCACATCATCTCCCTGCACGATGGCGAGACCTGGTTTGAGAGTGAAGCAGGAGAAGGCAGTTCATTCTTCTTCACAATACCGTTATAGCGATATCAAAGTGACAGTCACCTTTAAGGTGACTGTCACTTTTTAGTGGATAGAAAAAGGCTTTGGGAACATTCCTGCTCCCAAAGCCTTTTTTATTTCAACTCTATCAGGTTATTTCTTTACTGCGTTGATCTCGTCCAAAACTTTCTTTACCATTGCCTCGGTGAGCCCGAATTCCTTGGCTTGCGGCATGGAGAGGATCTGCTTGAGGGTAAAGCCCTTTGCCATTCCGATCATGGGGTTCTTGGAAATGCCCGGAACGTGCTTCTCCAAAATCTCCAAGGCGTGCGTGTCTTTCATAATATCGCCAACTGTGGTGTCCAATGAATATGCCATTTTTCTCTCCTGAAATTGATGAATATGAGGTCTGTTTCACTTGCACGCTTATTATAATATGCCAGACCTTACTTTACTTCTTCTTCCTCTTCCGCTTTTTGCTCCGCCATGCCTCGGCTTAACCATAGCGCCGCCAGTAGATAGTGATCCGCCTCAGGCTTGGACTTTTGCTCTGCCAGCCCGCCTGCCAGTTTATCAAACGCGGACGGTTCTTCGGTAGTGACAAAGCCCTCGCCGCCTTCCTGCCAGCCCCACGCCTCAGGGACGTTGAGCCCAGCTTCCCGTGCCGCGCCGCGAATGGACTCGATGATGCCTGCCTGCTTTTCCGCCCACAGACAGATCACCGCTGTTGCGAGGTCTGCATTAACCTTGAATTCCTTTGCCACATGCACCTTTGCGATCTGCATCGGAATGCTTTGGAAGGTACGAAACCCGTTGATCTGGATCGCCTTCTTGAAAATAGCCAGCGCCAGCTTGTTCAATTCCGGTGTGGCTTTCGGCAGTTGACTGAGCGCATCTGCAACCACTTGTTGACGATAGACTTCATCCATCATCTCGTTTACTTCGATCCACGGTAGTACATTTAGTTCTGTCATCTTTTATTCCTTTTGTGTTGCAGAGGATTGGTTTTCCCTATTATACGTGCAAGAGATACACAATTCGCCCCATCCAACCGAATGTCACTCTATGATGATCGTATATTCCATTTGACCCGTCTGCCCGCTGACCATGGTTCCGAAGCACGAGACAAAGACCGTGATGGTGAACGTGCCTGTTTCTTCCGGAGTACCGCTGATCGTTGCACCATCTGCTCCGGCTGTAAACTCAAATTCCAGTCCGGCAGGAAGCGTTCCGTCTGAGATGAAGACACTGCTCAAGGGTGTGACGTTGTCCCGAATGCGGATATCCGCTTCATACTTCACTCCGGTTTGCCCCTTCGGCAGGGACTCGGGTTCAAACCTCAGCAGGGTGGTGACCGGCTCAAATTGATACTCAGGTGTGGGTGTTGCTTTTACGTCAGTGAGCGTGGCACAGACAAGTGACAGTATTAACAGAGAGACGGCGGACAACACCCGCAATGGCTTATCTATCATATCTGTTCATCTCTTTGGATTCCTGATTCATGGCTGACTCTCTCCATCATCATGCGGACGGACGAACGGGCGTGCCGCAGAAACCACATTCAATGGTGTTGGCGTCCGTCCATTTCACATCACTCTGGCGAAGGGATGCGCCGCAGTTGGGGCAGTTGCTTGGCAGGCGGTTCAATTGCGCCGCGCGCGAATCAGGCGGGGTGGCTTGTGGGATATTGTCCCCAAACTCTTTGGATAACGCCTCTGCTGCGCTTTTCATGCCGCGCTTGGTGAATTCACGCAGCAGGTCTTTATAGAACGCGGCGGCTTGTTGACTGAGCTTGTATTGCAAAAGCAGGGACAAAGCTGCACGCGCCTGCAACAGCGCGGAGTCGTTGCGGCTTCTGGCAAAGGCAATGGCAGCCTGTGAATGTAGATTGGCGGCACGCTTGGGCTGTTTGGCTGACTCAAGCACTTCTGCCAGCTTGGCAAAGATCGGAGCGGCTTGCGCGGGCTTGTTGTTTTCCAGATAGAAATTGGCTTCTTCCAACCTGCGCTGTTCGGAGGGTTGTAATGCGCTGTCTCTTGCGGTGGGGTCTGTGGGATCGTATGGCATGTGGATATTTTCTCGCAAGTTCAATTATCCTGGTATCGTACATCTGTCTTATTTCAAAAAACTTCCCGAGGGTGGCAGGTGTCCAATATGCGGAGGGGGGCGCTCCTCACCCCTTACTCAAATGCAGCAGCCGCCAGAGACCAACGATCAGAAAGAATCCCGCCCCGACCCACAACAACTCCGCTGGGACATCGTAGAGACCCGTCCACGCCGCAAAAGCGAAGCCTCCCCCGATCATCAGATACATTCCTGTGAAGAGTAGATTCACCAGCATTTGCGTCCTCCTAAGGGGCTTTATGGTCTGGGTCAAACTTTTTTATACTTAATATGCACAAAGCCGTTCTCAAACTTTCGCACATCCACCAGCTCAAGATTGACCTGAACGTCTTTCGGTAACCAGTAATTGCCGCTGCCGATGATGACAGGGACAAGGATCTGATGATATTCATCGACGATACCGGCTTTTATTGCTTCGGCTGCCAAATGCGGGCCGCTAATGTCGAAGTCTTTATTCGATTCGGCTACCAGCTTTTTTACGGCTTCTGGATTAAACGCCCGCTCGATCTTCGCGTTGGCGATTGCAACATCAGAAAGCGTAGTGGAATAGACGATCTTCTTTGCTGCCTGCCAGATTTTGGCGTAGTCGTTCATCGCTTCACTTGGCCCGTCCATGGGACCGCCTGTCCCTTCGGTTGGCATGGTATCCCACACCTTCATGATCTCGTACATGTTGCGCCCAAGCAGGGACGTGCCTACATTCCGCGCAATGTTGTTGATATAAGCATGTACTTCTTCACTGGGCATGGCCCATTCAAAGTTGCCATCCTGGTCGGCTACAAACCCGTCCAGTGATGTCATTGCAAAATAGATTAATTTACCCATAAGATTTGTATCTCCTCAAGTTGGTTTTGTATCATTATAAGGTCAGTTTTACATTGTGGTGCGGACTCTAATTCGGCCCCTCCAACCTGCCGCTCGCAAAGTGCGCTCACCCTACGGGTACTTCGCGGGTACGCGTCCCCTAAAGGGGAGGCTATTTTTGAACCATTCACAATAGATAGACCATAACCCATCGAAGCAGAAAACTCTCACAGCGTAGCTTCCCCCAAATTGTTTTTCATTTGGGGGAAGTGTCCGAAGGACGAAGGGGGTTCTTTAGATGTCCGAAGGACAGAAGAGGTCTCCCCTCACGCTCTCTGCAATATCTTTCGTATCACCAACCGACCAGCCAACATCAAAATGGACACTCCTAGCAGCGCGGACATAGGTAGTACAAACCCAATGCGCTCTGGCGTTGTGCCCGTAATCGCCATTGAGATTTGACATAGCAGCCCAAATGCCAAGCCTGCAAAACTCCAATTTTCAAAGGGACCATATTTCCGAATATTATTGCACCAGCTTTTCCAATGCTTTAATCAGTCGATCCATATCGCGATGAAAATCTGGATCAGACCTGATGGATATCCCATTTCGATAGACCAGTTTTCGCAGGCTGGATGGGAGACTATCTTCACGAGGCATTGTTGCATTACGAACCAGTAGGGGGATGACAGGGATATCCCTTTCTAGAGCAGATTCAATCTCAATTCTTACAAAGTCAGATGAATCCATTAATCGTCGCGCCCCAACCGCATCACTTGCATCCAGCCAACGATCTCCAATAATAGCCAGCAATACCTCACACTCTCCGACCTTTTTTCCCAAATACTCTTTGAAATCAAGCCCTAAGGGAATTGAATCCACATCTTTGAAAACAAGGTTCTTTCCGAACTTGTCAACAAGGCGATCGTAAATACGGCCTGATACATCTGCGCTGTCCGACCTGCGATAAGATATAAATATCTTGCTTACAAATCCTTGATTGTTTGCCTGTTTATTTTTCTCTGGAGTTAGCGGTACTTTTTTGGGTTCATTTACAACCGGTGAGTGCCCTACAATAACTGCCGTACTCTCAATGATATTAGTTTGACCGATATGTGTTTTTATTACAAGTGTATCTGGATACATCCACCTGAGAATGAGAATAACACATGGTGACAAAATGCCTAGCCCAAGGACAAAAAAAACTAATGCAATAAACACAGCAGTTGAACCATTAGCCAATAGAGCGTCGCCGTTCTGCCAAATGAACCACAAAATTGAGTCATATGATAATGCCGAGACCCAAAACCATTTTTTCGGATTCCATCCCCGAAGTTTCGAAATGGCAGACATCATACTTCCAACCCCCCAAGTCATAAGAATTAGGAAGAAGAGTATAAGAAAAACAAAAGTTGTTGTTGACATAATTGTCTGATCCTCTTTTCTTTAGAGCATTTACCTTCCCGCATGTTTCTATATAACAGATGTAAAACGCAATTGCTACTCACTCGCAAACTTCTTGAAATTCTCTGCCTGCTCAAATATCTCTTTATAGACTTCATCCTGTGTGAAGGGCGGATAGCCGTGTTCGTCCAATGTCAGGATCAAGGCAACTTGTAATTCGGCTTTGATATTTGCCCGCTGTGACCAGTCGGTATACTTAGATTTTTCATCCACAATGACTTTGACGGCTTTGGAGAGGGCGATCAATTTCTCTTCGGGGTATTCAAATTTGTATTTCTCTGCAATGGCTTTGAGAATGTCATAGAAGGCTTTTTCTTCAAAGTTGATGCCCAATTCGGTGAAGGAGTTGCGTTCTGCCTGTAACTCTTTGAATAAATTGGCGAACTGTTCCGCCACGTCATCCATCACTTCGCTCTTGAAGGTATCAAAGTCTTTGCGTTCGTTGTAGAGTTCGACCAGTTTCTTCAAACGCTTGGAGAAATCCACGCCTTTGATCTTGTTGACCTTCTTGAATTCGTCAATCGCTTTCTTCAAGAGCATTTGCAGCAGTTTGATCTTGGTGTTCGGCAGTTCTATTTTTTCGATCTTTGCCATGTACTCGTCGCTGAAAATATCCACGTTGGGGTCGTTCTTGTCGAGTTTGAAGATTTCTTCGATGCCTTCACTTTGCAGGGCTTCGTGAATCATTTCGGTGACGCGGGCATTCATTTGAGCGAGGTCAGGGGCATTGCCTCTGGTGAGTTTGAAGACAATCGAGCGAACGGCAAAATAGAAGTGGATTTGGTCGCGTTCCTGCTGTGTAATCTTCTCGCTGGTGACAGACAAATCATACGCGCCGCGCAGTTTGTAGGCAATTGCCATGAAACGCTTTTCGATCTCTTCCGTCATTTGCACGAATTCGGCCGCGCGGTTGAGACAATGCAATTTCTCCAACGGTGTGCCGTTGTAATATTTGGAAGCATCGAACTTGTGGAACAAACGGTTGAGCAAATCCAACTGGTCTTTGAGGATGCCAACGGTCTTATCAATCTCGTCGAATTCTTCGCCGCCGTATTTGGAATACTTTGCCAGCGCGGTATTCATGTTGGACTTGATGCCGAGATAATCCACCACCAGACCCATTTCTTTGCCTTCGTACACGCGGTTGACGCGTGAAATGGTTTGAATGAGGGAATGCTGCTGAATGGGTTTGTCAATATAAATGGCATCGAGGAAAGGCACATCGAAGCCCGTGATCCACATATCCACCACGATGGCGATCTTGAAATTGGAATTGACCTGCTTGAATTGCCTGTCGAGTTCCTTGCGGTATTCCTTGGTGCCAAGTAAATCGTATAAAGTTTTTTCGTCGTCTTTGTCGCGGGTCATCACCATCTTGATGGTTTCAATCGGTTTCAAGTCGCGCTTTTCGGCTTCGGTCAGTTGACTTGCGCCATCGCTCTCGCGGACTTCTGCCCACGCAGGACGCAGGGCGATGATTTCTTTATACAGGGCATAGGCAATCGGGCGGCTGGACGAGACAAACATCACTTTGCCTTTGACACTTGCGCCTTCACTAACCCGCGTTTCGTAGTGTTCGACAAAATCCTTTGCCAGCAATTTCAGGCGGTCGGGGTCGCCCAAGATCACTTCCAAATGCGTGACGGCTTTCTTGCTTTCGTTGATCTGGTATTCGTTTGTTCCTTCTATCGCGCATTGCTTGTAATAGTCTTCGATCTCTTTCAGTTTCTTGTCATCGAGCAGCACTTTGGCGGCTCTGCCTTCATAGATGATCTTGACGGTGATTTCATCTTCCACCGATTCTTTCATGGTGTAGGCGTCTGTGATTTCGCCGAAGACATCCATCGTAGCGTCAATCGGTGTGCCTGTGAAACCGACGTAGGTGGCGCGGGGTAAAGAATCGTGCAGGTATTTGGCGAAGCCGTAACGGGTTTCGACACCCTTCTTAGTGACAACAACCTTTTGGTCGAGATTGATTTGCGAGCGGTGGGCTTCATCCGAAATACAGATGACGTTTTCGCGGTCGGTCAGCAAGCCTAAATCTTCGGTGAATTTCTGGATGGTGGTCAGGAAGACGCCGCCGCTCTTTCTGCCCTGTAATCTGTTTCGTAAATCTTCGCGGCTTTCGACGCTGATAATTTCTGCGTCGCCGATGAAGTCTTTGGCGTTGGTGAATTGCGCGGAGAGTTGATCGTCGAGATCAGTTCTATCGGTAATGAGAACAATTGTCGGGTTGGAGAGATGCGGGCTTTTCATCAACAGGCGCGAGAGATACAACATGGTGTAACTCTTGCCTGAACCCGTCGCGCCGAAGTACGTCCCGCCTTTGCCTGAGCCTTTGGGACGCATGTTGACGCGGATGCTGTTGTATAACTGGCGGGCGGCGTAATACTGCGGATAACGGCAGACGATTTTGTCTTCTTTGCGCGAGGTGTCGGGGAAGTAGATAAAGTTGCGGATGACGTCCAACAGGCGCGGCTGGTTGAACAAGCCCTTGACCATCGTGAAGAGTGAGTCGATGCCTTCCTGCGGCTGGTCTTTGGCTTCCACTTTGCGCCAGGCGTAGAAGAAATCGTACTGCGAGAAGAGCGAACCCATTTTGTTGTTGACGCCGTCGCTGATGACGCACAGGGCGTTGTATTTGAAGAGTTCGGGGATGTCGCGGCGGTAGCGGTCAGTTAACTGGTCGTAGGCTTTTTTGATGGTGGCGTTCTCTTTGACCGCGCTCTTGAATTCGATGACGACCAGCGGCAGACCGTTGATGTAGAGTATCGCGTCGGGGATGCGCTTTTCGGTGCCTTGAATTTCCAGTTGGTTGACGATTTTATAAATGTTCATGTCATTGCGAGGGCGCTCTTGCTCTTTGCCCGAAGCAATCCCCTGTTCATTGGGAGATTGCTTCGACGGGAGAGCGCCGTCTCGCAATGATATACCTTCAAAGTCAATCAGGTGGACTTGAAAATCTTTTTGGTTGCGGTCTTCGCGGGTGAGAGTAAAGCCATCCGCAATGAGTTTCATGATCTTTTTGTTGCTCTCGTACAGCGCGGCGGCAGGATAGGCTTCGAGTTGGCGGATGATGAGTTCTATTTCGTTGGGGGTGATGTCTTCAGCGGCATAGCGATTGAAAAGATATTGCTTGAGGTCGTCGCGCAATAAAACATCCTCCATCGCCTTGTGGATGTTCTCGCCCCTGACGTGCGGATACCCTTCGGCGCTGAATAATTCAATGACGGCGTTTTCCAGTGTTTCTTCGTTGAAGATGCTCATATTACTCCCGAAGTGACAGTCATCTTAAAGATGACTGTCACTTGATTGCTCAATCTCTCACGGTTGCAAGTTTGGATAAAATAGTATCTCGAAGTTCACTTACCAATCCATGTTCTTTCTTGAATATTTGAAGTTTGGCAAAAAGTACGCCAATGAACTTGTCAAATTTTTGAAATGTGTTTTTGTCAGGAACAACAATTTGTAAATTATTCAATATACCCATTGTTAAGAATTTGGTTGCCGTGCCAGATGATATGCCTTTGAAGTTTTCTAACTCAGCCATCAGAGAAAAATATATTTGTTTGTTTGATACAGTCTCGCATTTAGATGTAACAATATAAGTTCTTTGGTATGCGTCAAATTTACCCACAAAATACTTTAATGGATAAATTGCACTTGCATTATTTCCTGCCAAAATAACTGCTTCTGTATCAAATGAATATGTATTAGTTTTGAAAGTCTCAGTGGAACAGGTAAAAAAAGGGTATGTGCCATTTTCAACAGCGGCATTTGAATTTAATCTCCCTGTTTTGAAATCGGCAACAACTTTATAACTTTCAACTCTCCATCCCTTCGGAATATCGCCCAACTCACTTTCCACCATCTCCCCGCCAGCGGACTTGTATGGCTCGCCATTCTCATTCGGGAATTCAGAATCTACAAACCACTGTTTGTAAATGGCTTGGGCGGTTTCTTCCAGTTTTTGAATCAACTGGTTGTTTAGGTCAATGCGCTGGAGGATGGTGTTGTATTCCTTGACGAGTTCGCGCTGTTTGTCAGGGGAGGGAATGGGTAATTCCACTTCACATAATTCTTCCCAACCTAATAACTCACGAACACTCCCATGACTCATAAATCTGGCGTAACGGTCAAATTCGGGACGACGAAACCACATCATTAAGTATTCAGGTAGTAATTCGTTTTTGTCTGTGATTTCAAAAATATCATACGCCTGAGAGATAATGGCTGTTTCTTTCTCTTGGTACAGCGCAACCGTGATTTTTTCTCCATTTCGAGAAGTCACAGGGCAATAGGCAAATTGTTCCGTGTTGAGAATTCGATAAGTAGACATATCCGTTCCAATCGTGTTTGAAATGGACGGAATAAATTTCTTTTGAATACTCAACCCAATCAAGTTATCAATTTCAAGATTGCGGTTGCGAATTTCAACGGGTCTGATGTATTTGCCTAACTTCTCATAACTTGATTTCATAACCCAACTCTTTGAAGACTTTCAGCAAATCTTTCTTTGACTGTTCTTCGGCTTTCAGCAATTCGGCAAACTCGCCTTGCAGGGCTGCCATCTTCTCATCGAAGTCAATATTTTCATCACGGTTGATGAACTCAATGTATTTGCTTGGCACAAGTGAGAAGTCTTTCTTCTCCACTTCTTCAAGGCTGGCGCTGTAACAGTATTCGGGTGTGTTCGCATATTTCTTGGCAAAGTCGGTAGTTTGCCAAGCATGATAAGTTTCGGTGGCTTTCTGAATATCCGCTTCGGAGAATTGCACATATTTCTTTTCAAACGGTTCGCCCGCTTGTCGCAAATCCATGAACAGGATTTCATTTTGACGGTCACGGTATTTCTTCAAAACGCCGTTCTGTTCTACCGTCCGCGCCTTCTTGTTCTTGTTCAAAATCCACAGCGTCACACTGATGTCGGTCGTATAAAACAGGTTGCGCGGCAAAACCAAAACCGCTTCCACCAAATGATTCTCAATCAACTTGCGGCGGATGGCTTTCTCGGTTCCGTCCCCGCTCAATGCTCCGTTTGCCAATAAAAAGCCCGCAATGCCGTTCTCCGAAAGTTTGCTGGCAATGTTCAAAATCCAGGCATAGTTGGCGTTGCCTGTCGGCGGCACGTCATAGCCCTGCCAACGCGGGTCATCTTTCAATTCATTGTCCGCCCGCCATTGCTTTTGGTTGAAAGGCGGGTTCGCCATGATGAAGTCCGCTTTCAGGTCTTTGTGCTGGTCTTTGAAGAACGTGTTTTCAGGCACGTCGCCCAAATTGGCAGAAATGCCGCGAATGGCAAGGTTCATCTTCGCCAGTTTGTAGGTGGTGGCGGTGTATTCCTGTCCGTAAATGGCAACTTCTTTAGTATTGCCGTGATGCGCTTGAATGAATTTCATACTTTGCACAAACATACCGCCCGAACCGCAACACGGGTCATAAATCTTGCCCTTGTATGGCTCGATCATTTCCGCGATCAAATTCACAATGCTTTTTGGCGTATAAAATTCACCCTTGCCCTTGCCTTCCGCCAGCGCAAACTTGCTCAGGAAGTATTCGTACACTCGTCCCACCACATCATGCGCTTTGTCTTGCAGTGTGTTGATGTTGTTGATCGTATCCAGCAGGGAAGCCAGTTTGCTCACGTCCAAACCGATGCGCGAGTAATAGTTATCAGGCAACGCGCCTTTCAACGCGGGATTTTTCTTCTCGACGGTGGACAGCGCGGTATCAATCTTGAGTGCAATGTCGCTGGCTTTGGCGTTG
>Ga0209277_10001712_pt1 | contig 10690 bp, 10 predicted proteins | sample JI81AbrownDNA_FD_187503 | JGI IMG/M metagenome (GOLD analysis project Ga0209277, IMG submission 187503) | Wastewater effluent complex algal communities from Wisconsin, to seasonally profile nutrient transformation and Carbon sequestration -... | ecosystem: Engineered > WWTP > Effluent > Algae... | reverse complement strand
ACATCATTTTTCATCGCGTTCTCCTCTTTTACCAATAAAATGGTCTTTATTTTAACTGCTGGTTACTCAGGCAATGCACTTACCAGCGGAAACATCCAACGCTCATTGAAGTTGTTGAACAGAGCAATGTTGGGGTCTGCGGGGTCGTAGATCACCTCCACAGATTCTCCCAACCAATCATGTTCACGCGAGTAATAAGTATTGCCAATCGTACTGTAGGTCTTTCCGTCCACTTCAAAACTCACGATCAATTGATAATCAGAACTGCGGAAGGCAGGGTTTCTATTTGGGATCTCTTTCGTCTCGCTAACCGTTCCGGTGGTGACCGCACCGTTGAACTGCAATTGCAGTGTGGTCTGAAGTAATTTTGTCCCATTCACATCAAACAGGAAGATAAAGCTCACCAAACATGAAAAGAACAGCGCAAGGATGATGATCGAAATCTGGTAGCTGATCTTTTTTGGTTTTCTTTCAACGGGGATATTCTCTGTTTGCATGTATTTTCTCCTGCGGATGAAAACCCCGCTTCATACTCAAAGATATTCTGATTCTAACCATGCCGCATCTCTGCACTCTGACAGTCTTCCAGAGATCAAGTTGTATTCAACTCCTGATAATATTTATCCAACCACATATTAGACCATCCCCACAGGGTTGAATCCAGTACGATCTTTTTCACATCGTCACGCGTGATCTTGGCTTCACTCTCAAAGACCTGCGCATTGCGGCGGCAGACCGCCAGCGTACGGATGGCGAACATCAGCGGGAAAATGCAGCCCAGCCGAATACCATGCTGCCACCACGGCAGAGACTTAACATACTTCAACGCCTCGCGCAGGTGACGTTCCGCTTTGTCGGTCAGCATATCCAGAACTTGCAGAGCCCGTTCACGGTTAGCTACATCGAAAAGCTGTTCCTTGGTCAACCCCATCTCGCTTAGAAATATCTTCGGCACATACACCCATCCACGCTCAAAGTCTTCACGCAAACCGCGGATGACGTTTACCGTTTGCAAACCGAGGCCGAACTCACGCGCCAGCGGCATGATCTCCTGTTCCTTTCGGCGGATAGTGAGCGAATACCATGCGAATAACTGTGTGACGAGATACCCAACCCGCCCTGCGACCTCGAACATGTAATCGTCCATTTCTTTTTCATCTGCCACATTGGGGCCGATCTGGGTCCAGCGTGCCATGCCTTGCGTGCTGTGAATGACCTGCCGCACAATGATCTCCTGCACGGCGTACGGCAAAGACCGTAATTGCAGCAATATCTCTTTGGAATGTTGGGCAACGATGGCATCGGGATTGGTCGTATCTGCCTGGGTGAATTGGCGCGTGAGAGACTCAATATCCGCTTCTTCGCGCAGAATGTTGACCCAAAGATTTAATAACCCCACTTTCTGGTCAGTTTCCATCTCTTCATTGTCTTCGAGGTAATCCGATACACGTAACAGTAAATAGGCAATGGTCGTGGCTTCGCACAGCACTCCCGGCAACCGTTCAATGCCAATGGCGAAAGTGCGGCTTGCAGTTCTCAGCAGATCCCTGGAATTCATATTCAACCTCACTTCTAAAGATTGCCATTTATAACCCGACCCGCATCGTTTCGTCTTGTTTTTTCCCTGGTTCTTTTATCCTAGTCCCTTCGGGGGCTGGTGAAGGATCCGCAATCACGGGAGAATATACCCATCTTTCAAATGAGGAGCCGTCAAATGCCGGAAATCAATTTCACCCCACCCGAAAAATGCCTGCGCTGCGGAGGTCCAATGGAAAAAGGACTGAGCATTACCAAAGACATGGCGCAGCTCAACGACTATGTCTTTGGCAATAATAACCCACTACGGGAACACTGGCAGCGGGTGGAATGGGCCAGCACAAAATTCCTGGGTAGTGTCTCTGAGGGCTATCGAAAGATTGGCGCACCGCTAATCGTCCTTCATTACCGCTGTGTGAATTGCGGTCTTTTGGAATCCTATGCGCCTCCGGGTGATCAAAATATGCATTAATAATATGACGGGCAATAATATAATATTCTGTCATGTGGGGTTCATTTAAACAGTGTATATTGTTGTTCAAAAAAAGGAGCACACACAAAACATGAACACACCAAAACGCTATCATCCCATCTCGGTGGCCTTGCATTGGCTAACCGTCATATTCATGCTCGGAGCGGGTTTTCTTTCAGAGGCAGAAGGCAGATCGCCGATCAGCATCCACATGATTCTCGGCGCCGGACTGCTGGTTACCATGCTTTTGCGCGTGATTGCACGCTACGCCATGCCGCGCCCTGCCCGTGTGGATACAGGCAACAAACTAATGGATAAAGTGGGAGAGTTGGTTCATTTGGGTTTATATCTTGGCGCGTTTGCCATATTAGCGCTGGGTGGATTGATCGCCTACAATCGCAATCTTTTTGCAGTAGCCCTCGGCACCGGAGATGTAGCCGGACGTGCGGGCTTCATCGGCTCCATCCACCATTTAGGCTGGCTGGCCGCCATGGCATTGATTCTTCTTCATGTTGGCGCTGCCTTTTATCATCAGTTTATCTTGAAGGATAACTTGATGAGCAGAATGTGGTTTGGAAAATCCTAAAGCACAAATTTATATAAAAAACAGGATGAGGAAACCTCATCCTGTTTTTTATTTTTCAAGCACTTCAGAATCTATATTTTTTTATTGGCAATTTGATCCAGCGCGTTCTTGAAGGCTTGGTATGGCTGTGCGCCAACAATGGCGTACTTATCATTGATCACATAAGTTGGCACGCCTGACACGCCGATCTGCTGCGCCCAGCGGACTTGCTCTGCAACCTGAGCGGTGTACTTGCCGCCATCCACAACAGCTTGCATGTCTGCACCGTCCAGGCCAACCTCTTCGGCGGCAGCGCGGAGCACATCCCACTTGCTGATGTCTAGTCCATCGGCATAAACCTGACGAAAGACCACCTTGTGAAACTCATCCACTTTGCCTTTCTCTCGGGCATATTCGGTGGCTTCGTGCGCGATGCGTGTGTTGTAAATCCGCTCGGCAGATTTGAAATTCATGCCATGCATTTTCGCCATGCCTTCCAGTCGTTCTTCAGAACCATTGGCACGGGCTTTCAAAATGTAATCGGGCAGATCCAGTCCTTCGGGGGGAGTATCGGGGCGGAGATAGTAAGGCCGCCATTCCACATCCACATTATGTTCAGCTTTCAGTTGGTCGACCACACCCTGGCCGACATAGCACCACGGTCAGATGTAATCAGAGAAGATGGTCAGTTTGAAGTCCATTGACAGTTCCTTTGTTCATTGAGATGAGAGATAGACTGTCAATAGAGGATGGTTCTTACATGATGCCGCTAATCATAATAATATTCCGAACACGGGAATTTCTCGCCTGATGGAGTCACAACCTGAGTTGGGTATTCGGTGGCATCCACACCAAAGCCTGCCAGTTCTCTTTTGATGGAAGCGAGAGCCCTATCTGCATTGAAGCGGGAAAGGTGGAATGCTTGCCACGATGTATCACTCTCGTTCAATCCGCGCTCGTAGCGGATACATGCCAAAGCGGCACCCACCTTCTCTCGGACAGAATCAGGCGTGGACGGAGTCTGAAACGTGTTGACGAGGGTCGGAACCGCATCGTCGGAGAGATCAATGAAATATTGCGCATCCAAGTCCACGAGGTCTTCTGTTGCGCCATTTAATTCGCGTTGAAGATTTTGATTGACGATGAAAACATCCACATTCAAAATAGGCAGGGAGATGGCAAAGCCAAAAGCTGCGATGAGCATGGCAAAGGCGAACATCTTTTCCTTGCGTCGGATTTCGAGGACGATGGTGGCGATGAGCAGCAGACCAATCCAGATCAGGAAGACGTGGGTGTAGGTGCGCAGGCGCGAGAAGCCGTACACCGCTTCATACAGACCGAGTCGTTGATATGCCGAAACAAGCATCACCAACAGTAGGGCAACAAGCGTAACGCCCAACCCTGAATAAATTTTTCTTTGCGTTTCGGTTTCGCGTTTGGTAATGGCGCTTAATGTAAGCAGCATGAGCAGGGAGAAAAAAGCCACTGCTACAAGTTCGCCAAATCCCTTGCGGGCGTACTCAGCGTAGGTATAACCATCAATGTTGATATTGGTTGTGCCGCCGAAAAAATATTGAAACTGGATAACCACAAATGTAGCGAAGAGAGCAACCACGCTTCCCAGCACAATTGCTGATTCGATGAAGCCAAGGAATTGCGGGACAATGGGTTTCCCTTCCACACCGATCTTTTCATCTTTTGATTCGGTGGCAGCGTGCAGAATAACGCCAGCGAGTGCGTAGCCGATGATGACGATATAGATCAGGCGGAAGATAAATTCGGGCAGGTTCTCCAGGTTGAACACATCCATAAAGTCATTCAGCCGTTGACCAAAGATCACATCTGCTGAGGCAAGCAAAGAAGCGAAGATGGCGATGATGGGCAGGGCAATCACAATGCCGCGAACGATGGGCCAGATATTCCGTTTGGATGGCTGCACACCAGCTTCTTTCTGTTCCTTGCGAACATCGGTCATGAAGGAGATCGGGCGTGCGACCATACTTCCGAGCAGGTTAAAGTATTTGCCGATGTAATCCACGATCGTGTACAGATACCAGCGTCCGCCAAGATAGGTGAAGGCGAGAATGGACATGGTCAACAGGGTGAAGGTGTAGCCAAGGAAAGTAGTTACAGGTTCAGCGCGGATAAATGTGACAGCGGCGAAAAAACCGAAGAGCGGCAACAGGCTTAGGCTGGCACGATTCGGGCGAAGCCCATCGCTCAACAAAAGATAGAAGGCTGCGGTCAGACAAGCCATCGAAAAGATGGCAAAATTAATGCCAGGGGTATGTTTCCAAAAAAGGAAATCAAAGAGCCAGCCAAGGGCAAAAACGATAATCCAGAGTTTGTTTGGGTTGTTTTTCATAAATTTCTCCTGATTTAATTTCTGCAAGGATAGCCCCGACAGCCTTGCGGAGACTCTCAAAAGGTATCACAAATCGTCAAAGTAATAAACCTACATTCGCCATAAAATGAATATTACAAATTTGTGAGAATCAAATTTGGGCTATTGACATCCGATTTATTTTGTGACATACTTTCGCTACTGCTCGGGGGCAAACAAATTGAATTGCCATCCTATAGAAAGGAGGAGGTGATGTCTCTCATGGATAGTTGTAATAAACCCAGCGCTGTGGCATCCCTCCTCAAGATTTAGAAGGAAGCCACAGCGCCCCACGAATGCCATCCGCAAGGATGGCATTCTGGTTTTAAGATGAGCGTGGGTTAAAAAAATTGGAGGTTGAAAGTTTTTCTGTAACTTTCAACCTCCAATTTATAACCTGCAACTGTTTAATAAAAGCCGACGGAAGAATCAACCTTGCGGGCGTACTCATCAATTCCGCCGCGAACATTGACCACATTCTTGTAGCCCTGCTGCGCGAGCCACATGGTCACCTGCACACTGCGGCTGCCGTGATGACACATCACATACACGGGGATTTCCTGCGAGCGGACTGATTCGGGCAAAGCGGCTGGTCCTTCGCTGGCGAGGCGGCTCATCGGCATAATCTGGAGCCTGCTGTCTTCAACTTTGGCACTCTCCAACTCTGACAGCTCGCGCACATCCAACAGAATAAATTTTTCTTCAGACTTTATTTTTTCACCGAGTTCGGTAACTGTGATTTCTGGGAACATAGGTTTCTCTTTTTTGACAACCGACCATAGACAACGGACGATGGTTTTGTGGTCTACCGTCCGTTGTCTGTGGTCTAAATTATTTTTTCAACGCGGGCGCGTAGAACTTCTCCATGTATTGCTTCACCATGCGGCGGGTGGAGAATTGCGGAATGCAGGTCTTCATGGTGTCTTTCATGTGCGCGATCCATTCGTGAGACATTTCTTTGGGGTCGCGGTTGTAATACATGGGGATGATCTCATGCTCAAGCTTGTGGTACAAATCCTCGGCATCGGCGGCATCCTGAATCTCATTCGATTCATATGGCTCATCACGGCCAATCGACCAGCCGTTGTTGCCGTTGTAGGCTTCACGCCACCAACCATCCAACACCGAGAAGTTGAGCACACCGTTGATGGCGGCTTTCATGCCGGAGGTGCCGCTGGCTTCGTATGGGCGGCGCGGAGTATTCATCCACACATCCACACCCTGAACGAGGTAGCGGGCAAGGTTCATGTCGTAATCTTCGAGGAAGACGAGGCGTCCGCCGGTCTCTGCCCGTTTGACGGTGCGATAGACTTTTTGAATCAACTGTTTGCCAGGCTCATCTGCGGGGTGTGCTTTGCCTGCGAAGATGATCTGCACAGGCATGTTGGGACGGTTGATGATGTCGAGCAGGCGGTCAATATCGGAGAGGATGAGGTTGGCGCGTTTGTAGGTTGCAAAGCGGCGCGCGAAGCCAATGGTCAACGCGTAGGGATTGATAAGTACGCCAGAGGAAACCACCTGCACAGGGTGGAAACCACCCAAGGCCCAGCGGTCGCGCACGCGTTCACGCATGTAAAAAGTGAGTTTGCGTTTGAGGTGCAAGCGCACGCCCCACAACTCGGGGTCGGGGATCGAGTCAATTTTCTTCATCAACTCGTGGTCATCGAGGTTGTCGTACCAATCTTTGCCGAGATATTTTTCGAGCAGAATGTTCAAGCGGCGCGCCATCCAATTTGCGGTGTGGACGCCGTTGGTGACGTGGTCGATGGGCACATCTTTCACATCGCGGTCTTCCCACATGAACTTCCACATATCGCGGGAGACTTCGCCGTGCAATTCCGAAACGCCGTTGCTGCCGCCAGATAATTTCAGCGCGAGGATCGGCATGGAGTAGGTTTCGCCGTGCGGCTGGTGATGCAAAGCCACGTTCATGAATTCTTCGCGGGTCAGGCCAAGCTCGGGCCAGTAGTTGGCGAGGTATTTGTCCATGAGCCAGAGGGGGAATTCGTCGTTGCCAGCAGGGACGGGTGTGTGTGTGGTGAAGACGTTCTGTCCGAGGGTTTGTTTAGCGGCATCTGCAAAGGGGAGGCCTTTTGCCACCAGTTCACGAACCCGCTCCAGGGTTAGGAAAGAGGCGTGTCCTTCGTTCATGTGCCAGACATCTGGGGCATATCCCAAGGCGCGAAGCATCCGCACGCCGCCGATTCCAAGCAAGACTTCCTGCATGATGCGACGGTCGAGGTCAGACCAGTAGAGGCGGGCGGTCAGCAGGCGGTCATAATCGCTGTTGCCTTCGACGTTGGAGTCGAGCAGGTAGAGCGGGATGCGCCCCACACGGGTTTCCCATACTTGCACGTTGAGGCTGCGGTCTGGGAATTTGATTTCAATAGTGATGGGCTTGTCGTTTTTGGTGACTAAAGAAACGGGCAAGTGCTCGAATGCCAATGGATTGTTGAGCGCTTCCTGCCAGCCGTCTTCGCTGATGCGCTGGGAGAAATATCCCTGGGCGTACATGAAGCCGACTGCGATAAGCGGCAAGCCGAGGTCGGACGATTCTTTGAGATGGTCGCCTGCGAGCACACCAAGGCCGCCCGAATAAATGGGAAGTGTTTCATGTAGGCCGAACTCCATTGAAAAATAAGCAATGGGATTTTTTGATTCGGGATGTGTCTTTTGCGTCCAGGATTCTTTTGCAAAGTACGCATCAAATTTTTCAAAGAGCGCATCATAGAGCACAAGATAGTCTTTGTCTTTCGCTGCCTGATTCAAACGGGCACGTCCGATCTCTTTCAAGAAATGGATCGGGTTATGTCCAAGGCGTTCCCATAAGTCATAATCGAGTCGGCCAAAGATGCGGACAGCCTCAGGCTGCCATGTCCACCACAAGTTTGTGGCAAGCTCACCAAGGCGGGCGATGCGCTTGGGAAGATCAAATTTTTGGGAGGGGGAAGTTAAGAATTTCATAGCGACGAATGATACCGTAAAAAATGAGATGTTGTGTTTATTGGGCGCGCAGGTTAGTCTGATGGTTAAACAAATTATCTACATCTTGAGTGTAGAAATAAGCATCTCGAACATAAATAGTTTTGCACATTGGTATATAATAGCGGGGTATTTCAAACTATTTTCATAAATCAAGCATAGAGGTGTGGTATGAAAAAAGCATTAAAAAAATTTCTTCAAAAAGCTAGCGCAAAAATTCTTGAACCGTTTGCAAGGGGAATAGCAAATAATCGCCAAACACAGATATTATTATCTTTAAGGTATAAGGAAGTGGCAGCACGGAAAGAATCTCTTTCTTTTGAAGACGTTGGATTTAACGTGTACTCAGTGACCCATGAAGATGGGATTCTTTTATATATTTTCTCGCTCATTGGCTTCACGAACAGAAAATGTGTAGATATTGGCGCAGGTTCTATTCGCGGCAGCAGCGTTGCCAATTTGATCATGAACCACGGTTTTACCGGCCTGCTTATGGATGGAGACCCTCACAGCATTGCAGTAGCCAAAGATTTTTATCTTAGCCAGTCCGAAGATAGTTTTACACCGCCAAACTTGATCTCCGCCATGGTGACTGCGGAAGGAATCAACAAATTGCTGGAAGGCCACAAGTACACTGGCGCAATGGATTTGTTCTGCTTGGATATTGACGGAGTGGATTATTGGATTTGGAAAGCGCTGGATATAATTCAACCGAGAGTGGTGGTTGTGGAATACCAGGACCTGCTCGGTCCAGACCATGCATGGACAGTTCCTTACAGCCCCACATTTTCTACAGAAAATTACCCGGTAAACAAACATGACAAGAATTACTGTGGAGCATCATTACGTGCTTTTGTGAACTTGGGCAAACAAAAGGGATATCGTCTCATTGGCTGCAACAAAGGAGGTTGGAATGCCTTTTTCCTGCGGAATGATATTGGCGCGGATATCTTCCCAGAAGTATCTGTCGAAAGTTGTTTACAATCGGAATGGAATCTCTATGGGTACAAACACAGGTATCCGCTGGTAAAAGATATGGAATGGGTGGAAGTATAGGCAAAATTGCCTTTCTCAGGCCTCCAAGAGCTTTTGCTCTCGGAGGCTTTTTCATATTTCAGGTTTATGCGCTTTCTGCAAATTGTAATGAGGATAAGGTGTGGATTGCCACATGGCGTCTATACAGGTACTGGTACTATAATCCGTCCTGAAATTTAAACAAATAGATGGAGTAATTTTATGTCATTTCAAAATATGCCAATAAAAAAAGTGGCGATCAGCACTGGCGGCGGTGATGCCCCAGGCCTGAACGCTGTCATTCGCGCGGCAGCGCTTTCAGCGATCAAACGCGGCTGGGAAGTATATGGTGTTCTTGACGGCTTCCACGGAATATTATCCCCAGAGGAATATCCAAATGGCGGCTTCGTTCCGTTGACCCGTGAAAAGGTGAGCGGCATTACTCATCTGGGTGGAACCATTCTTGGAACCAGCAACCGCAACAATCCAATGAGATACCCGATGGAACGCCCTGATGGAACAATCGAAGAAGTAGACCGCACTGATGAGATCGTGCGCGGCTTCCGCCTGCATCACATTGATGCGCTCATCACCGTCGGTGGTGACGGTTCTCTCGCAATCGCAAGCGTGCTCGCAAAAAAAGGCCTGCGCCTGATCTCCGTGCCCAAAACAATTGACAACGACCTCGACAAGACCGAAGTCACCTTTGGTTTTGATACCGCAGTTGGCTTCGCTACCGAAGCGTTGGACCGCCTGCATTCCACCGCCGCTTCCCACGGACGCGTGATGGTCGTGGAAGTGATGGGACGGTACGCAGGCTGGATCGCGCTCCACTCAGGCGTGGCTGGTTCTGCCGATGTGATTCTCATTCCTGAGCACCCATACGATATTCACAAAGTGGTTGAGAAGATCAAGGAACGCGAAGCACGCGGAAACAAATTCACCATCGTGGTGGTTGCAGAAGGCGCCACTCCAATGGGCGGCGGCGTATCAGTGGTGGAGCATGAAGCTGGCCGCGCAGAACGACTCGGCGGCATCGGTGAAAAAGTAGCGGCAGAGATCCACGCCATTTCAGGCAAAGAGACTCGCGTGGTTGTCCTCGGGCATTTGCTGCGCGGCGGCTCGCCCACATCCTACGACCGTTTGATTGCCTTGCGATTTGGAGCAGCAGCTGTTCGCGGACTCGAAGAAGGTCAGGGCGGCGTGATGGTCGCGCTTGATCCCCCGCACGTCAAGTATGTTCCCATTGAAGAAGCCATCGGAAAAATGAAAATGGTACCGATGGATTCAGACATTGTTCTGACCGCTCGTGATCTGGGAATTTCGTTCGGCTAGGAAATCCTGTTTATGAATTAACATGCCCAACTCATTGCGAGTTGGGCATGTTTTTATTTAGGGATAAAATAGACTCATGACCAGCGTCCAACTCTTCATCACCTGTCTGACCGATTCATTCTTCCCGCAAACTGGTGAGGCCGTCGTGGACATTCTCCACCGCCTCGGCATTGGCGTGGACTTTGCCCGCGAGCAAACCTGCTGCGGACAGCCGCAATTCAACGCAGGGCTCCGTAAGGATGCGCGCGCAATTGCAGAGCACACCATCAAAGTTTTTGAGAACGCCAAAGGCGATATCGTCACACCATCGGGGTCATGTGCTCATCACTTCAGACATAACTATCTGGAAATATTTGAAGGCGATTCAGTCTGGTTTCCACGCGCAAAAGCATTATCAGAACGA
>Ga0209277_10001711_pt1 | contig 10691 bp, 8 predicted proteins | sample JI81AbrownDNA_FD_187503 | JGI IMG/M metagenome (GOLD analysis project Ga0209277, IMG submission 187503) | Wastewater effluent complex algal communities from Wisconsin, to seasonally profile nutrient transformation and Carbon sequestration -... | ecosystem: Engineered > WWTP > Effluent > Algae... | reverse complement strand
GATGAAGCCCGCATCACGCCCGCCGTAGCCATTGGCAACCGGGGAGGCGAAAACCCGGCTGATGACTTCGCGCTGGTGATCGTAAAGGCGCTCCGAGGTCACAAAAACCACCTTGACCCCCAGATCATCAAGCCGGAGGCCCTTTTTTTCGGCGTAGCCGGCAATATGGCTGATGGCTGACGGATAGCCGAACACCATTTTCGGACGCATCTGGCGGATACGGGCGATGAAGGCCTCGACACGCTCGTCGGACATCTCGAAAGCCGGCAGCAGCTCGGTACGCATCAGTTTGTCGCGGATCAGGCGCATGCGATCCTGAGTGCCGAGTTCGATCGGCGAGCCCCACACAACCACCTCCGGATCGCCGATGTCCACATCCCACCAGCGCGTAGCGCGCCACTTGGCCGCCACGTCGTGGGTGACGCGTTCGGTACCGATGAAAAAAATCAGCGGCACACCGCTGGACCCGCCGGTATTGAAGCGCGCCAGGCCCTTTGCGTCGTCGGCGCGCAGCGCGTCCGTATTTTCCTTGATGACGGCCTTGGTCAGAAAAGGCAGAGCCTGGAGATCCGCCGTGCTCTTGACAGCACTGGGATCGAAACCCGTGCTGGCGAACAGCTTGCGGTAGTACGGGACATGGGTGCCAATGTCGGTCAGGAAAGCCCTGAGGCGGTCCGCCTGCAAGACAGCGATGCGCTCGGCCGGCCACCACTGGGACGCTTCCATCAGGCGGCGCACCTGCACGGTGTCGTGGTGTTTAAGGCGTTCCTGCAGCGGAAAAATAACATTCGAAACCAAACGGGTGTACAAGCCTGACATTTTCAATGCACTCCTAGCGCGGACTGCGTCGCCCGGCGACCATGCTGTACAGCAGCGATATAGGCAGCAAGCAAATCCCCTCTCACCGCAGCCCAGCTATAGCGCTGAACGTCCTCCTGCCCGGCAATGCGCAAACGGGAAGCCAGCGCAGCGTCGTCAAGCACGCGCAGCGCAGCGGAGGCCATGGCATCCGGATCGTCACGCGGCACCAACAAAGCGGTAACTTCGTGTTCGACGATGTACGGAATACCGCCCACGTTGGTTGTCACCACAGGTACGCCGCTGGCGAGCGCCTCCAGGACAGAATTCGGCATATTGTCGACACGGCTAGGATTCAACGCGAGGTCCGCGTCACGATAGAGTATTGCCATTTCTTCACGATCCAGCCGCCCGGTGAAGCGCACCTGGTCAGCAACACCGAGGCTGCTTGCCAGAGCCTGCAACTCGCCTAACTGCGGTCCACTGCCGGCAATCGACAGTCGCGCATCCGGTAGAACCGCCAAAATTTTAGCGAAGGCCCTCAGCGCCGTTTCGATGCCATAAATCGCTTCAAGATTACGGGCCACCACGATATGCGTGGCAGGAACACGATCCACTGCCGCAGGCCGAAAACGTGTGAGGTCGATGATGTTCGACACGACCCGCCCCTTCATCCCGAAGCGCTCAAAAACGTCCTGAAGAAAACCGGATGGCAACACCAGCAGCGCCGTTCGCCTCATGCTGGCCCGAACCAGGCTGGCCGAGCGCGTCAAGAAGGGCTCCGCTTCGCCGCCCCGGTAATTGACCACGACCGGCTTGCCACGGAGGCTCCCGATCCAGATGGCCGGCGCCGCGAACAGGTGCCAGGACCACCCGGAGTTCGCCATGACATGAATCAGATCAGCACGCCCCGTTGCCCGCCAAAGCTGTGACAAATAGGGAACCAGCCGAAAGATCGCGCGAATGCCCTTCAAACGGCCAGCCCAGGCAGGTCGATAGGGGGCATTGACCTGCACCACCTCGACCTTGGCCCCCTCGCTTCGCAGAAGCTCCACCAGCTGCCGGGTCTGATTGGCCATGCCCCCCGCAGGCGGCGGAAGCGGACCCACCAGCGCAATGCGCAAATCCGAGAAGTTCATGTGGCCCGCCCCGCTGCAAGGCGGCAGTAAATCGAGTCGTAGTTAGCAACGCTGTTTTTCCAGTTACGCACCTGCTCGACGAAATTTCGCCCGGCCACGCGCATGGCCGGCCATTGCTCGCGATGGTCAAGCATTTCGCTGACGGTAGTCCCAAGCGCCGCGACCTTGCCCGCAGCGAACAGGCGGCCTGTCTCGCCATCGCGGATGAGTTCCTTGTGCCCGCCGACATCCGAGGCCACGAAGATACGCCCCTGGGCCATCGCTTCCAGCGGCTTGAGCGGCGTGACGAGTTCAGTCAGGCGCATCGAGTGGCGCGGATACACAAGGAGGTCGATCAGATCGTAATAGCGGCTTACCTCGGAATGGGGCACCCGACCGGTGAATATCACCTTGTCCGCAATGTGCAAGCGCTCAGCCTGAGCTTTGAGCTTGGCCTCCTGCGGACCACCGCCAACCAAGAGGACGCGCAAATCCGGCCGCTGAGCCTGCAGGCTGACGAACGCATCCAGCAGGAGATCCAGCCCTTCGTAGGCATAGAACGAGCCAACAAAACCCAGCACCGTTGTGCCGTCGAGGCCGATTTTTTGCTTGAGTGTGGAGTCGGGCTCACCGGAGAGCTGAAATCCGTTAACGTCGACGGCATTGGGAATCACCGTCACCTTCTGCTCGGGAATTCCCCTTGCAATGATGTCGCGGCGCAGGCCTTCGCAAATGGTGAAGACATGCGCAACCCGCTTGAACGCCCAGGTTTCAAGAGCGCGGGTGGCGCGATAGCGCAGGCTCCCCTCCGTCGTGGTCCCGTGGTCAACCGCAGCGTCTTCCCAGAAGGCCCGGACTTCATAGACGACCGGAATACCGAGTCGCCGACCGACACGAATCGCCGGAATTGCGTTGAGAACGGGTGAATGAGCGTGCAGTATGTCGGGCCGTAACTCGCGCGCCAGTTGCTCCAGGCGCCTCTCGGTCGAACGCATCAGCCGCCATTCGTTGATACCGGCCGGCGCCTCGGCCGGCACCTCGCAGCGGTAGAAACGCAGGCCATCAATATCCTCCACCGGCGCTGCCGTGGGGCCTTGCTTCGCGGAGGTCAGGTGATAGTTTTCCCATCCCAACGCACGCTGCTCGCGCAGGATGGCGGCGGTGCGAAAGGTGTATCCGCTGTGCAACGGAATTGAGTGATCAAGGACGTGGAGGATGCGCATTTACTGACTCTTGCCGGAGGCTGCAGACACCGGGGCCATGGCGTTGCTGTTGCGGAGAAAGGCTTCGAACATCATCATCGTCCACAGCGGTGCGCTATAGTCCCGCGCGCCCGACTGGTGAGCATCGACAAGATGTTCCAAGTAAGCACTATTGAAAATGCCGGTATCGGCCAGCGTTGATCCCAGCACGGCATCCCGCACACGCTGCTTGAGCGGCCCACGGAACCAGCGGGCCAGGGGCACGGAAAAACCCATTTTGGGGCGATACAGCACATCCTGGGGCAACAAGGGCTCCATCGCCTTCTTGAACATGTACTTGCCTTCCTGGCCCTTGATCTTCAGCCCGGAAGGCAGCGTGGCCAGCCATTCCACCAGCTTGTGATCCATGAGCGGCTCACGCACTTCAAGTGAATGGGCCATGCTGGCCCTGTCGACCTTGGTGTTGATGTCGCCGACCAGATAGGTCTTCATGTCCAGATACTGGATCAGCGCAAGCGGATCGTCGGTTTGGGCCGTAGCCGCGTGCCGGCGGAAAACCTCCAGCGCGTTATAGCCACCGAGCTCGCGGCGAAAAGTATTTGAGAACAGACTGCGGCGCATGTCGTCGCGCAGGATCGATACGGAGTGGAAGTAGGCCTGCACCGAATCGCGAGCCAGCGCCTGAAAGGTCGTCTTGGCGCGAAACACGCGCGGCGCCCAGTCAGCTTTCGGATACATCCGGCCGAGCAAACCAAAAACCGGACGGCGAATGCCTGCCGGCATGCTGCCGCGCATCTTCTCTTCCATCAGATGCATGCGGTAGCGCCGATAACCGCCAAAACTCTCATCACCACCGTCGCCGGAAAGGGCCACCGTGACATGCTTGCGCGCGAGTTGGCAGACCCGGTAGGTCGGGATCGCGGAGCTGTCGGCATAGGGCTCGTCGTAGAGCGCCGCGAGCGTGTCGATGAGGTCGAAATCGTCGGACTTAACCGTTTCGACGAAATGCAGCGTCTTGTAGCGGTCCGCCACCATCTGCGCGAAGGCCGACTCGTTGAACGCCGGATCGTCGAAAGCCATAGAACAGGTGTTGATCGGCTCGTCCGACAGACCCGCCATGCAGGCCACCACGGCACTGGAATCGACCCCGCCCGACAGGAAAGCGCCCAACGGCACCTCGGAAATCATGCGCAGACGCACCGACTCGCGCAAGCGCTCGGTGAGTTCGGCGGTTGCGTCGGTCAGCGACAAGCGATTGTCGAGCGAGAAGTGCACGTCCCAGTAAATCTTGGGCGCAGGAATCGGCTGACCGCGGCGGATGCACAGGCTTTCCGCCGGCTGCAGCTTGCGCGCACCCTTGAAGATCGTGCGCGGCTCGGCCACGTAGCCGAATGAAAAATACTCTTCGACCGCGTGCGGATCGATCCGCCGGTCTAACCCCGGGTGCTGCATGAGCACCTTTAGTTCCGACCCGAAAACCAGCGTGCCATCGTCGAGAATCGCGTAGAAGAGCGGCTTCACGCCGAGGCGGTCACGCGCCATGAAAAACGTCTGCTGGTTGCGATCCCACAACGCAAAGGCAAACATGCCGCGGAAACGCTGCACACAGTCTTCGCCCCATGACTCCCAGGCATGGACGATGACCTCGGTATCGCTACGCGTGTGGAAGCGGTGGCCGAGGGCTTCGAGTTCGGGCACCAGCTCCTGGAAGTTGTAGATCTCGCCGTTGAACACAACAGCTACCGAGCCGTCTTCGTTGAACAGCGGCTGCTGCCCGGTGGACAAGTCGATGATAGAGAGGCGGCGATGCCCGAGAGCCACGCCCGGTTCGAAATGAAGATCGCCTTCATCCGGCCCCCGATGAAACTGGATGTCGTTCATCCGCTTCATCAGAGTTCGATCGAAATCTCTCCCACCTCGGGTGTCAAAAAGGCCAGCAATACCACACATGGAATTTATTTTCTTTCAGCGCAGTGCGTTTCTGGATTGAATAACGGACTTGATGTGGCGTTTGGGCGTCGCCATACACTCCGCATAAAGCGTGAGGTATGAGCCGACCATCGCGTCCAGACTGAACTGCGAATGCACGCGTTCGCAGCCAGCACGCCCGAAGGACCGCGCGCGATCCGGATGCTCGAGCAAAGCGGCCATGGCCTCCGCCATGAGCCTTGGCGATGCTGGTGGCACGAGGATGCCGGTTTGCCCCTCAACTACAAGTTCGGCGTTGCCGCCCACATTGGTCGCCACGACCGGCAAACCCGAGGCCATCGCTTCGAGCAGCGTGTTGGAGATGCCTTCGGCCAGCGAAGGCAGCACAAAGATATCCATCCCGCGCGTCATCGACGGCACATCAGAACGCTCGCCAGCGAGCCATACATGCTGTTCGAGCTGCTCGCTTCGAATCAAGGCCTGCAGCATGGCTAGCAGCGGACCACCGCCAACGATCACCAGCCGCGCCCGACGCGACGCTTCGGCATTCTCGCGGACCAAGATACCAAAGGCACTAATCAGGTTCGCGTGATCCTTCACCGACTGAAGGCGCCCGACGGCGCCAAAGACAGTGAGCCCGGCATCGTTGAAGGGCGAGTCGGGGATTTTCTGGCGCGCCGACACCGGAGCAAAACGACCGATATCGACACCGTTGCAGATACGATGAACTCTGTCAGCGCGAACGCCGACCTTGTCGGTCAGGTAGGACTCGATCCGGCGCGACAAGGCAACATATTTCGAAACGAAAGGCGAATAGGCCCGACGAAGAAGCTGATATTTACGGCTTGTTCCTTCGAGATCGGAAGTATCCCAACCATGCTCGCCATGAATGCGTACCGGCACACCAGCCAGCCACGCCGGCACCGCCATCTCCAGCGCCGCAAGATTGCGCGTGTGGACGATGGCCGGTTTCTTCTCGCGAAACAGACGGAACAGCGCCGGATAGAGCTTGAGACCGTGGCCGGCCCCCTTGTGCAATGAGATGAATTCCACATCGCGGCGCTGGATGCGTTCGGAAAAAGCCGGAACACAATGAGTAAGCGCAACGATCATGTGACGGAAGCGGTCGGCTGGCATCCGGTTGATCAGATTGACAATCCCGTTCTCCAGCCCGCCGACATCGAAGCTGTACACAACATGAATCACCAGGGGACGGAGATCGTTCATTACTCTTGAATTACCAGCGACGTATCGTTTGAAACATTGGGATGATGCGGCGCATCAAGCAGCTTTTCGAGGGTGGCCAGGTGCGCCGCCCAACTGTAGCGACTCAGCACGCACTGGCGGGCTGCCTGCCCCATTGCGGGGCGCAATGATACATTGGCCAACAACCCTAAGATACGCGAAACGAATTCATCCCCACTGTGGGCGATCTCACAGTCACGCCCCGGCACCGCCTCCAATCCGGCCGCCGGTGCCGAAGAAATCACGACCGGACGTGCCATCGCCATCGCTTCCAGCACCTTGTTCTGGATGCCGCGGGCGATACGCAGCGGAGCAACAATCACGTCGGCGTGAGCCAGGTAGGGGCGCACATCCGGCACGGTGCCGGTCACCGTGACACCCTCCCCTGCCAGCGCCTGGACGGCCGGCGCCGGATTCATGCCGACAATCCAGAAGCGCGCGTCAGGATATTTCGACCGTACCTTCGGCAGCAGTTCGGTGGCAAACCAGACCACCGCATCGATGTTCGGCCAGTAGTCCATCGCCCCGGTAAATAGCAGCACCGGGCCGCCGTCCGGATAGGGATTGGCGAAACTGTGCTCGGGGGAAAAAAATTCGGAATCCACGCCGTTCTGCATGGTGCCGACCCGCGCCATGACTTCTGGCGCGGCGGCCTTGAAGAGCCCCGCCTCGGCATCGGTGACAAACAGGCTGGCATCGCTTTTAGCGGCCGCAGCCCGTTCGAAAGCCAGCAAGCTGCGACCCTCGCGGCGATAAAGCCAGGACATCGGCCAGCGGTGATCGCCGGCATACTGGGTCCATTTGGCAGAATCAAGATCGCAGAAATCAACGATGCGCCGCCTGAGGCCAGACGCATCCAGGTACTGGGCCATCGGGCCTGAAAAGGCGACAGCCTGGGTGATGCCCTCGCGCGCCACCACCTGCCCGACCCATTTGGCCAGCGCGGCGCTGCGATAGTACGGCACGCTCAGCGCCTCGCCGGTAACAAGCCCGCGCAGGCTGGCAATGCGCGAAGCACGCGGATCGAGCCGGATCACCCTGGTTTCTTCGCACCACTCGGCCAATGTATCGATGTACTGGATATCGTCCGGATGATCGACGAAGGTGCCGAGGAAAATCCGGTGCCGCCGGGCCAGCTGGCGCAGGATATTGAAGGAGCGCACCTTGTCGCCCTTGTTGGGCGGATAGGGAATGCGATGAACCAAGTAAAGGAGCGGAGTGCGATCGTCAGCCACCGGCACTCACCCAAGATTGCGCACGATATGCGGCCCGATCGTGTTGGCAACAGCGAGGGGCAAACGCCGCCACATGGCAATGAAGGCGCGATACTTAGGGTTCATGGGATTGTTCTGGGGCACCGCGTCACGCTTGTAGAGCCGGTATTCATACGAAAGCGGAATCGGCTCGAAACCCCAGTTTTTCTTGAAGTTGTAAGGCCCGGTGCCAATCTTGCTGCGGCCGTAGTCAAAAATCTTGTAGCCACGGGCGCAGGCTTGGCGCATCAATTCCCAGTATTTGAAATCATTGGCTGCCAAATCCCTCGCCGCCAGATCATCCCCGGCGTAATAAGGCAGCACCTCATCCCGGAAATAAAAGGTCAGCACGGTGGAAAGGGGCTTGCCCTCGGGCGTCGAAACGGTCATCACCTCGCAATCCTGCCCGAAAACCGTCTTCAAGGTTTCAAAGAAACGTTTCGGCAGCGCCGGCGTGCCATGGCGCAGGACGTTATCGGAGTACAGCGCGAAGAAACGATCCACGTTCGGGTCGACCTGGCTGACCAGTCCATTCTTGATCCCCTTGCGCACCATCGCCCGCTGCTTGCGGGGAATCGCTGCCATGTTCGCGTCTTCGTCCGGGAGGATTTCCTTACGGAAGGTGACGTAAAGCTCCTGGCTCGGCCAATCGGCATGCCGCTGCTTGAGGTTACGGAATTCAAGATGCTGAACGCCGGCCTTGCGGGCCACGGCCTCTGCAGCGGCCTCGAGCGCGGCAACCGCCTCGCTGTCGCAACCGGCAACTCCGCCATACACGGCAAAGGGCAGCGACGTCATCGCATGCCCGAACAGACGGCTCTTGACCTCGGCCAGCGGCAGCACGGCAACGATTTGCCCGTCCCGCTCGGCCAGCAGGTAATGAGTACGGTGACGAAACACCGACTCCATGATGTCCTTCCATTCAATTCTGTGAAAGAAAGTTGCGTCTGGACAGGCAAAGACAAATTCGTTCCAGCGCGCAAAATCCCCCGCCACGCACGGACGTACATTCACAACAGACACCATTCTGGAATCCCTAGACTGACGTGTTTAGTGCGGGGAGATAGACTTCGTCCATTCGCCCCCAGGAAAAATCCTGCAAAAGGCGACCGATCCGGGCCTCGGTGCGCTTCAAATTGACGTAATGACGGAAACGGGTCTTGGCACTCGCTTCTTTCACCACCGGCTGATCAGGATCAATCTCCCAGGGATGAAAATAGAAAATGGCCGGACGCCGATCTTCTTCATTAACCTTGCGAATTCCCCATGCCGACACCGGGTAGGGAAGAAGCCGGAAATAACCACCTCCACCAACCGGCCAATTCCTGCCGAAGCGGCGCACGGTGGTAATCGGAATCTCCACCAGCCCCTTGCCGACCGGGTACGGAAAGCGCGGAGCATCAGGCACCCCGTAGTGGTCGTGCTTGACCGGATAAACGCTTGAACTGTAGGCGTAACCGGCAGCTTCAATGCAGCCGTGAGCCCACGGATTGGAGAGGCCGACCGAAAAACTCGGCGCCCTGTAGCCCCTTACTTCACAATCGGTAATATCTTCAAGAACCGCTTTTGCCAACTGAATGTCGGCGAGAAAAGCCTCAGGACTCTGGTCACTCGCCCGCTGATGCCCGTATCCGTGGCTGGCAATCTCGTGCCCCTCTACGGCAATCAGGCGAATCAGCTTGGGAAAACGCTCGGCAATCCAGCCCAGCGTAAAGAACGTACCCTTGGCCCCGTGGAGGTGCATCAATTCAAGAATACGATTGACGTTGCGCTCGACCCGGCACGGCGTGTCGTTCCAGCACTCTTTGGGAAAATGCGGCGCCAGTGCCGACACCTGAAAATAGTCTTCAACGTCGATGGTCAACGCATTGACGATGATGCCGGCTTTGCCTTTATTGGACGTCATTTTGCGGGCGCTCCACCCTCTTTTGACCCGTCACGCTCTGCCTGCGCCGCGTTGAGCAACTGGCCGAGGGCATTGAGTGTCGAGGAAAGTGTTCTCTCGACAAGCGCCAGGCGCTCATCGAAACGTGCCATGTCGAAGGCCGGCCCCGCCGCGGCCAGCGCCCGCGCTGCCTCTGCATCGCCCAGCAGGCGCTGCAGATCAACAACCGACGATGCCACACCTCCAACTGCACTCGCGGCCTGTGCGGCAACCGGCGTCGGCGTAACCTGCTCCTCGCGCATTTCGGAAACGATCTGCCCTACGAGATCTGCACTTACACGACGCAGTTCACCCAGGAAAGCGGCGAGCATAAGCCGGTCGCACACCGCATTGATTCGCCGCGGGATGCCCTGGCTGACCGCAAAAATTTCGCGCATGGCCTCTGGATCAAAGCCAGGATTGCCTTTCCAGCCAACGCAGGCCAGACGATGCTCGATATACGCATGCGTTTCCTGCGCATCGAGCGGCCCGAGGTGATAGGACGCAATGACTCGCTGGCGCAGCTGCACCATTTCCGGGCTCTGCATGATCGACCGGAACTCAGGCTGGCCGACGAGGAAACTTTGCAGCAAAGCGTGATCTTCCAGCTGAAAGTTGGAGAGCATGCGAAGCTCTTCAACGGCCTTCTGCGTGAGGTTCTGCGCCTCATCGACGATCAGCAACGCACGCTTTCCGGCCGCCGTCGTGGCAACCAGAAAAGCCTCGATAGCCAACAAAAGATCACTCTTGGCGAGGTGCTTGCTGGGAATACCGAAGGCGGCAGCAACCAGACGAAGAATGTCATCGGCGTCGATCTGGGTGCTGACAAGATTGGCTGCAACAATCTTCTGCGGATCCAGCTTCTCCAGCAGACTGCGCACGAGCAATGTTTTGCCTGCGCCTATCTCGCCGGTAATGACAATAAAGCCCTCGTTCTGATGCAGACCGTATTCGAGATAAGCCATCGCGCGGCGATGCCCGCGACTGCCGTAGAAAAAAGAAGGGTCCGGATTAAGCTGAAAAGGCTTGCCCCGGAGACCGAAATAGGCTTCGTACATTAAGTGCTCAGAATTGGATTGCGACAGCGCCAACCATGGCGTTCTCGGAGTAACTGGAGGAGCCCGAGCCCTTGTTGCTGCGAATATTGAGCGTGCCGCTCATCTTTGATGAAAAACGCGTCGAAAGCCCCGCCGTAACGATATTTGACCGGCTCGCTGCAAGC
>Ga0209277_10001707_pt1 | contig 10706 bp, 2 predicted proteins | sample JI81AbrownDNA_FD_187503 | JGI IMG/M metagenome (GOLD analysis project Ga0209277, IMG submission 187503) | Wastewater effluent complex algal communities from Wisconsin, to seasonally profile nutrient transformation and Carbon sequestration -... | ecosystem: Engineered > WWTP > Effluent > Algae... | reverse complement strand
TCTAAGTCTGGATCCAAGCATGCATTACATCCACCTGCTCCGTCATCTGAATAAGGCTCGGTGCATACACATGCCATGGAAGACATGTCAAAAATAGAATTTTCAGCGGCACAAACACATTCATCATTCTTGAGTACAAACTTGGGACCCTTGCATACACAGATTCCGTTTCCATCATTTTCGAGTGGAGGGATACATGCAGGAACACAGCCATGTAGAGGGTCAGCAGCTTTGTCTTCGCAAGCCTTACATGTGCCAGCACCATCATCAGCGTACGGTGGTTCACATATGCATTTTCCACTGTTGGAATCATAAGCAGCATTGCAATCGGCACATATACAACCACCATCGGGTCGAGTTTCAAACATAGGTCCTGGACAAATACATGATCCAGGGCTTTCAAGTACCTTTGGAGGGGGACAAAGATCTCCATCAGGAATACATCCATCTTCACCATCGTCTACATGTCCTTCAGGGCAGATGCATGATCCAGATTTATAAGGGTATTCAATCTTGGGGGCTTTGCATCCTTTAGGTGTGAGATCTCGTGCCATTCTCAACGAGTTACGCATCTCTTTGGGGTTGTCTGGGTTGGATGGAAGCCCTTCTTGGTAATAGAGCGCCTCTTGACCGTTATCTACTCCATGACGAGATCCCCCAATTTTGGGCGGCTCCAAAACCAAGCCATGTTGATCAGTATAAATCATAATGCAGTTTTCATCAGATTTGAGTTCGCCAGAAAGTTTAACCTTGATCCAATTAAGCTTCCAAATTGTGTTCGGCGTAAGTACATAAGACTCAGAAGGATCTGCACAGATACCGCACAAAAGTCCAGAAATTTTGGACATTGCATTAGGGAATGCTCTTCCGTAAAGCAAAAGATCCCTATGGAGTTGAATAAAGTCTGAGCATTGGACTGGATCTTGTCCCAGGATATCATAGATTGCATCACGAACTGTGGCAACCTGTGCCTTCACACTGTTGTCAAGAACACGCACTGTCGTGGGATCTAACTCTGACACTTCACAAGACAGACCATCTGGTGATGAATGCTCAAGGTATACAAGATCATTAGTGCTTTCTGAGATTATTGGCTCAAGTGGCTCTTGGTGTACCCAGCACGATAAGCAGTTTCCATTTTTGTCAACTAAGGGGATACCAGCAGCCTCAATCTGAATCATGACCTGATCACAGCACTGATTGGCATCTAGGCCAATACACGAGACTGGTGGGATGTTTACTGAAACACCGTCAACGATCTCCCAATCCCATGGATAGGTAATCGTTCCTCCGTTTAAATCACAGTCGACGAAACCGTAAATATTGGTTGGGATTCCTATCATCCAGTATGTTTCCGAGATTACAGAAGGAGGACGGGGAGGAGAAATTTTAACTTGTAGATTTGGAATTTCATGATTTTCGTAATCTTCTCCAATTACTTCCTTGATGTATTCTACACACTGTTCAGCGGTCATGCCTTGATTGACACATTCATAAAAACAACGAATGGTGGAGAAATCATTTTCATTGGAAGTTCCCTGCATCTTTCGAATGCCCTCATCAACATTAAATCCGAGGAAAGCTCTCACATTCTGTTGAACATGCCAAAACATAAATTATTTGAGACCATGTTTACTCATGATCAGTAATTCTATAGAGGTAAATTCAACTGCTTACCTTCAAAATTGAGGATTTGTGGCTGCGGAGTTGTTGGCTTTGGCCGTTCACTTCTGCATAAAGTGCAAAAAGCACTCCAGCGCTTACTTTCATCATAGTGATTTGATAGACAACCTTAAGATTCACTAATTTTGTTGGATTTATTTGGCTACAAGTTCAAAATCAGATCCTCAAAAGATTATGAATAATATGTAATGAAAATCAAGAAATTTTTACATGTTTCCGTCCTCTTGAAGGGATCCGTACTTGACAATTCTGATATATAGTATAAAAAAGTTGTTTCAAAAACGATAAAACTTGACTTGACGCTGAATGTTGGGCTTTAGGTGCAAAGAGGAACCATTTAGCGCCAGTTTAAAGAGAAGTAAGATTGTGGCATCGTCTCGCGCGAACGGCAATATGCAATAAAGTCGCATTCATGACACCAAAGATGAGACTGAGAGGGCTTACGAGTTGATGTTTTGAAGCTGACAATCGGGAGCTGTAAACTTCTAAAGCCTTCATCGTGATCAACACAGGATTATATTTAATTGCGTCTAAATATTCTACGAATTCGAACTTTAGACATTTTTTTTGTCTGATGTTATATGCCGGAGAACCCGGATGCATAACAAAAAAGTTGGGCCGACAAATAAGTATACGATTACTCATCCTTATGTTCGCATTCTGTAAACTTGTCTTTCCTCTCACAGCTGGGAATCAGCAATTCGGTAATTGTGAAGAAGCCAAATTAGTGTATTTGTGAATATGTTATGAATGGCCATATATATTTATTCATTTGTATTTGTGATTTGACACTTTTGGGTCGATTTGTCAAACTTCAGCACATACATAAACTGATAGGAAGGCGTGATCGGATTACTATTTGCCGAATGGATGAATCGTGCTTTTAATCTTCAGGATACTTAAGTTTGCTCAATTTCACTACACTAATGGACAAGAATGACAATCGGGTTGGCTTGGCCCAAGCAATAGGTTTTTCAACAAACAAAGCATGATTCGGTAGTTCCTGATTTGTGATTGACATACAATTTGGCATGTATACTATATCGTTATCTGAGTCTCGCTCAGATAATAACAAAACAACTCTTCAAGTTGGATTTAAGCCAGCTGTTTTCTGTGTTTTTAATTGTGATTAAACTGTGTCAATTGTAATAGAAAGGTGATTCGATCACAAAGCCACATATTTCGCCTGTTCATTTTTCTAACGCGTCGAGAGTTGCACACGTTCGTCAAGCAATGGAGTTGACACGACACTTCAAATTTTCTTGTGCATCACATACAACTAGGCTAAAATGTCCTCTAAAAATTATTTAATTTAGTTTTAGACTGAAAAAGGTTTATTTAAGGACCTCTTTCCTAGTTGATAGCAACGGACATCTAGAACAGACCATAAAACTCTGAATAGTAGTATAAGACGTTCTCCCGCAGAAACCTCATTCTCGATCTCTTTGTGTAATATAGTTGGTGCAACTCTCTTGGACAAATTTGCATGAGTTCGCTTTTGGATATTTCACGATGCTAATTTTGGCCATAATTACTAATTACATGGTGTTTTTAGAGTATCCTTGTCGCACTTTAACCTACAGCGTAAAGATCTTTTTTAAGTATGATGCTGCGACTTGCTTGTTGCGAGAACCGTGTGAGACAATACATGCATACTGTTCAAATCATGGACAACATACTAAAGTTGGGCTTGAGACGTTTGCGCATCGCTCCTTTACTAAAACGGCAATTTTGAATCCGATAACATTGAGTTACGTTTTCATTTAGTGAGTTTATATAGCAATTTCATCGAATCAAGGATTAAGCTGATTTCATGATGATCTTGTCTTACTTATCTTTTTGTGTTAGTTTATTGTCGTGGCCTCAATAATAACACTTTTGCGAAGACTGCGACGGAAAAGTTTGGATTACGACTTTAAGCGCTAAGTGTATTGTGTCTCAAATTTGCTCAATTGATATCTCATTGTTGTGTGACAAACAGACGCTGATTTGACTCCTACAATTTGGCGGACCAAAGTGTAAATTATGAAGGTTTCACTTTGCAAAAATCTGGATATGATCATAAAATTAAAAAGCTAGCAATATTGTGCAATAATTTCATAAAGTTTTGCTATCTGATTCAAAAGATTTCAGCATTCCTGTTTATACCAGCTGTTTTTCCTATGGTGTAACAAGCATGACATTCCAACATTCTTATCAAGGATTCTTGATTTATTGGTGGGAGTTACTCAGCTAAGATTTATGTGAAATAAATCATGCGACTTGTCAATTTACGGGATGAAGTTTTGACTTGTGAATCGAATGCAAACCATATTGGATGCAGACGAATGTGCTGTTCAGGTGAAACTCGCTCAGGTGGCTTGATAGTATGAAAAAGTCTCTCACTACGCAAAAATTATCCTCTAACGTCTCTTTTAATCAAGTATTCTGCTCAAGTTGATCGCTAGATAGTAATCGAAATCACTTTTTCCAAATTTCCAAAAATACAGATGTGCCGTTCCACTACTGTATTTTGTATTTTTTTGTGCACTAGAAATACTGTTGGCTTCTCCAACCACAGCCACCAATTGAATCGTATTTCTCGGTTTATTGATGAGAACCCTGATTTTTCCAAGCTTCAAGAATAGTAACCCTAAATCGAAAAGAAGACAACCAAGAAAGCTCAAGGCCGGTTAGAATCAACTCTGGAAATAGTGGGCTACCAGTGCGGGTCAGATAGAACAATGGCCAAGATCCAAATGAATCCCAAGCTCAAAAAGGAGGAGGAGCAAGCCCAAGTTTCCACAGTACTCAGTTCATTTGTATCACGCTTAATAGTGTTGGATCTACAGGATTTAGTAAGGGTAATGAAAAAAGGGATGGTCAGGAAATCATCGGAAAAATTATTGGAAACAAGGATGAGACAGCAAACACGCCAGCGCAGAAAAATCACAGCAAAAAAGATACCATCGATAAAGATATGAAAGCGTGACCGAACCGGCACACAGCTCATAATTTCTAATTTTATTAGAACGTGTTTTATCTTTAACTGAATGTTAGGATTTTTCTATATTATCAACATAAAATTAGAAATTATCACGACAAAATGAAGGAACACACCGACACCAAGCAAGAAGGCACAGAATCGCGCGGCAACAGATATGGTGGTGGTTTCAAGAAGAAAAAAGGTTTCAAGAAACACAGCAACAATACCTATATAGATGACGTGTTCAGGGGAGTTGGTTTCAAGACTGGAAAGGAAGGTCCTGAATTATATACAAGAACGATTGAAAAAATAGGGCTATACGCAAGCGCACACTTCAAAAATGGAGCGGATGTGAAGAAATGTCTCAAGGCAGGAAAAGTCGTCAAACCAAAAATGCCCAACTTGGCCGACAATCATACCGCAAATGAAAAAAGAATCTGGGATCATCGAGTAACCAAAGTTCTGAAAGCCGAACGGACGCTAGAGAACAATCTATGCAATCTATTTGCAATAATTATGTCATTATGTGATTCCGACACAAAGAACCAAATCGAAAATATGGCCGAATACTCCTACATAGAAGCAGAACTGGACAGTATCAAACTATTGGGTATGATCAAGCAACTTGTATACACCGGTGGTACAAATGACCTTAATAAAAGTCATAACAGAGCTATGGCCCATCTGAACCTTATGAATCTACATCAAGACAGGTTCCAAGACAAACACGAATTCCGCGATCAATACATTGCACAAAAGAAGGTATGTACTGAACTTGGTCTAAGGTTTGGCAGATGCAAAGAACGCGCACTGGCAATACTAAAAGAGAAAGGCACTACAGAGCCAAGCAAGGCAGACATCAACAAGACACTCGACAAACTTGAAGACGAACACCATGCAATTATATTCGTATACAAAACCGACAGAACAAGATATGGAAAATACCTACAACAAATGAAGAATGAGCTACTACAACACAAAGATCCATTCCCCAAGACAGTAGCAGATGCGAGCTGGGTACTAGCAGGATGGGATGGCAAAGGTAGTGACAAGGATCACTACAAAACAGGTGACGCAAATGATGGAGTAGCATTCGCAACAACATCAGCAGAAGAAGAAAACAAAAGTCACAAGAAAAAGACGATTACATGTTATAAATGCAAAAACACCGGACACTACGCCAACGAATGTCCAGAAGAAGAAACTGTGAAGACGTCAAACAAGAAAGGATCGAGCTTACTAATATACAAGAACGACAAAAACAACAGTGATAGTTCTGACGAAGAAGAACACGACTACGGAACAGGCAATAATCTGGACAATATTCATACCATCATAGAAGAGGAAAAATCTGCAGAAAGCGACAATGAGAGCAACGAAGAATCCAGTGATGACGACGATGATGACACAACAATTAGCGAAGACGACGTATATGATGGATTTGCGTTCCTACAAAATGACATTGTATGCTCTAATCACGATAAGGCAGCAATACCAAAGAGCTGGATATTACTAGACAGCCAATCCACCGTTGACGTTTTCTCCAACAATAAATTAATCACAAACATCAGGGAATCGAAACGCGTACTCATGCTACATTGCAATGCAGGTAAAGTGTCTGTAACTCAGAAAGGGGACTTACGTGGATACGGCACAGTGTGGTATTATCCGGGTGGTATTGCCAACATACTGTCACTATACAACGTACAAAAAAGGCACAGAATTACTTTCGACAGTGCCGATGGAACCGGGTTTACAGTGCATAAGGAAGACGGAAGCACTCGTGTATTCAAACCCTCAAAAAGGGGGCTATTCTATTCTGATGTTAAGAGTGACGTAGTTCTCATTAACACAGTAGATAGTATTAAGAATAAATACACTGTTAAAGAGTATTCCAATGCCTGTAAAGCCCGGTCCATACAGGACATTATAGGGCGACCATCCACTAAAGACTTTATACAATATGTAGAAAACAACATGCTTCCAAATTGCCCTATAAACAAATCGGACATACTACGAGCAGAAGAAATACTAGGACCCAATTTGGGATCACTGAAGGGCAAAACTACAAGAAAGACACCTTCGAGGGTAAATATAACGGCATTAGATGACATACCAGATGAACTACTACGACAACATAAATATGTCACCCTCGCCATAGACATTATGTACATCAACAAAGTAATCCCGTTTATTATTACAACATCACGCAACATACACTTCGGAACGGCGGAAATGATCAAGAACGAAAAGAAAAGCACAATGATGACATCACTAAAACAAATAATAGATGCATACAATGCAAGGGGGTTCAAAATTAAGCACATACTTGCCGATGGGCAATTTGAATGCTTGAGAAAAAACCTGGAAAGTGAAGGCATTATGCTGAACACAACGGCACGAGACGAACATGTCCCAGAAGTGGAAAGGTACATACGTACTATAAAAGAAAGAGCGCGCGCAACAATAAACACACTACCATTCGAAAAATACCCGCACCGTCTTATAGTAGAAATCATATACAACACAGTATTTTGGCTTAACTGTTTTCCACACAAAAACGGAATACATCCTACATTAAGCCCCAGGACAATTGTGACAGGCACAACAATAAACTATGAGAAACATTGTAGAGTAGCGTTCGGCACCTATGTACAAGTCCACGAGCAGCATAACAATTCGATGGCGTCACGCACAAGTGGTGCAATAGCCCTCAGGCCGAGTGGAAATGCTCAGGGCAGTTATTTTTTCCTGAACCTGCACACTGGAAAACGCATTATACGCAACAACTGGACAGTAATGCCGATGCCTAATGAAGTAATTAACACAATACATCAATTAGCAGCCGCATGTAAGAAATACAAGGGCATAGCATTCACGGATAAAGACGGAAACATCATCGATGATGACAATGATGACAGCGAGGACGTCACGGAAATTACAGAAGTGGAAGACACCATGCACGGTGCAGGCAATACAGAAATTACAGGAGTGGACAACAACGATGAAGACATAAATCAAAATACAGACGACAACAACGATGAAGACATAAATCAAAATACAGATGATGATGATGCGAACGACGCAAATGAAAACGCAAATGACGTTTACAACAATACAAATGATGGAAGCTACGACAATACCAATAATGCCGATGACAATATATCAATTGAAGGTGAGCTACCTGATGATACATACGTAACAATTGACGATATCAACATAGTGAGAGAGATGAACAATGCACAACTCAACAATGGCCCTGAAACAGAAGAAGAAGAGGACATGGGGGCAATGATCAACAGTTCGTACTCGCATCAGTACAATCTCAGGCCAAGGCCTACTACAAGAAACCAAAAATATGCGTTTATACAAGCCAACAATCAATTAAATATGCCGAAGACGCATGCACATATAATGATGACGCAATTAAATGTTAAAGAAGGTATAAGGCAATTTGGCGAAAGGGGCAATGAAGCACTATTAAAAGAGCTAAATCAACTACATGAACGCCAGGCTTTAATGCCAAAGAAGAAAGAAGACATGTCATACGAGGAAAGAAAGAAAGCCCTCAGATACTTAATGTTTATAAAAGAGAAACGTGACGGCACGATAAAAGCAAGAGGCTGTGCAGACGGGAGGTCACAACGAGAATATACAGACAAGGCAGATACTAGTTCTCCAACCGTATCACTAGAGGCGATGTTACTAACCTGCGCAGCGGACGCAAAAGAAGGGCGATATGTCGCAGTAACAGACATACCAGGAGCATTCTTGCACGCTGATATGGAACAAGACGTCCACATGCTCTTGGAAGGTACTATTGCCGAGCTCATCGTGAAACTAGAGCCCAGTCTATATAGGAAATTTGTATGGAAAAATAAACATGGCAAGCCAATGTTATACGTGAAATTAAAAAAGGCACTGTATGGGACCCTACAAGCAGCGCTTCTATTCTGGAGACTACTATCGGACACCCTTGTGGAATGGGGGTTCAAGCTGAATGACTACGACAAATGTGTAGCGAACAAAACAATTAACGGGAAGCAATGTACTATAATTTGGCATGTCGACGACCTCAAGATATCCCACGTAGAAAAGAGAGTGGTGGATCACGTCATAGACAAGCTCAACAAACGATTTGGGGAATATAGCCCTCTAAGCACCAGTACAGGTAAGAAATTAGACTACCTTGGTATGACACTAGACTACACAACAAAAGGAAAGGTCACTATATCAATGTATGAATACATCGACAAAATGTTAGCGGAACTGCCGTCGGACATGAACGGAGTGTCTAAAACACCCGCCGCTGGACATCTATTCAACATCAACCCTGATGCGACAAAATTGCCAGAGGACAAAGCGCAGCTGTTCCATCATCTAGTAGCGAAATTGCTCTACCTATGCAGACGTACTAGACAGGATACACAAACAGCAGTGGCATTTTTATGCACCAGGGTGAAGGAACCAGACGAAGACGATTACAAAAAATTGGCAAAGGTGATGCAATACATTAGGAACACAAAACACCTAACTCTTACCATTGAACCTAGTACAGACCCCAAATGGTGGGTTGACAGCTCGTATGCTGTACACCCGGACATGAGAAGCCATACGGGTGTAATCATGACTCTCGGAAAGGGGACCACATATTCTGCATCCACAAAACAGAAACTCAATACAAAAAGCTCTACGGAAGCTGAGCTGGTGGCCATAGATGACGCAATGGCTCAGATATTATGGACGCGTCATTTCCTAGTAGCGCAAGGGGAATATGTCCCCACTACAACAATATACCAAGACAATAAGAGCACCATCCTATTGGCTGAGAATGGTAAACAATCAAGCAGCAGACGGACCAGACACCTAAACGTACGATACTTCTTTGTCACTGACAAAATCAAAAAAGGTGAGGTGAAGGTAGCATTCTGCCCCACGCATGATATGCTTGCGGATTTCTTCACCAAGCCACTACAAGGAGCACTGTTCACGCGCATGCGCGACAAGATACTAAACCTGCCCTGCAGTACAAGTCCAGCAGTTCACAGGAGTGTGTTGGATCTACAGGATTTTAGTAAGGGTAATGAAAAAAGGGATGGTCAGGAAATCATCGGAAAAATTATTGGAAATAAGGACGAGACAGCAAACACGCCAGCGCAGAAAAATCACAGCAAAAAAGATACCATCGATAAAGATATGAAAGCGTGACCGAACCGGCACGCAGCTCATAATTTCTAATTTTATTAGAACGTGTTTTATCTTTAACTGAATGTTAGGATTTTTCTATATTATCAACATAAAATTAGAAATTATCACGAAAAAATGAAGGAACATACCGACACCAAGCAAGAAGGCGCAGAATCGCGCGGCAACAGATATGGTGGTGGTTTCAAGAAGAAAAAAGGTTTCAAGAAACATAACAACAATACCTACATAGATGACGTGTTCAGGGGAGTTGGTTTCAAGACTGGAAAGGAAGGTCCTGAATTATACACAAGAACAATTGAAAAAATAGGGCTATACGCAAGCGCACACTTCAAAAATGGAGCGGATGTGAAGAAATGTCTCAAGGCAGGGAAAGTCGTCAAACCAAAAATGCCCGACTTGGCCGACAATCATACCGCAAATGAAAAGAGAATCTGGGATCATCGAGTAACCGAAGTTTTGAAAGCCGAACGGACGCTAGAGAACAATCTGTGCAATCTGTTTGCAATAATTATGTCATTATGTGACTCCGACACAAAGAACCAAATCGAAAATATGGCCGAATACTCCGACATAGAAGCAGAACTGGACAGTATCAAACTATTGGGTATGATCAAGCAACTTGTATACACTGGTGGTACAAATGACCTCAATAAAAGTCATAACAGAGCTATGGCCCATCTGAACCTTATGAATCTACATCAAGACAGGTTCCAAGACATACAGGAATTCCGCGATCAATACATTGCACAAAAGAAGGTATGTACTGAACTTGGTCTAAGGTTTGGCAGATGCAAAGAACGCGCACTGGCAATACTAAAAGAGAAAGGCACTACAGAGCCAAGCAAGGCAG
>Ga0209277_10001704_pt1 | contig 10721 bp, 10 predicted proteins | sample JI81AbrownDNA_FD_187503 | JGI IMG/M metagenome (GOLD analysis project Ga0209277, IMG submission 187503) | Wastewater effluent complex algal communities from Wisconsin, to seasonally profile nutrient transformation and Carbon sequestration -... | ecosystem: Engineered > WWTP > Effluent > Algae... | reverse complement strand
AGATACTTTTTTATCTTTCTCCACCTCAGTGTCCCACTTTTCTGACTCACAATTTGTGGACACGATCTCGTTAGTATATTCGCCTTTACCTTTGATACTAGGATTATACTCAATACCTTTTAACACAATGGTCATTCAACTTTGTAAGTGAAAAGTTGAACAAATTACAGTCATATCAATGCCTTTGAACTGTGCATATAGAGCACAGTAACTTGAACAATCATATCATTCAGTGTCACTGTCGTGATTGACAGTTTTACATAATTATGATGCAAACAACAAAGATATAGATGTGAAACAGTGCCAGCATGCTGATTTCGCGCCAGCATTTCTATCCGTAACATAGAGAACCCTATAAGAACTATTAAATTTGTGTTCTAAGAGCACCTACCCTGATTCCTGATTCCCGATTCTTGATTCTCGATTCCCAATGTAAATTGTGGGTTGTGTCCCCGCTTCCCACGATTGACCAATGTTTCATTTAATTTTGGAACTCTCCCTCTCGACTCCAGATAACTAAATCTTTCAAAATTCCTCAAGAATTCTTGACAGAGCCCTTTAGTAGACTGATGTGCAAGTTGATCACTTCTCGGATGTAAAATTCTAAGAATAAACTTTGCTCCTAAACGAATGGTATGTCAAACTGATGTATATTAGTACAGGAAGACAGTTTTGGTATCTGGCGAACTGTGTTCAGGCCGCATTGTCTTTATAAACAACTTGCAAGGAGTATTGTTCTCTGACTGTTTCAATCAATGCTTTGGAACGAGCCGAACACACCAGAGTATTTCTTTGACCATTTCTTCGAGTGGTATAAAATCCCGCATTGATTGAGACAAAGCCTAATGTGCTGAATCTGTTGTAAAATGAGCTATTCGAGTTTGGAGCTTGGAAACCCATATGAATGGTACATTTCTGAACTAGATGATATACCCAGTTCTTAATTAAACCGAATCAGGATTTTAAGGATCTTGTATGTCCAAGTCAACAAAGCATGACACTGAAATGTCCCATCCGAATCCATTAACATTCCTTTATCTTGAGTTTACTGAATATGGCGTAGAAATCACTTGATAGCTAAATCATGACTATTCTTGGGATTGTATGAGAATCTGGCATCCAGATGTACCGCGTATATATTATCAGGGCGAGTGTTTCATTCAGAGTACATCAGCATTCCAACCATCAAATTGTATTCCCAGTACTCATTAAGTTCAGGCCCATTAAGTTCGGCTCCTTCTGGCTCACCTATGGTACTTGTATCTACACCATTAGCATTAGCCATCTCACCTTCTCAAATCACTTTTTCTGTGAAGCCAGTCTGGGTGGGATAGAGCTTATAGGCACCCCTTTTTTCAATCTTATTGCAAAGGAAATTCTTAAAGGTTCTTTGATTGTACCACACGACTAATTATTCAATTTTCGAGTTCGACTTCCTTTAAGTGGACAAAAATAGTGTCTGCAACTTAAACAACAAATAATGCCATATTTCATAAAGAGACATGCATCAAAGTCTGAATGTTCAAATCCTTGTTCTAACAATCCAGCCTTGAGTTTTTCTAATTAAGTTTTTGGTGCCTGTTTTAGTCCAAATATACTCTTCAGAAGCTTTGGAACAATATTCTTGCCAGATTTGGGCCCAAAGATCTTTTGAGCTTCTACAAATATCTTCTCAGTCAGTTCAGCTCGTGCGAATTAATTGTCATAGTAAACTTGACATGCGACCAGCCTTTTTTCAAAATCACTTTTAGAACAATCCAAATTGAGGACCAAGGTATGTATCAAAGTAATCTATGCCTTCTTTATGTACATCCCCTCTCACACAGATACTAGCCTTGAACTTGCTTGGAGTGCCATCTGGAGGTCGCTTGCGCTATTGGGCCAGGTGGATATGATGACATTGTTAGCCTCGTTTGTAGGCACTGACATAGAAGAATTCTGGTGGATAAGAGATGCAATCTCCTTCGTCATAGCTTCCACATACAGTCCTGAAAACTCCCCATTCACTTTGTATGTTAGGACCAGTATGCTCGACCAAATAAACTCTAGGGTCTGAAATTTTCATTCACGCAGACTCCATTTCTGTATTGCCGTTTGTGAGATGTGCAAGTTGAGAATATACGAGGATACTGAGAATCCATCTATTATGGAGCAGAAAACTGTTTCAATAATCTCTGTGATAAAAATCTTTAAGGGCCGTACAATAGAATGGATGCTGACGAGTTTCCAATCACAACTGAACCCAATAAATGGGTTGAACACCTTCACTCCACCCGCCCATGCCCATGGTGGAGAATAAGTCATCAAATGCTTTGTGAAATTGAGCGGAAATTGCCCATAGAGGTTTAATTTAGAATCAGAGGAACATTTCTTGCTTGAACACAGCTAAATCCATCAAAAATCCGCCAGGGAGACCAAGCTCCCATCTTGGCAGCTCATTTCCTTGTTGGATCTTAGGCTCATGGATGAATTCCGGGCAACCCAAACATACAGATATTTGTGATAATGTCGAGGTACTGTAATACCAAAGAAAACAGCAGCAGGTCACACTTGGTTCTGGGAGTGTAATTCTTATTATGGGCAGCATACATAAAAAGCCATTGGCCATAGATAATACTCGGCACTATTCTTCCAATGAATTGAAGCTTGTAGAAACATAGCCATTGCAATATTCAAACTCGTTGTGTCTACCCTTTTAAAGCGACTTTTTTTGAACATCAATATGCTTTAGAAAACCTACAGATTTAGCATATTGATAAGATGCACTTAGCTGATTCGGATAATTTTGGTGAAACGAAAGGAAAGTGTTGTGATATGAGTTGAAACTTGGTGCAACCATAGGTGTCCAAAGCGATAGTGCCACTCAAGAAATGCTTTTTGTCCCGTGGATAGATTATGATTGACTTCAGTCGGAAGAAAAGGTGTGCTGATGGAGCACATACCTGAAAGTGCCTTTGCGATATGTATACCTCTAGTAAGAATTGTACGGACTATCTATTGCTGGCAAAAGATCAATATGGGGAGAGAACTTGTCTTAACTCTTTAATCCCATGTTGTAAATACGCTTGGGGATGCGTATTCTTGTTTTCCATTGTGGCACATAACACCCATCTGTAATAATTTGCACCTCTTAAAGGTCAGATGTCTCAAAATGTTCATCAAATCTGTCGAGAACCCGCGACTTCTAATTCATCTGACATGACTCGAGAAACAGTCGAATATGTAGAGGCTGAGGAGGTTTGAGGAAGTCATGAATACTGTGGGTGATGGCTAGAATTGCCACTTTCTCAACATAATTGGAACTGCATTCTGGTTGGCGGAGAAAATGCACATGGGTCCTCAAAGATAGAAAGCACTTGATGATAGAAAAGGATCATCTTCTGAAGGATTGAGGTTAGATGTAAGATGTACACTTGTCCTTGACTTGAAAAGGTCTTCAAAGTAGAATGATGTCTGAATGTTTGATAAAGAAAGCATTGAAAAAAGTCTCTTTGCATAATAGTAGACAAGAGTTGATGTAGATACATATACCATCTCATCCAGACAAAGGATGTTATAGTAATTACACCTTTTTCTTGAGCTTTGGAATGGGATGCATAGGGTACCTTCCATAGAAGCACCTTTGGATAGAATATTCGATTCTTTCAAAAAAATCCAGGTACAAAAATAGATAAGTCTGACCTTCTTGTGCTTAGACTTGTTCTGTTCCAACATAATTGGACAAAACAGCAGATCCATGGTTTCCAGAGGAATTGTACTTGTAAATAATAAGCGAATACAGATTCTTTTCCAAAACATCCCGAGCAAAGACCCAACGGTATTGTAAGCAACCAACTAAATAGAATACATATCTAGGAAGCTCTGACTAAGAATAATAATACACGAAACAGACCCATATAGTAGAAATATTCTCGTCTTGTAAGTCTCATGTTTGACTTCGATTACATGTAATTTTTATGATTGGCAAAATATTCATTTTTGGTTAATGTTTTGTAGGTATAGGTCTAATATTCGTCTTCGATTGTAACTTCGAGTTTATCGTTTACATCTTCGTTTTGTCTTCCTTTTCTATATTCTCCCTCTCATTTGTGAAAGTGATATGGTATATTCTTAAAGAGGTCTAACCTCAAGAATCATCGATACACACCTAAGATGATTCATTGACAGTAAATTCTAGTGGCTTAGTTGCGAAAGATAAAGATGGATCAGGAACAAATAAGAGAAACTTTCAGCAGGACTAGGAGCAGAGTTTTCTGTGACTGTAGAACTCGACGTTGTATTGGCAGCAGATTGTTGCCCATACCCATCCATGTGGTCTTTGGCCCAATGGCTGGACAATTCTTTCCTGTCCAGTGGCACAAACTTAAATTTTGGGCAGTACTTAAAATCTTTGACATAAATATTGCGGCCTTTGTTAATTCCACAGGGCGGCAATACTTCCACTCTACAAGAGGATGAACACTCGTGTTACCAGTCTTCAGTAGTTTCAGATGACATGTTGTTATTGTTATTCCTTTGAGGGCACGTATTTGTGGTGTGTACAAGATCTTGGCAATTACAACAATGACGCCCATGTCCATGACCAGTAAATTAGGAAGATGAAGCCAAGTTTGATTGAGGGTGTGCAGTAAGAGCTATCCACATTATCTCAGCCAATAAACTTGAATGCCACTGTAGTAACACAGCCACCAGTCCCAGAGTCCCCAATTCCATATTCAGAATCAAAAGTGATATCCTTGGAGTTTGTCATCTTGTTGTACTCAACGTCTCTTTTCTTTCAAGCAAATCAAATACCTTATGCTTGAAATATATTCACAAAAATTATCGATAAACTACCCTAGGAGGATAGAATCAGTTGACACAAAAAGAGCACTATCCACTTTGGATGATCTTGATGATACACTGAGCTTCAGTTACGAGATCTGTCACATTTTCCCCCAGATAGGATGTGCGAGATAGAGGAAATAACACTGGCATTTCACCCTCAATTTCTTGTTCTACAGAAGCATGACAAGTTTCAAGCGCGATCATGGACAGACCAAATCCAGAATATGTCTTGAACTCTTTCAGATATCCAAATAGAGATTAGATTCTCTCAAAAAGCGAGAGTTGGCTCAATGTGATCAAAGGTTTCCGGATTGCTTACAATAAGATGACCTTTAGAGCTATCAATCAGGTTCCGCACAGTAATCAAATATGATTCTCCAGCATTCTCACAAACTCGTTCTTAAACCTGATGAGATAGAACTCTTGTTGCCCATATTCAAATATCAACTTAATCAACATATCAATACAAGTTTCTTTGTCAAGTTCTTTTTCCATTCCAGTTGTTCGTAACAAGTTTTGTCTGAGATTTGAGGATCAATTCAGATTCATGGCCTCAGCGAAGGTCTTGTTAATAGCCTCAAAGCCCCAAATGCCTTGATATTGCAAAACTAACTCCTAATAAATTCATGGAATAATGCGCATTCAGTACAGCGTCTCCAGAATGCTAAATTAGAGAACCCTGATTCAGAATCGTAAATATTGTGTACTGTGAACACTTTCCTTATTCCCGACTCCCGATTCCCGAAGTAAATGTTGGGCCGCTACCAATTTCATTTTGCTACTTTCTGACATCCAAACCTTGAAATTATCAGGGAATCTTTGATATTCCAATAATTCAAGGCTGAATGTTTGCTGAAAGTGTGACAACCACTTGATTTGATTATTGTAGTGATTTAATCATATGCAAATTTGCCTTACATGGCCCAAAGTTGAGTCTCGCAGTGTGCCATTGACAAAGCCAGTTTCGTCCAAATTGAAAACCTCTTTTTCACACTTCATATGTCATACTTTGCATCAAGGTATCTGACAATTGCACGCTTGGTGCCAAGATCAACAATTTTTGCTTTTCTGTTTTCTCCATGGTCCAATTTATTTGAGGGGAAAAGACAGCTTGTTTTTGTGGAGTGTTTCTAGACAACTCTAAAAACGTACTGTACTTAAAAAGAGTGCTGCCAAATCAGAATGTCTTGTACGTAATTCCGAAGTTTACTTACAATGGCGTATACTTTATAAGGAGTTTCCATTGTAAATCAGAGGAGCATCCTTGTAACTAACTTCGAATTTACGTGTTGAGCGGCTATTTTTAGACTCTTAAACAGATTAAAGCACGCTGCGGAATTTAACTTGTTCAACTCATCTTTAATGAACCTTTCAACAATTTTCCAGTAAGCCAATACCATTTATAAAGTATGACAATTTTTTTTGCACGGAATAACCTGCTTTGTGAAGACTTATGGAAAGGAAGAGGCTGAACAAATCATCTGTTTTCATTGCGTCGTTAAAGCTTTCAAAAAAATTTTGCACGGAATAACCTGCTTTGTGAAGACTTTTGAAAAAGAAGAGGCTGAACAAATCATCTGTTTTCATTGCGTCGTTAAAGCTTTCAAAATACGTGCTTCATTAAGAACTGTTTAGTTCTATTTGAGCGCACATTGTCATCAACAGTATATCAACCTGTAATACATACATTTTGCAAATGCCAATTCCTAGTGCAGTTGTACATAAAACTCTATCGTTCTTCTATCTTGAGTTGTTTTTTTCTAGTGTTTAAGATAAATTTCCATATACTCATTATCATTTCATTTTGACTTGTTGGATGTCCTGATAGAAACTTGTTGACATTTACCATCTGCTTCAAACTATCCTATTGCAAGATCACTCTCTCGAATGATCACTCTGTGAAAATCGGCGAGTCTTTTTACTTTTCGCGTCGATTGAAATGCTCATTTGCAAATCTCGACCCCAAAGTTTCTTTTCTTCGGCGAATAAAGTTTTCTCGTTGTTCACTTTTTGCTCTAGGTTAACTACAGCTCTTATTTTTCGGCACTCTATTTTTGCACCTTATGCCAACATGAGGATGATCACAAATAGGTTGTTGCGAAAAGAAAGTAATAATACCATGCTTGATCAGAAACAGAGTGTTAATTTCTTGATAGAGTAGATATTAACGTGCTTCGCGATGATTTTTGACGATATCTCTAGCGTTCAGATTAGCTTGCGTAATCAAAAATAGAACCATTCTCTATTCATTAAACAAACAAAAAAGTGAACTCACAAGTTTAGTCAAGGTCTTACTTTATCAGTGAGACCGGGCAGGTCGTTCATGTATAGGATTTGAAATGTGATTTAGTCTCATAAATTCCATAATTTGAGTCGTATCTCGCTAGATGCAAATTGGATTTTGACAGACCATGCTTAAAAATATTCATGTGATGTCACAAGAATGAAACATAGATCGTGATGCAGTCACAAACCCGTCAGGATATGTAGACCAAAACTTCTTCTAAAATACACTTATTTGAAGTTGTAGAACTCTCGAATGCATTTATGATCCCGCTTATTTCAGACCTCAACAGCAACACAAGCTAATGTCGACTTTTTGGGAATTTATCACAATAAAAAATAAGAGTTGCTTGTTTGTAATCGCCAAGATCCAAGCGAAAACAAATCCTAGTCACGCTATCAAACCATGATGACAAAAATATGGTCTAAGGAGCTTCATAAAGGAGTTCAAATGCAGAGATTGTACGAAGAAAATATCATTATTTCTAGGGCGTATTAATCTGAGAATAATTCCATCTATTGGGCAGAATTAGTATGGACTTGTTACTCACAAAGAGAAGAGCCAATACGTATCCAGCTTGAGAGGGCTCAATAATATTACTAAAGCTTCCTTGGGACAAAATTGGTAATAATCAAAAGAAGCACAGGCTAGACACTTTCATAATCGTGACCGTGTCCTCCTGATCAAATAGGGCTGTCAGGAATAAACGAGCGGATATTCTGGACACAAATTAATAGATGATCATGTATTGTACAAGTAATAAAGAAGCTAGATATTTGATTATGTGAGGTATGCAGCTAATCAAATCATGTACATCGCAATTTCCGTACAGGGACGCAGCAACATATAAATTGTTGTAAATGCATCGCTCAGGTCTTGTATTTCCAAGTCAGCATTCATATCGAGGACATCATAAATAGGAATAACTGTAGTATTTTAGATTTTGGGTGGTGTGTTGAAAACTATTGGAAAGCACCTTTGTATCGGTCGTCCTGCAACGGGCTTTTTACTATTTTTAATTTATTCATTTGGCAAGAAAGTAGATTTAATTTATGACTTTTTAATTGTCGACTTGTAAATTATGTCAGTATCAATCCTTTTTTTATCAAGAGAAATTTTTCATCGGAAAAAAAGATTTTGCTTGTGCAAATGTGATGGGTTTATCAATTAGGTCACATGCTTGTTCTGCAGAAATTATTGTATGATCTTCTGGCAGATTGACCATCATAGATTCCTAGTCAATGATCTCATCATCTTTATTCGAGTGCTCAACCATAATTTGACTGATAAAACCAACCTCTTCAGTAAGTCGAAATCTGGCAAATTCTTCTTAACAACCACATTGTCAGGAGAAATTCCAATACAATGGTCTTTGCAGATAGCGAATGCACCTGATGCAAACTGTGCTAAAAACTTGGGTTGCCGTTTCACTGACTTTGTCCCGTGACTTTTAGATAAACTTCATTGTATCCAAAACTGTAAATGCTTGTGCCGAATTGTTCTGATGCGTGTGATCTAGTGTCAATCTTGAACAACAAGGACATCAATTCATATTTACGGGATAACAGCTTAAGGCCACGATGATGCCAGATTAAGGCCACGATGATGCCAGCCTAAGGCCTTTGATGATGCCAGCCTAAGGCCTTTGATGATGCCAGCCTAAGGCCTTTGATGATGCCAGCCTAAGGCCTTTGATGATGCAAGGCAGAAATAACAATTTGATGTCATAATTGCAACAAATAAACCTTAAATGAGTCCACTGGTCAAAAATATGAACTGCTCCCTTATTCAAAAAGAAGAATTTTCCGCCCTTTTCTTCGCAAATGGTCATCCAATTGTTTAACTGAAATGTTGAACGATGTATCAGTCATCCATGCCTTTAAACTGTGCGTGTAAATCACAGTAGCCTGCTGACATCCAAAACCTGAAGTGATCGCGGAATTTCAGATTTTCTGATAATATAAGGCTGAATCTTTGCAGAAAACTGTGAGGACCACTGTGACTTGATAAATTCGAGTGCATAAATCCTATGCAGAGTTGCTTTACATGGCTCAAAGTTGCGTCTGCCAATGTACCGTAATCAAAACTTTTTGCAACCAAATTGAAAATCTCTTTTCACATTTCAAATGTTATACTTTGCATCAGGTATACATTTACACGCTTCGTGCCAAAATCAACAACGTTTGCTGCCATATCAGAATGTTCGGAACACCGAAGTTTACTTACTATGGCGTATCTATGAAGAGGTTCTACTCTTTATCGGAGGAGAGTTCTTCTAAAATAAATTTAGTTGAACAGCTGTTGTGATTTTAAATTTACTTGTACATCTACAAGAATTGGATTATGCACAAATCATCTTTCATGTTCTAATTCATGTCACCTTACAACATTCGTGTGGTAAGCAGCCTACCTTTTAAAAATTTTGCCAATTTTTGTTTAATTGAAGTAAAATATTTGCACGGAATAACTTGCTTTGTCAAGAGTTTATGGAAAGGAAGAGGTTGAACAAAATCAGCAGTTTTCAATGCATCGTAAAAGCTTTCAAAATACGTGCTTCATTACGAACTGCTAAGTTCGCGCGCCTTGTCATCAACAGTCTATCAAGCTGTAATTCGTACATTGTGCAAATGCTAACGCCTAGTACAGTTGTACATAAAATTCTAGCTAAAGTTAGTCATAGTCATATCCTAATGTTTATGATAAATTTCCAGTATCCTTTCATTTTGACTCGTTGGATGTCCTGATAGAAACTCGTTGACTTGACTTTTACCAACTTGCCCACCATTTTATGCTACAAACTATCCTCTAGAAAGATCACTCTACTCGAAAGATCACTCTAGGTAAATCGGCGAGTCTTTTGACTTTTCTTGTCGATTGGAATGCTCATTTGCAAATCTCGACCCCAAAGTTTCTTTTCTTCGGAGAATAAAGTTTTCTCGTTGTTCACTTTTTGCTCTAGGTTAACCACAGCTCGTATGGTACGGCACTCTATTCTTGCACATAATGCCAGCATAACGATGATCACAAATAGGATGTTGCGAAAAGGAAGTAATAATACCATGCTTGATAAGAAACAGAACTGTTAACTTCTTGATAGAGTATATATTAACGTGCTTCGAGAGATGACTTGTGACGATATCTCTAGCGTTCAAATTAGCTTGCGATATCAAAATTGGAGAAAGGAACGAAAAAAAAGTGAACTCTCAAGTTTCGTCAAACAGGAAATATCTCTCGATTATCATGTGTGAAATCGGACAGTTCGTTCTTTCTTGATTCCTGAATTCCATAATTTGAGTCTTGTTAAAAGCAAATTGGCAAACCATGCTTGAAAATACTCATGTTATGTCGATCTGATGCATGAGTAAAACTTGATCATGTTTCAGTCACAATCCCGTCAGGACATACCATAACTTTCACTTAACTTATTGACATGGCCTAGGTAAGAGGAGTATATTTGCTTTTTTGAAATTTTGAATACTTTTATGATCCCGCTGATCTTTGGACTCAACAGCACAGTGGATATTTACACACTTTTCTTACGATCAAGAAATATGAGAGTTGTATGTAGTATGTATGTAGTATGTAACCTCCAGGATCAAATATATTTGCA
>Ga0209277_10001695_pt1 | contig 10738 bp, 10 predicted proteins | sample JI81AbrownDNA_FD_187503 | JGI IMG/M metagenome (GOLD analysis project Ga0209277, IMG submission 187503) | Wastewater effluent complex algal communities from Wisconsin, to seasonally profile nutrient transformation and Carbon sequestration -... | ecosystem: Engineered > WWTP > Effluent > Algae... | reverse complement strand
TAAAATAATTTATATGTATATTAAATAATTTGTATGTTGTAATCCCACTCATCTTTTTTATTAATTAACTCCCAATCCTCCCTTAATGTGTATGTATATCTATATGCTAACCTAAACCAACCCCTAAACATAAAACAATCATAACTTTATAACCTTATATTCTTCTTTTATTACTATTGTATGATTGCCAATTTCATATTCGTAGCTTGCACCAATTTCTATTTTTTGAACGATATTTTTTGAAATGACGATATTTGTATCTACCCCCATAATATATAAATTTCGTCAAAATACCTTATAAACCACAGAAGTAAGCCTAAAAAAATCTGACAATTTTAAGGGGTTTTAAGTAAAACATCAAAAAATGTCAGATTTTTTTTAGCGTTTTTAACTCAAAAAACAGGGTAAAAAAGATGCAAGCCATATACGAATTTAGGGTTTAAAATTTAATAAGTTTGTATATAGATGAATTTATGAAAGATATTTGTATATAGAATTGAAAATAGTTTTTCGGAGTGTTTTATACTTCTAAAAAAAGAAGTTTTGAGGTTTCCAGCCACTATAAAAAAGTAAATTATAATGAAGAGGTTTTGCTCGTTTATAAAAAAGAGGTTTCCTTACTCTATAAAAAATATCGTATAACCCTTTTAAAGGAGTTTAGAAGAGTTAAGATTGATTTTAGATAACTTGATATGTTTTCAGTTGTTATTAACGCTATAAAACAATTTATGGAGGTTTAAAGACTTCCTTAATCTACTGCATAGATTTTACCCACTAGATTAATTTTTCTATATGCGTGTGTGAAAGTTGGTATTGGATGGTATTTTCCCTTGTGTCTATAAAGGACGCCATCTATTTTTAGTTGGTATTTGATGGTATTGGATGGTATTTCTTCTAAAAGTTGGTAAGTGTGAGGGATTTTATATAAATTTAAACTTTTGTTTTAGGTTTGATTACTTGTTGTTCTGTAACAACTCCCTCAAATTCTCCTTTTAGATTAACTCTTTTAGCATTGAGTATTAATGTTTCTTTATACACTCTACTTCTACAATAGTAAGTTAAGAAAATTTTTAATTCATTTTTAGAAAGTCCAAGTTCTTCACTAACAATTAATAATTGTTCCTTAATACCTATAGCTAAAGGTTTATAAGGAAATGTTTTAGGGTATTTCTCGCTTAAGACATTTAATACTTTAGTAGCTGTATTATTTATATTCTCTATTTTGTTCGTAGGTATTTTTAGAACTTTGATATTACAGGCTTGTATTTTGTTATTTTCTTCTTTTGAGGTAAAACTGATTTTAGTTTCACTCTCAATAGTATCTAAATTGACTTTCTTTAGTTCTTTGAAATGTAAAAATACCTCTTTTGAGTTATCATCGGGCTTAATAAAACCATATCCTTTATCTTTCTTATACCAAGAAATAATACCATTCTTTTTTATTGGTTTTTCTATGATTTTTTCATTAACAGGTTTAGGAGTTATTACTTTAGAACTTTTTTCTTTAGGTTTTACTGGTTCAATAGGTTGAGGGATAAATTTTGATATTTTATTTTTTATCTCGTTAATTTGTTCTTCTGTTTTGTAGGTGTTTAACCTAAGTATTGGTAATTTTTCCATAATGATTTTTTATTATGCGGTTTATAACCAATTAAGTGCATTGAAATTGATTATAAACCTAAAATTATTATTAATTTAATTTAGTTATTTTGTGTATTTTTAAATTCAAAAGAGTTTATTTTTTCTATAGTTCTAGGATTTAAAGTCTCAAATTCGCCATCCTCTTGAATTTGTAATTTACTTTTTATGAATATGTTATTGGTATTAACTTCACGCATTCTTTTAAGTATTTCATCTATTTTTTTATTGTCAAAACTGCCAATTTCTTCAATTGTTGCAATTTTTAATCTTAATAAAAGTTCTGTCAATTTATTATATTCTGGTTGTTCTTTAGTTTTTCCTCTTCCTTTAGCTTTTATATGAGATTTTTCAGGAGATATTAAAGTCCCTGTACGAATATTCATTTTAATAGGTTTATCGCCTGTACTTTCAATCTCAAAATTGAAAACAAAAGCATTATAGGTTTTATCATCTTCTAAACTTTTTTTAGTTCTTTTTTCTTTTGATATAAAAGTTTTATAAGATATTTCGGTTAATTTACCTCTAACAAATCCCTCATTATCTTTTATAGGAAGATTTGCAAAACTTAATTTAGAACTATCTAAATTAAAAATTTCGCCTGTTTCATTATCATAATCACTCATTGTTGTAACCTATTATTAATATTAAAAAAATGTAATTTACATTATGTAATTTACATTATATTATTTACAATTTAAAAGTCAACAATAAATATGATAAATATTTTTTTATAAAAAATTAAATTTATATGTTGACAAATATTTTATATAGATATAATATATTTATATAAACAAAATTATAGTTATTATATGAGTAGAAATAGGAAACAATGGACTTTATCTCTTGATGAAGATTTAGAAAATAAGATTACCAATTATAAGAAATTTTATAATTTACGTGAGAATAAGGAATTTTTAAGTCATATATTTGATAATATCCTTAATCTAGAACAATCAACATTAAATAAAATTAACAAAATTTGTACTGATTATAACACCACAAAAGAGGAATTATTAAAACCTATGATTGAAACACACATAAATAAAACACTAAAAAATCAAGGTATAGTAAAAGAGAAAAACAAACATACTTTAAGAGCTGAAAGCGAATTGTTGGAAATTTTACAAAAGATGGTTGAAGAGTATAAACAAAAACCTACGGAAGAGAGAAAGTTTATAAGTGTCTCACAAGTACAGAAATATATTATTATTAATGGTTGTAGACAAAAACATAACAACATCATTAAAAAAGTTTTAGAGGGTTTAAGTGATGTTGATATATCCTTTATCAAGGAATACCACCAAGAAAATAATTTAAACGCTAGTAGCAATTTATCAAAAAGACACTCTCAAGACTTATCTAGCGGTTTTAAAATAGAGGAATAAATGAGTAAAATTGAAAGTTCTATTAATAGTTTTATAGATATAATAAATTGTAATAATGAAAATTCTATAAACAATTTTTTACAAAAAGTAGAAAACAACAATATAAAAAATCTCTGTGAAAATGAGAAAAAATATATTGATAGTAATTATTCAACAATAGGTAGTCGTAAAAATACTTATTCAAAATATCGTATGAGAATTGAAAATAGTAATCTAAAAGAGGATTTAAAACTTGAAGTTAAAAAATTTTTTAGATTGGATAAGAAAGAAAGAGACCAATTTAAACAAGATGGTGTTTTACAAATCAATAACGACCATCTTAATTTAAGAACTATTAAAGATGTTACTGGTTATATAGAGATGGGTATTTCTCTGATTAAAAGTTCTAGTTATGTTGAAAAAATACTTGGTTTTTGTTCTCTTACTGGTAGAAGACCAGCAGAGATTGGATGTAGTGCTGATTTCTCGCCTATAGATATAACTCATTTAGAATTTAGCGGACAATTAAAAACTAGAGGTACTGATAGTTTAAAACCTTATGTAATACCTTGTCTTATGAATACCAATGAATTTTTAAGGTGTTGGCAAGATTTTAGAAAACAACATACTAAAAATTTAATTGATAAAGATAAAAATAAATTAGATGATTTCTCAAGCGTTCAATTAGCTGATAAATTCCACAATTCATATTCTAAAGATATGTCTATGAGAGTTAAAAAGTACTTTAGAAATTTTATAACTGGTGAAATTCAAACAAAAAATTTAAGAGCTATTTATGGTTGTATTGCTATGTCAAAATTCAATAAGGATACTAACAAATCCAATCAAAGATATTTAGCTGAAATATTAGGTCATAGCGATAATGATTTAAACACAGCTAATAGTTATATAGATTTCAACAATATTTAAAAAATTATGCAAAAAGAAAAAAATTGTCCTATTTGTCAAAATTTCATAGATAAAGAATATTTACCTGAATTGGTTTTAAAAATAAATACCTTAATTATTTTAAAAGAAACAGCGGAGGTTTTGAATAAAAAAAGCGGACTGGTTTTTAGTGATTATTACTATAAAAAACATAGAGAAGAATGTTTAATTGACTACGATTTACCTATAGAAGAACAGAAAATCAAATTAGCTAAAGAAAAAGACGGAAAGTCTTATAATCAATCCTCCATAGATATAACCTCAATAATTACTGATTTTAGAAATATGAGCGATGAGGAAAAACAAAGTAGAAAAATTAAAATGATGTATGAAGTGGAATATTTAATTTTAAATATAATTCATCATCAATTAGTCAATGGGTTGGATGATAACTCGGTAAAGGGTATAATTCCAAAAGATGATATCAATGCTTTTAAAATCATTAAGGATATTATGAGTAAGCCTGATACTCAAAGCGAAGAAGTTAGATTAAATGAGGTTAATAATAATTTTAGTAAGTTACTTGGTAAATGAATAAAAACCCAACTATTACAGAAGAAAAGAATAAAGGGGGTCGTCCTCCCATTATTCTTACTGACGAACAAAAGAAAAAAGTTAAGCAAATGGCTTCTGTTTGTACTACTCAACAAATAGCTGATTATCTCGGGGTAAGCAGACCAGTATTTTTTGATATTTTAAACAGAGATGAGGAAGTTTCCATACTCTATAAAAAAGGTAGAGTAGAGGGACATAATATTGTTGCTGGTAAATTAATGGATAAAATACAAAACGGCGATGTTACAGCTATGATTTTTTACCTTAAAACTCAATCAAAATGGAGTAATGATAAGGAAGAAGAAATCAAGGACAACAATCTACATATAACTGTTGAGATTAAAGAACACGAGAATTTATCTCATTTAACAGATGAAGATATAAGAGAATTAAGAAGAAAAGGGAGTCTGTAATCCAAAAAGTACTTTTTTATAGAGGCTCAAAACCTCTTTTTATAAAGTAAGAAAACTCTTTTTTATAATGGCTGGAAATTCTTTTTTATAGATACGCAAAACCTCCTTTTTTATAGTGGCTAGAAACCTATTTTCAGTTACAAAAATCTCTAATTGAAAAGCCTATTTTTGACATTAAAAAATAGTATATCAATATCTTAACTATCACTATTTTAAGTATCTTGTATTTGTCAGTAATCAGTCCGCCGTTGAGTAATAACGAGTATAATTGCAGACTGATAAAAAAGAACAATACCAAGCATAGAAATTTACCTAGCAATTGATTAGCTTTTTGTATTGCTCTTCACTGATAACAAAAACTGTATTATCTTTATATTGAATAGCTTGGGCTTGAAGTAAAGCCTTGTTTATGATGATATCTAAGAAAAGTCTGGCGTCGTTAGCTGGTAGTTCTTGAAGAGTATATAAGTCAAAGTCGTATTTGTAATTAATCATAAAGCCTCTTTGCTTATTAAAATAGGTGCTAGGGGCTTTACACAGTCATCATAAAAACAATAACTACCTACTATCTTCATGCCAGAGGCACTTATAATAGTAGACCCCTAGCATAAGCAAAAGGCTAATTAAATTGATTTTGCAATGATGGTGTAAAGTCATCACTAACGCTTTAAATACTAAACTAATTTAATTGTTTAAACAAAGGCAAAATTTTATAATTTTGATAGACTAGAAAAAAAGTTTGAAGTACATTGTTGATAAGAAAATAGCGGCAGAAGTTCTACCGCTAAAAATTTTTTAATAAATAAAAGTGAGGTTATAAACCTAAAGACTTAAAATGAAACTTTAAAATAGAAAAACCAACAGAACCAAATGTTATTTTCTATCTTTTAAAATTACATTATATAATTTAAATTTCAACATAAAAATTATATATTTAAGTGATAAATTCTATATAGATATCTAATTTTATCACTAATTCATTATAAGTTTAGAAAGGTTTTTAGCTTCTCAAATTAAATAAAAGAGGCTTTAAATGGATTTTTACTATAATGATTTTGTTTTTAATATTTATAATTCTGACGATCCTAATTCATATCAACATATACCTTTTGATTATGCAGATATATTTACAAATAATAATGAATGTGAAAAATATTTAAGAACTAATAAAACTTTTAATCTTAGAGGTAATGATGCGTAGATTACCTTTAGATATTTCACCAAAACTTACTGGAAATAATAACCTTAAATATTTTTTTAGAAATTTTAATTATAAGCTTTCTGGAAAAAATGGTTATTTTGATGAAAGAAAAAATAAACCAGTATTACCTTACCATAAACATATTATACCTGACGAATTAATAAATTGTCCTATTACTGAAAAGAATAATATTATCTGCCCCCTTGTAGTGGATACTGAATTTACAAGTTATTATGGAAGTAATAAAGGTTTAACTAAAGAAAAATTACAAAACCTTAATAATCGTCAATTAATACAATTTGAAAGGTTAGACAAGTTAATCAAAGAAAGAACACCTGATTTAAAAGGTATCTACGAATTAACGGAAAATAGAGATTTTGAAAAAATAAGTAGTGATTTGTCGGACAAAGCTAATTTTCAAGTAATACCAACTACTAACTTAACTACTCAAATCAAACACGCTTTATATGATGATGCAGAAATTTTAATTAATCCTGATATTAAGGATTTTTATGAGCAGAATGTATCAAATCCTGATTATCATTATCCAGCTTACGATAAATACTCACAATGTCATATATTTGACTTTTTAAAATTAAAAGGTTTTCAAATTGAAATAGGTAATAAAAACGAATTGGATAAAGAAGAATTTAAAGAATACCCCACCTGTACTTTTAAATTATATGCTTATTTCTTACTTGCCGATTTACATAAAATATTTCAAACCTTACCAACTAGTATATATGAAAAATTAACAAATAAAGAATGGGTAGAAAATCAACTATTTACAGATTTAAAAAAAGCTTTTCAAAAAAAGAAAATAACACAGGATAGAAGATTAAAAATCAATTCTAATAATGGTTTTTGTCAACAATGGCATACTCAAAGATTAATAACAATTAATGGTTTAAAATATAGACTGGTTTTTGACTTAGTAGATTTAGGTGCTATGCAAGGAGCTATCAGTTTAAATAGCGTTCTTGAAAATCTTGGAATGGATACAACCGATAAAAATTTACTTGATGATTTAAAAGACAATATGTTTTTAGCTATGATTGAACGCCCAGAGGAATTTAAACGATATGCTCTCGGTGATTTAGTTGTTTATAACGCTTTTAAAAAATATAATGATTCATTTAAAAAAGTTTATGAGGATTTAGGTTTAAAAAATTATTTTACAGAAGTTAAATTAACAATGGGAGCAACAACTAATGATTTACAACAAAGTTATTTATTAAAAAATCTAAATTTAGAAACTCCAAAAACTGAAAACATTAATCTTCTTAAATATTATACACTTCCTGCAACCTCTAAAAATTTAAAATCTTCTATTACAAAAGATGTTAGAAATTTAAAAGAAAGTGAATTAAACAAACATTTTTTAAGTAAAACTAATGGTGGTAGGTGTTATAACAATAGACAAGCTATTAATGCAAATTCAAAAGATTTTACACTAGTAGATATTGATATTTCTGGAGCTTATGCGACAACTGCAAGTGTTTTACCTTTTTATTATGGTTGTCCTGTAATAATGGGATTTAATCAAGGTAAAGTAACCTTAAGAGAATTTTTAAAACATTATGAAAAATATTTTATAAAAAGAGGTTTTAAGTTAGCTATAGAAACAATTAAACCTCTTACTATAGAACAAGATTTTATACAATCTTGGCTAAAAATAAAAACAGATAAAGAAATTAAAACTATAGATGGTACTAATGAATATGCAGGAATTACTACACATAGCGTTGATTTAGATAATACGCCAACAGCTATACTTACAAGAGAGTTAAAAACAGCAACTTTAACTTGGGATGAATTGAATATTATAAGGACTGAATGGACTAATAAACAAAGAGATGAATTTCTAGACAATGTTTATATGAAGTCTGCTTTATTTTATCCTAAAAATTTTGAGTGTAAGTCTATAGACGATTTATTCAGTAAAAAAACAACTCATAAAAGGTTTAATGATGCTATACCTAATTCATATATAGTAAATGATGATGGAGAATATAACCATTATTGGTATGCAACAAACTTCGGCAAATTGGGTTTAGATAAAATAATACAAAAACGAGCTGAATATAAAAAAACTAATCCCTCTCTAGCTTATCTCTATAAATTAATAGCTAATGCCCTTTACGGCATTAATGTTTCTAAATATTTTGAAACTAGTAATATTCTTTTAGCTGCAAATATTACTGCTATGTGCAGATGTGGAATGTATCTAACTGAAAAAGCTTTAAATATTTATCAAACAATTACAGACGGAGGGATTTTTAACCTCAACGAAGTAATACATAAAATTGAAAGGTATAAAAAAAATATTATTGATACCTCTTCATTTGTAAGAGCTTATCAAAAAAGAAATGAAGATTTATCAAAAAACCATAAATGGAAAAATAAACCGATAACTGAAAACGGCAAAAAAATCCAATACCATCAAGATAAAGGATGGTTAATTGATAATGAATATTACGGAAATATTGATAAGGATATTTATGTAAAACTATCAAAAGAATTAGAGAATTATAAAAAATCTTATGGTGAAAATCACGAATTTATAAAACAAAAAGAAAACGAACTTAAACCTTTTGAAGATGAGGTTAAAAAATTATTTACTAAAATTAACGAGTTAGTAAAAAAACATATCCCCCAAGTCTTCCCTAATAATGATATTTTCAACGGCGAATTTGAAAAAGTAAAAATAGATGAAAAAGGTATAGCTGTAAAAGATAAAGATAATAATTATATTTATGAAAAAGTAATAGGGCTTTACAATTTTGAAGTTAAAAATATTTGTAATTCTGTCAGTTTTCACGGCTCGGCAGATTATATGTATATAAACCTAAAAGGTGAAATAACTACAAAAATGCGTGGTTATGATGTAAAACCTAATGTTGTTGCTTGGAAATTAGAAAATAATAAATTAATCCCTGATACTAGTTATTATAATGAAAAACAACCAATACAAAGATTTTTAGAAGATTTAAAAGACAAACCTGAAAGTGTTAAAATACAACCTCATTTTACAAAAACATCTATTTTAAAACCTGCACAATTCTCAAAAGAATATAATAAAACGTTTCAATACACAGATTTAAAATGTGGTGATGATTTTATGGAAATTGTAAAACTTCCTATATTCACTCTTCGCTTTAAATTTCAAACAGAAAAACAATTAAAATCTTGGACTAAATATTACAACTCTTTAAAAAGAAGATACGGCTTATCTTTTGAAATATTTTATCTAAATAAAGATGGAACTATTAACTACAAAAAAATGATGTATGAAGTTGATAAGTACATAAGTAAGGGGGTTATATACCCACAAAGTATTTATGATAAAAACAACCATATAAAAAGAGAAATGCAAAAAAATAAATACGTTCAACAAAATATCTATCTCATTAATTGGTTAAAAAATCTTGTTAGATTTACAATAATTGGAGGTAAAAAATTTATTGCTGAAAACTATAAATTAGAAAAAGAGGTGAAAGAACAAGGACTAGAACAAGAAGAAATAAAATTAATCTGGTGGAAAGCTAAAAAACAAAATCATTATACCACAACCAGTTATAATTCTTGGCGTGATGTTAATAATTACAGCGATGATAAAGCTTTTAGAAATTACAGAGACGGATAGTTTATAGTAGCTTAAAACCTCTACAAATCGTTTTATAAAGTAAACACAATCTCTTTTTTATAAACCACAGAAACCTCCTTTTTTTATAGAGGCTAGAAACCTCCTTTTTTATAGTGGCTTAAAACCTCCTCTTTTTATAGAGGCTCAAAACCTCCTCTTTTTTATAGAGGCTCAAAACCTCCTCTTTTTTATAGCTGCTGGAAATTCTTTTTATATAGCGACAAAACCTATTTACCTATCATTTAAAACTCCACAATTCAATTTACAGTATTAATTTAGACCTCAATCGTAAAACCATCTTAAAACCAATATTCAGTCTTCTACGCTCATTTAAACGAGCCACAACTAAAAACCATATCTTTTTATTTATCCACACAAATTAGGTAATTTTTACCTTTTTATAATCACTTACAAAATATTTTCATCAATTCATCTATATACAAACTTATTAAATTTTAAACCCTAAATTCGTATATGGCTTGCATCTTTTTTACCCTGTTTTTTAAGTTAAAAACGCTAAAAAAAACCCGCCTTTTTTTGATGTTTTGCAAAAAATCCTTAAAATAGTCGGGTTTTTTAAGGCTTACTTCTGAGGTTTATAAGGTATTTTGGCGTTATTTATATATTATGGGGGTAGATACAAATAACGCCATTTCAAAAAATATCGTTCAAAAAATAGAAATTGGTGCAAGCTACGAATATGAAATTGGCAATCATACAATAGTAATAAAAGCAGAATATAAGGTTATAAAGTTATGATTGTTTTATGTTTAGAGGTTGGTTTAGGTTAGTATATAGATATACATACACATTAAGGGAGGATTGGGAGTTAATTAATAAAAAAGATGAGTGGGATTACAACATACAAATTATTTAATATACATATAAATTATTTTATACATATATAAATAATATCATATAAATACAAATAAAAACAATATACATATAAAAATTTTTATATACATACAAA
>Ga0209277_10001691_pt1 | contig 10743 bp, 8 predicted proteins | sample JI81AbrownDNA_FD_187503 | JGI IMG/M metagenome (GOLD analysis project Ga0209277, IMG submission 187503) | Wastewater effluent complex algal communities from Wisconsin, to seasonally profile nutrient transformation and Carbon sequestration -... | ecosystem: Engineered > WWTP > Effluent > Algae... | reverse complement strand
ATTCCTGTTTCTTCCTTTGAGTCCGGATATCCAACTTTTTCCCCTGAAAGTGAATCTCACCTTCTGTGCAGCTGATCAATCCAAGAAGCATCTTTGCCAGAGTTGTCTTGCCACTGCCTGATTCGCCGACGATGGAGACAATCTCGCCTTCATAGAAATTGAAATCCACATGATCAACAGCCACTGTTTTCTGGCCGCCAAAGCCGAACACTTTGGTTAACCCTGTGCCGCTCAGGCACAATTTTTTTTCAAGGGAACGAATATCAGCCATTTTGATAAGCCTCTCTCAGTTTTTCTTCTGAAAAGATACAGCGGTAGGCGCGGTTGTCTGCAACTTCATTAAGATTGACAGAATGTGCGGTACATTCCGGTTGAACATATTTGCAACGTGCCGCAAACCTACAGCCGGACGGTGGCTTTTTAAGATTGGGTGGCACTCCAGGGATGGCGGTCAGCTTCACATCCCTTAGACCTTTTTCAGGCACAATGATCGATCCCATCAAGCCTTTGGCATACGGGTGGATCGGGTCAAATACGGTTTTCTCTGCGGAGCCATGCTCCACGATCTGTCCCGCATACATGACCATAATTTCATCGGCCACATTGTAAAGGAGGGGTAGCTCATGTGTGATAAAGATCAATGAGCTGATCAAACCAGTCTCCATTAATTTCCGCAGCATTTTGATAACCATTTTTTGTGAAGTAACATCAAGCGCGGAGGAAGGCTCATCAGCGATCAGCACCTTGGGTAAAAGTAAGACCGAGATCGCGATCACTGTGCGTTGTTTCATGCCACCCGAAAGTTCAACAGGGTACTTTTGCAGCACTTCTGCCGGAAGGCCCAGGGTCTCAAATAGTTTTCGGGCACGTTCATAGATATCCTTCTTGGTGACATATAGATCATGCGCCTGGACAACGTCTTCAATAAAGTTGATGACCTTCCGGGTGGGATTGAGCGCATTCATGGCAGCCTGGGGAATATAGGCGATCTCCGTCCCCAGGATGGATTTACGAACATCATCAGGCTTCATCCCAGTAATGTTACGTCCATCAATGATGATCTCGCCGCTTGTGTAGTGCAACGGGGAGAAGTAATATCCCATCAGGCTGAGCGCCAGAGTTGATTTTCCGCAGCCGGATTCACCGGCGATCCCCAATGTTTTTCCTTCTTCCACATTCAAAGACACATGATCTACAGCATAAACATCTTCCCCAAAACGGGTAATGTATTTTGTAGTCAGTTCCTTAACCTCTAGCATTACTCTTGACATAGCAATCACCTAGTCCCTTAATGCAGGATTGAATACCTGATCGAGGCCAGTATTCATTAAATTCATCGAAAATGAAACCATGGCAATGGTAATGAGAACCGGGAGGTAAGCCCACCATTTTCCGGTCACATGCGCCGAATAGATCATCGCCCAGTTCATCATAAGACCCAAAGTTGGCACTTCAGTAGTTCTTGGTCCCAACCCAAGGATCGACAATCCCGCTTCCGCCAGAATACCGGAGGATATCTGCAAGATCAGAGCCATTACAACATAAGAGGCGATATAAGGCAGAATATCGTTGAGGATGATGCGGGTAATGGAGTGCCCTGATAGTTTCGAAAGATTGACATGGTCGCGATTACGCAGGGAAACAACTTGTGAACGCACGGCCCTGGCGGTCCATACCCAGGAGGTAAATCCGATCACAACAGCGACGGTTATGGCACCGCGTTGTTCCTGTCCAATGCTGAACGAGATCAAGATCAGCAGCACAAATCCGGGGATTACTGTAAATAGGTTTGTGATGAACATAATGATGTCATCCACCAGACCGCCGATATAACCTGCCAGCAATCCAAGGATCAAACCGATCAAGGTTGCTATGGTACCAGCCACAAAACCGATTTGCAGTGAGGTACGGGTCGCCGAGATCAACTCCGTCAATACATCCCGTCCAAAATTATCAGTTCCAAGGGGAAGTACCCGCACACTCGAGACCTCACCGATATTCACGTAGTCAGTTTGTAGAACGGTGGCCGATTCCTCAAGACTGCCTGTTTGTGTATTTTTTACTGCAATAATCACTCCCTCAGTCCCCAAAATCCCTTTGAGCGATTTATCAAGTCTGGCATAGTAATTTCGCTTTGCAGAAGTCATCCCTAATGCCAGTTTGGGATCGTAATTATTCACCCATAATTCCATGAGTTTTTCGGTGTTCTGGATATCGATCTCGCTCTCAGGAATCCCGAATGCCACAAGCCAATCCCTTACATCAAGACGTTCCTGATCACCCAGCTTGCTTGAAATTCGTCTGGCAGCGGCTTCATCCAGAGAAAGGGTATAACGCGGGGAATTAATACTGTCAAAAACATTCACATAGATCCCCGGTTCGAAGAAAGTACCCTGACCAATAATATCCAACGGTTCATCTTTTACAATCATCGGATAAATGATCACAGTAAGCAGCATCGTCATAAAGATGATAAAACCAACGAGAAATTTAGGAGAGCGAAAAACTTGTTGAAGGGTATTTTTCATAACAGCATCTCTTTTTAATCAGCCTGCGTTGCTTTAATGCGCGGATCGATAATTCCATAAATGATTTCAATGAGAAAGTTCGCGCTCAACACCATCAATGTGATGATCAACGTAACTCCAGAGATCAACGGATAATCCTGTCCCACCACAGCCTTTAGGATCGTATTGCCAAGCCCAGGATAACTAAAGATGATCTCTGCCACCAGCGCACCGCCAACCATGGTGCCAATCGATAACGCCAAACCGGTTATCTGTGGAAGCATGGCATTCCTAAACACATACCCTACAATCTTTCGGTCACTAATTCCAAGAAAGCGGCTGTACTTCACATAATCTGCATTCAGTTCATAGATGGACATGGAGCGCATGCCAATTGCCTGACCGCCGATCGATATCAATACAATGGACCAGAATGGCAATTGATAATGCACGATCACAGACCATGCAAATGTCCAGCTCATGTTGGGGATCTGGTCAAACCCATACCCGCCCGAGATCGGAAACCATTTTAGTGTGGTCGCAAAGAGAACCATCATAATGATGGCCATGCCAAATGCTGGCAAACTGCTCACAAAAATACTAACGGGCATGATGACTTTATCAAAGCCGCCCTTGAGATAAGCTGCTAATGCACCAAGTGTGTTTCCGATCAACCAGCCAACAATGATCGCCGGGAATTGCAGGCATATCGTCCACCAAATGGAGGATTTGATAATTTCAGCAACGGGTCTGGGGTATTGGCTGAAAGATACGCCAAAATTACCCTGTGCTATATTCTTTATATAAATGAAAAATTGCTCGAGCATGGGTTTGTTGGTACCAAACAGTTCCGAGTATTCCTGGTAAATTTTTGCAACTCCGGCCTGACTGGTCATACCCTGGGTAACCCTTTGTGTAATCACGGCCACAGGATCTCCGGGCATCAAGCGGGGGAGAATAAAATTCAACAAGAAAGCAAAAACGAAGGTAATTAAGAACCAACCCAATTTTCTGAGGAAATACTCCTGGTACCCTTTCAACTTAACACCTCCTCGTAAATATAAATGACGTTATACCAACACAGCGAATAATGCACTTTAGCGAGACGGATAAACCTGCGAATTCAAATCCTTGCCATATTAGATACAAAATTAGCAATTACATACAATGTTTAATAAACAGCCATGCCCCGATTTTCGGAACATGGCTGTTTATTACTAGCTATTGGTTACGGGGCAACCAGTGTAAGGTTGTAGAGACCCGCAATGCTGTAGCCGTCGGTCAGATCCAGCGGCGGGACGGGAGGATTGGTACCATCGTCACCACGGGGGAAGCCTGTCCAAACGCTCTCGTTCACAGCGTGGAACGATTGCGGGCGGTACATGAGGGTGAAGGAAGGAACATCGGTCAAATAGATATTGACGAGTTCAGTATAAGCTGCCTTTAATTCAGCTTCATCGGTCATGCCGGGGATGGCCTTGATCAATGCATCGGCATCCGGGTTGCTATATTGACCCCAGTTACCGTTCCAGTTGCTCGGCAAACCATTGAATTCAGAGCTGATCAAATGGCGAATGCGTCCCCAAGGCTGGGTCGGGCCAGCACCGTCACTCCACATCATGAAGATGTCGTAACCGGCGGGCAATGGAGCATCGGATTTGGTCACAACGGTCTGGTAAACGGACCATTCAGGATAGTTGGTTGTGATCTCAATGCCAATTTCTTTTCCAGCAGCGGCAACTACTTCGATCGCAGCTTGCCAGTCGGACCAGCCGTTGGGGCAGGTGGCGACATAGGTAAGATTCTTGCCATTGTATTCACGAATGCCATCGCCATCGGAATCTTTGATGCCAGCTTCATCGAGAAGCGCATTCGCGCCTTCAATATCCTTACCGGCAAATTGCAGATCCTTGACAGCAGCCTGATCATACAGAGCTTGCTCGCCAGCGGTCGGGTTCATGAGAGAGCGCGGAACCTGGGAGAAAGTAGCGGACTGGTTGGTCATCGCGTTGGCAATGATGGTGTCATAGTCAACTGCCATGGCGATCGCCTTGCGAACGGCAACCTGGTCCAAACCATTGGAGGTCAGGTTAAAGAAGGCGGTCGGGAGGCTCGCGCCGAGGCCGTAGGGAGCATCAGGGAGGTATGTGGAGACAGGGAGGTTGTCCTTGAGCCACAGGTCCTGAATGTTGGCATTGAACTGCTGGCTGACATCCACTTCACCGGCCTTCAAAGCGGCAAAACCGGCATTGTTATCGGCAAAGATGGTGTGAGCGAGGTACTTCGGAGCAGGAAGAGCGCCCCACATGGAAGCATCCTGGCCCCAATATTCGTCATCACGAACGAGAACGACTTTTGTCTCGTCAACGAAGAATTTGGTGTAAGGACCGGAAGCAACGAAATCTTCGGCGGGATCAGCCTTGAAAGCAGTCGCATCAGCAGAGCGTGCTTCCAATGTCTGGGTCCATGCCTTCTGGATGACGTAGTTGGAGCTCAAGTAGGAAGAAACAACCAGAGGATTGACAGCCTTGCCGCTCTCATCAAGCTTGGCCTTGACCAAAACGGTCTGGCCATCAACAGCTGTGATGGATTCGATGTAATCCTTGGCACCAACGCCAGCGGAGGTTTCGTACTTGACATTGGCGTCCCAGGTATAGGCAACGTCATCAGCGGTCACCGGAGTGCCATCGCTCCAAAGAGCGGCAGCGTTGATCTTGAAGGTGATCTCGGTGTGGGCATCGTTCCATTGATAATCGCCATCAGCCAAGAGAGGATACACCTTGCCGTCGATCATGTTGTACATGTACGGGGTTTCGAAAACGGTAACGCGGGCATTGTCTTGTTGGGCAATAACCAACGCATTATTGTTGTTGGAGGAATATGGATTCCAGCCGGCCACGGGGCCCCACTGTTGTCCATTGAAGTACAGGGTCTCAGCGCGAGGAAGGGGGTCACCGGGCTTCAATTCAGCCGCGGGAGCTTCAGTGGCCGCAGGGGCCTCGGTAGCCGCAGGGGCTTCAGTTGCAGCAGCCGGTGCTTCGGTTGCAGCCGGGGCACCACATGCTGCGAGCAACATGCTCAATGCCACTAAAAATGACAGAACGAAAGATAAACGTTTCATCTTCTTCTTACTCCTTTTTGTTATGGTATATTTCGGAGCTGGAAATCTGCCAACCTGTCACGGAGTGCAGATTTCTGCTCAACGGCGTCCGGTATCTTATGGATATCGGACGTCCCTTTTCAGACATTCGAAAGTAATTTTATAAGTTTTATATACTCGCCTTGCACCTCCTTGAAAATGAAATATCCTGTATTTTTGGAAAAGACACTAGGTAACATCACTCGTGGCTTTCCTTACTTCTCCCGTGTAGTCCGAGAAAATCCGCGGGACCACGAGTTCAGCACAATAAGATGGGAGGGATTTATTCTTATATCAACAAATCCCTTTTCTTTTCGACAACCTCATCGAAAAGAAAATAAAAAATCCAGCCCTGCCCGTTTTAAACCCGGGCAGGCTGGAGTAATTCCTGGCACGATGTCCGAATAACCAATTTTGTCGAAACCTTGTGAATTTCAAATTCAAGCGTTTCGCCATTGATTATTTTTATGAGCATTTGAACCGCTGTGTATCCCATTTCAAAGAGGGACTGATCAACGGTTGTGAGACCCAGGTATTTGGCTTCCGATATATTATCAAAGCCCACAACAGACAGGTCAGACGGGATTCGCATCCCAAGTTCCTCGGCAGCCTGATACACACCCAGCGCAGATTGATCGTTGGCAGCAAAGATCGCTGTAGGTGGATTATCCAAAGTAAGTAATTGACGGGCTGCCTTGTAAGCAGTCTTTTGAGTAAAGTCTCCATTCACAATGAGACTTTCATCCAATTCAATACCGTGATTGGTTAATGCATCGCGGTATCCTTTTAACCGCCGCTGTGCCGTCCCAACTTCAGGACGTCCGCAAATAAAGCCAATGCGGCAATGCCCCAGCCCAACAAGATATTCCATAACATCCAAAGCGCCGTGATAGTTCGTACCTTGAACAGATGGGTAATTGGGGTTGACAATGTGAGGATCAACAGCGATCAGAGGCGCATCTGCGATAAATTCCGAGGCCACAGAAGCCACAATGATCACGCCGTCTGTAATTGAATTACTTAAGAGGGAAACATAATATTGCTCATGTAACAATGCGCTATTCTTCTCATTGTCCCCCGTTGTATATGCCAATAGATCATAAGGTGATTCTGCGATTGCCTTATTGATCCCCTTCATAATCTCGACAGAATATAAACCAAAATCTGGAACCACAAGCCCGATCAGGTTCTTTTTACGGGTACGCATGCTGCGTGCCGCCAAATTTGACGTATACCCCAGTTTATTGATAACAGAACGGACACGTTCCTGAGTCTCACTGGACACATCGTCTTTCTCGTTTAAGACACGAGAAACCGTAGATACCGAAACTCCGGCGGCCTTGGCTACATTTTGGATTGTAACAGCGCGTTTTTTAGACATTTCAAACCAACCAGGGGGAAATGACTTGTTTTCTCGGTATCATTGCCGGTAACGTTATCGGCAATTGACATTATTGCACACAAAGAATGCAATGTCAACAATTTTTAAGGTTAATTCTGGAAATTCTTATTTTTAAGCGTTTAATAACCAATTGAGCTGAAAAATGTCACCTGCATGAAGCCTACTTTACGCCAGTCATACCCCAAAAGGTCCTCTACCCTGTAGAATTCCCCGCTTTTTCCATAAAACAAAGCGCCCAACCTTCTGGTTGAGCGGGGAAATTCAAAAAAATTGCTTCTTTTACAGCTTTCGCTCTGGGGGCTTGTTCCCTTCCCCTCTTTTGACAACATCCACCCACAAGCACTGTGACAACTCGTAGCCAATAATGTGATCTTGTGGCTTCATTTGCAGGCGCAACGGTCCTTTAAATGGAGCACAGCTTAGCAAATGGAAGGCTGTCCCCGGAATGAGGCCAAGCTCAGCAACATAGCGGAGTTTTTCCATATCATGCGTGCGGACCCGGCTGATAACGCAATCGGATCCGGAAGGGACATTAACCAGTGGTTCATCCCTAACCTCAGGCATGGTTCCGTCTTTCGAAGGGATTGGCTCCCCGTGCGGGCAGCGTGTCGGACGTCCAGCCAGTTCATCCATTCGGTCTTCGATCTCATCATTCACCCCGCGCTCGAACACATCCGAAAGCGTATGAGCAGACGCCCAATCATATTTCATTACCTTTACCAGAAAAACCTCGGTCAGGCGGTGGCGGCGCAGGGAAGGCATGGCGATCTTTTCGCCCTCCTCCGTCAGACGAACCCCCCGATAGGGTTCATGCACCAAGTATCCGTTTTGGTTGAGGCGTTTTACCATCGTGGAAATTGCCTGGGCTGAGGCCTCCACATGTAGGCTCAATAAAGAAAGCGGGACCTGTTCATTTTCTTCCTGCAGACGATAGATCTCTGCGGCATAGCGGCGCATGGCTGGGCTGACGGTCATAACAACTCTTGCAAACTCCAAAATACATAAAGGGATATAGCTAAATTTTATAACAAATATCTAGATTATTCGTGTTTCGAAAATTATACTACACGCGTCTTAAGACCATAAATCCTATCGCAATGATGGGGCATAGCCTTCTCAAAGTCGAAAAATCTTTAACACGAAGATCGCAACATTCGCGTTAAACCCCACCATAAACTTACTAACTCACCTTACGCACTTTACCGTGATTCCCTGAGCGAAGCGAAGGGTCTCTCCCTCTGAAATCAGAGATTCTTCGCTTCGCTCAGAACGACATTGCGTAAGGTGAATTACAAACTTTTGGCACACCTGCTGGACACTTGACTTTGGATAAGCCCATGCTAATGAAGTTCTAGTAAAATTCTACATAAATCTACATTGACCCACACGCCCTAAAAAGTAAAATTTCAGGAATAACCGCGTGGGCGTGCAGAACGCCCTCGCATCATTTAATATCTTCGCCAAAGGTGAACATGTTCCTCAAACGATTCCAACTAGGTCTTATTCACGTCGCAGTCGCGATGACCCTTGTGCCCATCAACAGCGCGCTCAACCGCGTCATGATCTTCGACCTCGGAATCTCCAAGACCCTTGTCTCGATCCTTGCCATCCTTCCTTATTTGATCTCTCCCATCCAGGTCGCCATCGGCTCATTTTCCGACCGCCACCCCATCCTCGGCTTCCGCCGCACACCATACATCCTTTTAGGTCTCATTTTATGTGTAGTCGGCCTGGCAGCTTCGCCGCATGTTGCCTACCTCATCCACGACAACTTCGCGCTTGGCATCCTTGCGGGCTTGCTGGCCTTTGGCGCGTGGGGTATGGGCTACAACCTCTCCGCCGTCAGCTACCTCTCCCTCGCCTCCGAACTTTCCGGCGAAAAGGAACGCGGAAAAACCATCGCCACCATGTTCTTCATGATGGTCATCGGTTTAATTGCGACAGGGATCAGCCTCAGCCGCATGTTGACAGTTTACACGCCCGAGACTTTATCCAGCGCATTCAACATTGTCGGCGCCTCCGCCCTAACCCTGGGCCTGCTCGGCCTCTTCAGGCTTGAGCCACGCTTTGACATTTCCTCTTCAAATTCCGCGTCCGAATCGTACACCGCCAAACAGATGCTATCCGCCATCACATCCAACCCTGTGGCAAAGCTCTTCTTCATTTATTTGCTGCTACTGCTCGCCGCCATCCTCGGGCAGGATGTGCTCCTCGAACCCTTCGGCGCCCAAGCCTTCGGCATGACCGTTGAGCAGACATCCCGCATCGTATCCATCACCGGCACCTTCACATTGATCGCATTCATCATTGCCGCTGTGCTTGAGGGACGGGTTAAAAAGAAATCAGTCGCCCAATCCGGCAACATCGGCGCTCTTATCGGTTTTCTGCTCATCATGCTAAGCGGATTCATGGGCAGCCTGAATGTCTTTTACATAGGCATCATGCTGCTGGGATTTGGTACCGGCATCTCCACCATCGCCAACCTCTCCCTCATGTTCGACCTGACTGTGTCTGGTAAAGTCGGCTTGTACATCGGCGCATGGGGATTCTCGAACGGTCTATCCCGTCTGACGGGAATTCTGCTTGCCGGTGTAGTAGCAGATGCAGCAACCAAGATCACAGGGCAAGCCATGACCGGGTACATCGTTGTGTTCGGCATCGAAGCTTTGATGCTCTTCATCGCCGCCATCATGCTCACCCGCATCGACGTTCAGGCTTTCAAGAACAAAGTCGAAGAACCGTCCTTCGTGGATAAAGTAGCCCTGGCTTCCGATTAGCGCCTGTCCATGCTTGGTAACAACTCCGTAGGAGTGGAATGATGATAGCTTCGCAGACGAGCAGCGCGGCAACCCCGAAGGGGTGTCATGAAATTTTGGCGCGAATTACTTCAGGATAAAACTTACAAGGCAATCACCGTGACAGACGAATGGCTTTCCCTCAGTGACGCAGCGGAAGTGTTGGGAGTACATCCCAGCACTGTCCGGCTTTGGTCGGATAAGGGGGTGCTGCCCGTGCATAAGACTCAGGGCGGACATCGTCGCTATCGGCGCAGTGAAATTTCCCTTTGGGCAGAATCAACTCAAAAGTCCAGAGAGATCGAGCCCGAACACATGATGCAGGAGGTCATCCGAAATGTCCGCATGCAAATTTCGGAAGGCAGTCTTCAGGCCGAATCCTGGTATCAAAAATTAAATGAAGATGCGCGCGCCCAGTATCGCATGAGCGCAAGATCTTTGTTCCACGGTGTGATGAACTACGCATCCGCAAATGACGCGGAAGCCGCCTCAGAAGCCTATGCCATCGGGTATGAATACGCCTCGCGCGCGAGACGCTACAACCTAAGCTATGTGGATGCCGCCAAGGCATTTTTATTCTTCCGCGATTCGCTGATCGGATCGGTCATCAAAGTATATGGCGATGCAAAAGTTCCCACTTCGCAGGCTTCGCAGATGTATTCAAAAATACACACCTTCACCGACGGGATACTGATCAGTCTTTTGCAAACATATGAATCGCTCGAAAATGCCAATCGTTGAGATTGGCATTTTTACTTAAAAAACAAAGGCGACTGTCACCAGTCGCCTTTGTTTTTTACGAATTGCTTATTACTAATCGCCGAGGCCCGTATCGGGAAGTGTGGACCATTGCGCGGCGTTATTTGCAGCTTCTTCCTCGGTAAAGCGCCCGTGAACGAA
>Ga0209277_10001690_pt1 | contig 10745 bp, 12 predicted proteins | sample JI81AbrownDNA_FD_187503 | JGI IMG/M metagenome (GOLD analysis project Ga0209277, IMG submission 187503) | Wastewater effluent complex algal communities from Wisconsin, to seasonally profile nutrient transformation and Carbon sequestration -... | ecosystem: Engineered > WWTP > Effluent > Algae... | reverse complement strand
ATGGGCTGCCAAACAGGTGAAAAGCAGTCGCATGCTGGCGAAATTGGAGTCGATTGGCGTTGACGCTTCATCAGACGAGAAATATTCGCTTATGACAGCTTCTCAAACTGAGTTTTGGACATGATCCTTAGCGGTATGCGCCAACCACGACAAAACCATCAAAGCCGGGGATACGTTTGACGTAGCTGGTTTTGCCTTCAACTTTTTTGGTCACAGGGTGTGCCCAGTCGTAGTCCACCCAGCCTTCGCCTTTGGTGGAGCCCACTTCGATGAATTCACGTGCAAATCCCTTGCCGTTCTGGTCCTTGAGTTCAATCAGGTTTTTGCCGACAAGCTTCTCGTTGGCACCATGTGCAAGCACTACGCCCTTCATGTCCATGGCGAAAACGTACAAATCCTTTTTGGTCCAGTTGGCTTTGTCGGCTGTGAAATCCTTGAATGCCTGGTCATTTCCTGCCTTCTTGACGTGCGCCAATGCCGCATTGACCATGGCCTTGGCCTAGTCCTTGGTACCGTGGTCCTGTGCCATAGCACCGAAGGATACAAAGCCAGCAAGCACCAGCGTCATCAGATTGCGAAACAGTTTCATAGTTGGTCGTCTCCACGAGGTTAAAAAAGTACTGTGAACAATACGTAACGGCAATCTACGTGGCAACTTAAGCGAGCGCAAGCCTCCAAATTGCGTTTTATCAATAAGAGCTTATAAAGGGCGATCACGGACGTCCGAAGACGTCCCGTTACGACGCTCAGGCGGTTTCCAGTGCCAACACCGCCGTGGCTGTGTTGGAAATCGGGATGTGGTAATCGCTGGTCACCCGCCTCACGCTGGAGCCGCCACCGGTAGCCAGTGCGCCGCGCATGGCCAGCCACATCAGCAGTTCCACGCCCTGCGTGCCGGTTTTTTCTACCAGCTCGTGCACACTGAACTGCGTGGCCCATTCGGGATTGGTGTCCAGGCTGTCCAGAAACTGCAGGTCAAACGCCTTGTTGATAAAGCCCGCGCGCTCACCGTCGAGCTGGTGGCTCAGACCACCGGAGGCAATCACCGCCACTTTCTTGCGGCTGTCCCAGGAGCGGATGGCTTCGCCCACGGCTTTGCCCAGCGCGTAGCAGCGCTTGGCCGAAGGCAGCGGAAACTGCACGGTATTGATGCACACCGGCACCACGGTCACCGGGCAGTCGCCTTCAGGCCAAAACAGCTTCAGGGGCAGGGTGCAGGCGTGGTCCACCAGCATCTCCTGGCAGGTCACCACGTCATACTCCTTTTCTACCAGGGTGTTAATCAGGTGCCATGACAGATCCACCTCGCCCTTGAAGGGGGGCAGCGTGGGAATGCCCCAACCTTCGTCGGCGTTGTTGTACTCGTGCGCTGCGCCCACGGCGAAGGTAGGCATCTTGTCCAGGAAGAAGTTCAGGCCGTGATCGTTGTAGAACATCACCACCACGTCGGGCTTCTTCTCGCCCAGCCATTCGCGCACCGGTGGGAATCCGTCAAAAAAAGGTTTCCAGTACGGGTTCTGCTGCAGACCTTTGTGGATTGCGTTGCCGATGGCCGGGATGTGGGAGGTGCCGAGGCCGCCAATGAGTTGTGCCATGTGAATGTGTCCTGTGTTGTTTTATATTTACTTGCCGGCCGCCACGAGCTTGGCCTTGAACTCATCTTTGGTCATGCCGGTTTGCTGGGCACCAATATCCTGCATGTCGAGCTTGAAAATGCCGGCAAACTTGGCCAGATAGTAGGCATTTCCTCCAGCGGAAATCAGCTGCAGCACGTTCTTGGCGCGGATGGCTGCAGCCTGCGGTTCGGTCAGGCCGTACTTTTTCATGTAGCCCTCTTCATCGGCAAGAAAGGCGGCGCGGTTGGCGGCATCGTTGAACGAGAAGCACATCTTGTTCAGGGCATAGCCCTTTTTGGCCTGTTCGCCGTCAAAGGGTGTGGTACCAGGAATTTTGGGAAGGGGGGCGCTCACGATTTGCTCCTTTTTTGTGGATGTTTGACCTGCATCAGCCGCAGAGTATCCCGACCCCATTGCCACAAATAAATAGATCAATGATCATGCATTGCATGAGTAAATTCGATTGGTCTGATCTGGATGCAGGGCTTCTGCAACTGCTGGTGGCGGTGGTGGAGGCGGGTAGCGTTACGGGCGCCGCCCAGCGGCTGGGCGTCACACAGTCAGCGGTGAGCCACCTGCTGGACAAGCTGCGGGGCATCACGGGCGACCCGCTGTTCGTCAAGAGCGGGCGCGGTATTGTGGCCACCGCGCGGGCGGAAAGCCTGGCCGAACAGGCGCGGGAGTTGCTGCGCCAGTTGCAGCAGTTCGCCCATAGTGCGGAGTTCGATCCGGCGCGCTGGAAAACGTCCATCACCATCGCCGCCAACGATTTTCAGCGGGATCTGCTGTTGCCCGCTCTGGCCCAACGCCTGCGCCAAGCCGCACCTTTGGTGCAACTGCGGGTGATTCCCTCGGCCGTGCCACGGCTGGAGACCCTGCGCGCCGACGAATGCCAACTGGTTATCAGCCCACGCCCGCCCGACGGCACCGACATCCTGCAAAAACGCTTGTTTGAAACGGCGTACCGGGTGTTCTTCGATGCCAGCCAGCGTGCGGCACCGAAGACCCAGGAGGAGTACCAGGCAGCGGACCACGCCACCGTGGCCTACGAGGCGCACCGGGGGCTGGACATCGACCGGCAGTTTGAAGCCCAGGGGCTGGTGCGCCGGTTTGCCGTGGTGGTGCCGGGCTTCAGTGCCTTGCCGGCGTTCGTGCGCGGCACGCCGCTGCTCGTGACCGCGCCCGCCTTGCTGGCCAACTCCACGTTTGCCGGACTGGCGCATGCACCGGTGCCGGTGGCCTGCCCGGCCATGCCCATGTACCTGATCTGGCATGCCCGCTACCAGCAGGACCCGGCGCACCGCTGGCTGCGTGAGCAGCTGGAGGCCGTCGTGGCGCCTGCGTTGAATTCCTCGAAGGGCTCCGGTACGATCCGGCGATGAAAAAGTCAAAAAGCGGTAAAGAGTCCAAGCCCGAAAAACTGGACAAAGGCGCGTACTACGAGAAGCTCGCTGCGTTGCAGCTGGAGCTCAACGAGGTGGCGCGCTGGCTGCAGCACACCGGCAAGCGTCTCGTCGTGGTGATTGAGGGCCGCGATACCGCAGGCAAGGGCGGGGTCATTGCCGCCATGGCTGAAACCTTGAACCCGCGTCAGTGCCGTACCGTGGCATTGGCCAAACCCAGCGACCAGGAAAAAACGCAGTGGTATTTCCAGCGCTACGTGCCGCACTTGCCAGGGGCTGGAGAGATCGTACTCTTTGACCGGAGCTGGTACAACCGCGCCGGTGTCGAGCGCGTGATGGGTTTCTGCTCCAAAGAGGAGGTCAAGGCGTTCCTGAAACAGGCGCCTGTGTTTGAGCGGATGCTGGTGGACGATGGCGTTTTACTGTTCAAGTATTGGCTCACGGTCGACCAGGCGCAGCAGGAGGAGCGCTTTGCCGAGCGCGCGGCCGACCCGCTCAAGCGCTGGAAGCTCAGCCCCATCGATGTGAAGGCCCGCGAAAAGTACGCCGAATACGGACTTGCCCGCGACGCCATGCTGGAGGCGACCCACAAGCCCAGGACGCCGTGGACGCTGGTGGATTTCAACGACCAGCGACAGGGCCGATTGACGTTGATCCGCCACTTGCTGGACCACATTCCCGATAGGCACGTGCCGGAATCCGTGGTCACCTTCCCGCCGCTGGACCATGCCCCACTGCGCGAGAAGTTTGGCGCCTCGCCCAAGCCGATCGCCCCTGCGGCCTGACGCACTCGCAGACTACAAAGGGCTGCGGCCGCGAATCAGACGTACCAGAATCACGACCACGGCGATCACCAGGAGGATGTGGATAAAACCTCCGAGTGTGTACGACGAGACCAGGCCAAGGGCCCAGAAAATCAGCAATAGGATGGCGACGGTTTCCAGCATCTGGTGTTCCTTGTAGGTAGACTTTTTTCAAAAGAGCAGTCTCATCCACCGGAATCGATCCGTCGGTGCGCTGGCACACACCCGCGGCCCACGCAGCCGCTTTGGGCCGCGTCAACGTTTGCAATCCGGGAAATATAGGTTAAATCGACCTCCGGCCCCCGTCCAGTATGCGCAAGCAGCTATATAAATAGTAGCAATTCAGGCCAGCATGCGCCCGGTCTCCACGCAGCGGGCGTGCCACGACAGGGCTTCGGTCAGCAGGTGGGGCGTGTGTTTGCCGGGTGCATCGCGCAGGGCGCGCTCGAAATAGTCGCGCAGTGCCGGTTGGTAGTCGGGGTGCGCGCACTTCTCGATCACCAGCCGCGCCCGCTGCGTCGGCGACAGGCCGCGCAGGTCGGCCAGGCCCTGCTCGGTGACGATGATTTCCACGTCGTGTTCGGTGTGGTCGGTGTGCGAGACCATGGGCACGATGCACGAGATGGCGCCGTTCTTGGCGGTGGACGGCGTCATGAAGAAGGACAGGTAGGCGTTGCGCGCAAAGTCGCCCGAGCCGCCAATGCCATTCATGATGCTCGATCCCATCACGTGCGTGGAGTTGACGTTGCCGTAGATGTCGGCCTCGATCATCGCGTTCATGGCAATCAGGCCCAGGCGGCGGATCAGCTCGGGGTGGTTGCTGACCTCCTGCGGGCGCAGCACGATGCGCTCGCGGTAGAAGTCGATGTTGGCGTTGAAGTCCGCCAGTGCCGCCGGGCTGAACGACAGCGCCGTGGCCGAGGCCATGGCGAGCTTGCCCGAGCGCAGCATGTCGAGCATGCCGTCCTGCAGCACCTCGGTGTAGGCGGTCATGTTCTCGAACGGCCCCTTGTTCAGGCCGATCAGCACTGCGTTGGCGATGTTGCCCACGCCGGACTGCAGGGGCAGCAACTCGGGTGGCAGGCGCCCCGCTTTCACTTCGCGCTGCAGGAAGTCAATGATGTGGCGGGCGATGCGCTCGGAGTTCTCGTCGGGCGCCGCAAAGGCCGAATTGCGGTCGGGTTGCTGCGTTTCCACCACCGCAATCACCTTGTTCAGGTCGCACTGCAGGTAGTGGTCGCCAATGCGATCGCCGGGGTGGAGGAGCGGAATGGGGCGGCGCAGCGGGGGCAGGCGGGTGCCGTAGTAGATGTCGTGCATGCCCTCCAGGCCAATATTCTGGTGGGAGTTCACTTCCAGGATGATGTGGTCTGCATGGTCCAGCCAGGTCTTGTTGTTGCCCACGGAGGAGGACGGAATCAGGCGCCCATCGGGCAGGATGCCCGCCACTTCCACCACCGCCACGTTCAGCGGGCCCAGAAAACCAAACCAGGCCAGCTGCGCCACATGCGAGAGGTGGATGTCGGTGTACTGCGTGGTGCCGGCGTTGATCTGCTTGCGCACCGTGGGGTCGGACTGGTAGGGCAGGCGCATGGAAATGCCGTCCACCGCAGCCAGGGCCCCGTCCAGCTCCGGGGCGGTGGAGGCGCCGGTCCACAGGCCGATGCGGAAGTCTTCGCCCGCGGCATGCAGCCGCTCAATGCGCCGGGCCAGTGCTTCGGGAACCTGTTTGGGATAACCCGCGCCGGTAAACCCGCTCATGCCGACGTTGGCGCCAGCGGGAATGAGTGCGGCCGCCGCCTCGGCGGACATGATCTTGGACAGGTAACCGGGGTGACGCACACGGGTCTGGTTCGACATAAAAAAACTGCTCCAACGGGGTAGTGCGCCGTTCGCACAAAAGGTGCGCATCTTAGCAGTGCAACGTAAAATGATTAGGGTAAACCCTTATTCGTGCGCTTTGGCGTATCGTGGATTCCCCGTATTTATCAAGAGAGGTTGGGTATGAATAGCGAAGCCATCTGGACATTTCTGACAACCCAGGGCGCCGACTTCGGCCTGAAGCTGCTGGGTGCGCTGGCCGCATGGATCATTGGCCGCTGGCTGATTGCCATGGCGCTGCGCCTGCTGAATGCAGCTTTTCAGCGCGGCGGCAAGGTGGACCAGACGCTGGCCAACTACCTCACCTCCATCCTGTCGGTGATCCTCAACATCGTCCTGATTCTGGCGATTCTGGATATTTTTGGTGTCAAGACCACCTCGTTTGCGGCACTGCTGGCCGGTGCGGGGCTGGCCATTGGCACCGCCTGGGGTGGCTTACTGACGCACTTTGCTGCGGGCGTGTTCATGCAGGTGCTGCGCCCCTACAAGGTGGGCGATTTTGTAACCGCAGGGGGCATTACCGGCACGGTGAAGGAGCTGGGCCTGTTTGGCACCACCCTGGTCACGCCTGACAACGTGGTCACCATCGTGGGCAACAACACCGTTTTCTCGGGTGCCATCCAGAATTTCAGCACCTTGCCCCACCGCCGGGTGGATTGCCTGGCCAAGGTGGCCAACAGCGTGGATGTGGTGGACGCCATTGCGCGCCTGAAAGTGGCGGTCGCTGCCATTCCGAATGTGGCCACCAGTCCCGCGCCCGATATCGAAATTTTGCAGTTCACCCCCGAAGGCCCGCTGCTGTGCGTGCGCCCCTACACCTATACCGACCACTATTGGCAGGTGTACTTTGACACCCACAAAGCCGTGGTCAGCACCTTTGGCACCGCGGGCTACCCGGTGCCCGAGACACCGGTAGTGCACCGCAATTTATAGTCAAATAGGGCTCTAGCCCCCGTGCAGTATGCGCAAGCAGCTATCGTTTCTATAGCTGCTTTTTTTATGGCGTTACAGGGGTAGCGCGGCCGTTTCACGGGTCAGCACCTCCGCGCGCAGCGTGTAGCTGCGGGTTTCCGTGATCTTCACGTCCACCAGCTGGCCGACCAGGCGGGCGTCGCCTGCAAAGTTGACCACGCGGTTGCACTCGGTGCGGCCCATCAACTCGCCGTTGTCGCGCTTGGATGCCCCTTCGACCAGGATGCGCTGCACCGTGCCCAGGCGTTGCTCGCTGATGCGGGTGATGTTGGCATTGATGGCGGCTTGCAGCTCCTGCAGGCGGGCCAGTTTCACCTCATGCGGGGTGTCGTCATGCAGGTTGGCTGCAGGTGTGCCGGGGCGGGGGCTGAAGATGAAGCTGAAGCTGTTGTCAAAGCCGATGTCGGCGATCAGCTTCATCATGCGTTTGAAATCGTCGCCCGTTTCGCCGGGGAAGCCGACGATGAAGTCCGAGCTAATGGACATGTCAGGCCGGATGGCGCGCAGCTTGCGGATGGTGCTCTTGTATTCCATGGCGGTGTAGCCGCGCTTCATGGCCATGAGGATCTTGTCGCTGCCGTGCTGCACCGGCAGATGCAGGTGGCTCACCAGTTTTGGCAACTTGTCATAGGCCGCAATCAGGCTGGGCGTGAACTCGTTGGGGTGGCTGGTGGTGTAGCGGATGCGCTCGATACCGGGGATGTCGCTCACGTACTCCAGCAGCGTGGCAAAGTCCGCCATTTCGCCGCCCTCTGTCATGGGCGCGCGCCAGGCATTCACGTTCTGGCCCAGCAGGTTGACCTCTTTCACACCCTGGTCGGCCAGGCCGGCAATTTCCACCAGCACGTCCTCGAACGGGCGGTTGATTTCGGTGCCGCGGGTGTAGGGCACCACGCAGTAGCTGCAATATTTGCTGCAGCCTTCCATGATGCTCACAAAAGCGCTAGCGCCTTCCACCTTGGCGGGCGGCAGGTGGTCAAACTTTTCAATCTCGGGGAAGCTGATGTCCACTTGCGGCCGGTTCTGGGCTTTGCGGGCGTTGAGCATCTCGGGCAGGCGGTGCAGTGTCTGCGGGCCAAACACCACGTCCACGTAGGGTGCGCGCTTGATGATCTCGGCGCCCTCCTGGCTGGCCACACAGCCGCCCACGCCAATCTGCACGCCCTTGGCTTTGAGATGCTTGATGCGGCCCAGGTCGGAAAACACCTTCTCCTGCGCCTTCTCGCGCACCGAGCAGGTGTTGAAGAGGATGAGGTCAGCCTGCTCCACATCGTCGGTGGGCTCGTAGCCCTGGGCGGCGCCCAGCACGTCGGCCATCTTGTCCGAGTCGTACTCGTTCATCTGGCAGCCGAAGGTTTTGATAAAGACTTTTTTGGACATGGCAGGTCCTGCAATGCTATGAATTTGAGAGCTGCTTGCGCAGAAGATACGGGGGCTAGAGCCCCAAAAGACCTAAAATCCAGCCCGGATTACTGGGCGGTGGCCGAGTACGACGAGGCGACCGGAATCAGCTTGGCTTCGATGTCGGTGAGGACCCAGACCTCATGCAGCATGCCCTGTGACTCGCGCAGGGTCATGACCGGGAGGGTCTGGCCCACCAGCGAGGCCGACATGGCCAGCATGCCATTGGCGCCGCGGATGCGCGCACCGGGCGACAGGCGATCGATTTTGTTGTTCAGCACCACTTCAGGGGGCGCCACGACCATCAGCGTGCCGCGCACGGCTTTGGGCGGAAAGGTGCGTACCGCCACGGACACGGTGCCGGTGGTGTCCGTCAGCACCTGGGTGGTGGGGCTGGTCTGGGCCGATGCCGCCAGAGGCAGTGCGGTCAGCAGGCAAAGTAGGTTCAAAGCGCGAAGGCAGCGGTTCATGGTGTGTATCCAGAGGCTTGCTTGTGGGAGGTGAATGCTAACTCAAAACACTTCGGTGTCGACTTCGCTATTGCCCTGCGGGTTGTAGCGGCTGCCCACCACGTTGCCGGAGTGGATCAATGCCTCCAGGCGGGCTATGGCGTCTGCGCTGAGCGTTACGTCGGCCGCACCCAGGTCGTCGTGCAGGTGGTCCACGCGGGTGGTGCCGGGGATCGGGATGATGTGCGGCGCCTTGTGCAGCAGCCAGGCAATCGCCAGTTGGGCCATGCTGCAGCCCAGCTCCTGGGCCAGCGCGCGGTAGGCGGGTAGCAGTGCCAGGTTGGCGGCGTAGTGGTCGGGCGCAAAGCGCGGCATGCTGCGGCGGATGTCTTTGGCGTCCAGGGTGTCCACATCGGCCAGGTCACCACACAAGAAGCCGCGCCCCACCGGGCTGAAGGCCACAAACGCCACCCCCAGCTCCTTGCAGGCGTCGAGCACTGCAATCTCGGGGTTGCGCGTCCACAGCGAATATTCGGTTTGCAGGGCCGCAATCGGGTGCACTGCATGGGCCTTCCGCAAGGTGGTGGCAGACACTTCCGAGAGGCCAATGGAGCGGATCTTGCCTGCCTTGACCAAATCGGCCAGGGCACCCACGCTGTCTTCAATGGGCACCTTCTTGTCCCAGCGGTGCAGGTAATACAGGTCGATCACGTCGGTGCGCAGGCGGCGCAGGCTGTCCTCGCACTGCTGGCGGATCGTCTCGGGCCGGCCATCGATCACCCGCACCAGTTTGCCGTCGCCTGCCACATCCACCCCACCCATGCCGCATTTGCTGGCCAGGGTGAAACGGTTGCGGTGCGGCTGCATCACCTTGCCGACCAGCGTTTCGTTGGCACCAAAGCCGTAGAGCGTGGCGGTGTCAAACAGGGTGACGCCCGCGTCCAGTGCTTCCAGAAGTATGCGCTCACCTTGCTCGGGCGATACAGGCGCGCCGTAGGCATGGCTGAGGTTCATGCAGCCCAGGCCGATGGCGCTGACCTGGAATGGGCCTAAAGATCGTTGTTGCATGTTGGACTCCTGCGAGAAAGCTGGACAAGCGCCAAACAAAAAACCCGCACTAGCGTGCGCTGGTGCGGGTTTTTGCTTGTTTGGTGGTCGTAGGTGCCACTAATAAACAAGCCAGAACCCGCTTTTTTGCTGGGTTTTTTGGTCTAAAAATATTTACGTACCATCAAAAATACCATCAAATTCATATCTGATGGGTTTGTTGCTAGTTTGATACATGGGCACCTGCACTGAATTGTAGTGCTGCGGTTTGATCCGCAACTTGGCCCGCTGTGCCTCCACATCATCTCAACCCTGTTAACTTGTTAGGCGTTCACCCTGCGCCAATCGGTCATCGTGTCGGATGGGGGGGGGGAGAGGGTGCCTTGCAGTTTTGTAATAGTGCCTAGGTGCTGACGCTTAGGAATACCGATTTCTGGGGACTTAATTCTGTATCCGCATGTTGCGTTCCACCTCATCCTTGATTTTCAAGATTGAGGCGCGCGCGGTTTGAGCCTCGGTGATAGCTGCGGGGGACTGCAGTCTTGGCAGGTATCGATTTATATTTTTGACCGAGCTATCGGCTGATGCAGGTACCGGTTTTGCCACCACCACTAAAAACTTTTTGACGTTTGCTTGATCTGTCTTATCAATCAAAATTGTGTAAATCTGCGCAACAAGCAGCGTTTGGTCGGCAGGCGTTTTGAAACGAATTACTGAATCGTATATTTCCATCAAGGCAGACTGTTCTGCGTCGTTGGATGTCCCTCCAGCCATATCCAATAGTGCTGATGCGGTTGCACTAAGTTCAGTGCGTATCGACTCTAATCTACTAGCCATCTGTTCCGCCTGTTTCGGGGATTGAGCTTGGGCGGAAAATGAGACAAACAGCACCCCAGCAAGAACAGCAGATAAAAATATTTTCATTATTTACTCCCTATTTGTTGTGCCTGAACTCCCAAGGTGGAACAGGCTCTGAATCGCCCCATAGGCCACGCCTAGCGGCTTTGGATTCAATCTCAGTATCAGAGTATGCCTTGCGATCATTCGCAGACTGCTCGCGCTCGTAGGCTGTTGATTCCGGAGACAAACTGATCCACCATTCCGGTCCAATATTGAGCCACTTGGTTAGAGATAAATTTGGCTATTCGGTTGTGGATAAGTCTACGTCATTGG
>Ga0209277_10001689_pt1 | contig 10746 bp, 8 predicted proteins | sample JI81AbrownDNA_FD_187503 | JGI IMG/M metagenome (GOLD analysis project Ga0209277, IMG submission 187503) | Wastewater effluent complex algal communities from Wisconsin, to seasonally profile nutrient transformation and Carbon sequestration -... | ecosystem: Engineered > WWTP > Effluent > Algae... | reverse complement strand
GTTCGACCTGGACGGCACCCATACCGGCACCGGCGGCGGCAACCACTTCACCTTGGGTGGTGCGACGCCGAACGATTCACCGCTGTTGCGCCGTCCCGACCTGCTGCGATCGCTGATCACCTACTGGCAGCATCATCCGGCCTTGTCATACGTCTTTTCGGGGCGGTTCATCGGGCCCACCTCGCAGGCCCCCCGAGTGGACGAGGGTCGCCACGAAACCCTGTACGAACTCGAGATCGCCTTCGCCGAGCTAGACCGGGTGACCGCCGACGCCGACTCGTTCGGCTCCGGCCACGACCTGCCGGCGTTGCCGTGGAACACGGATCGGTTGCTGCGCCACCTGCTCACCGACCTGACCGGCAACACGCACCGCTCCGAGTTCTGCATCGACAAGCTGTACTCGCCCGACAGCCAGCGCGGACGGCTCGGGCTGCTCGAACTCCGCGGGTTCGAGATGCCGCCGCACGGCCGGATGGCGCTCGTCCAGGGGCTGCTGGTGCGCTGCCTGGTGGCGATGTTCTGGGACCGTCCCTACCGCAGCCGGCTGATCCGCTGGGGCACCCGACTGCACGACCGGTTCCTGCTGCCGGCCTTCGCGGCCGCCGACCTGCGCGAGGTGGTCGCCGACGTCAACGAATGGCTGGCGACCGCCGCACCCGGCTCTCGATTCGACCCGGCCTGGTTCGACCCGTTCCTCGAGTTCCGCTTCCCGCGGTTGGGTGAGGCCGAGATCTCGGGCGTCCGGCTCGAACTGCGACAGTCGATCGAGCCCTGGCACGTACTGGGCGAGGAGGCCACCGGCACCGGCACCGCCCGCTACGTGGATTCGTCGGTGGAGCGCGTGCAGCTGGCGGCGTCCGGGCTGGTCGAGGGTCGGCACGTGGTCACCTGCAACGGAGTGCCGGTGCCGCTGACCAGAGTGGAGAACGGCGGCTGGGGCACGGCGCTCGGTTCGGACGATGCGCCGGCCACCACTGGCATGTTCGTGGGCGGCGTGCGGTACCGGGCGTGGGCGCCGTGGTCGGCCCTGCACCCCACCATGGGCGTACATGCACCGCTCGTGTTCGATCTGGTCGACACCTGGAACAACCGGTCCGTCGGGGGTTTCACCTATCACGTCGTGCACCCGGGGGGCCGCAACTACGACTCCTACCCGGTGAATGCGGTCGAGGCGGAGTCGCGACGAGCGTCCCGGTTCAGCGAGCAGGGTCACACCCCCGGACCCATCGACGTCACCGGTTGGCCGGCCGCCGAAGCGGTGTTCGGCCCGATGGGCACCGAATACCCGTGCACGGTCGACCTCCGAAGGTATTCGCCCGGCCATTTGGGCTAGTCGTTGCGCGCTGGTCGAAACCCGTAAGGTGGCGCCATGTCCGCGGCCGTCAGTATCGAAACAGGGATACTGGACGGCTACCGCACCCGCCTGCCCGCCGATGCCGTCGACGAACTCGTCACACTCGACGGCCTCCGATCAGACCAGGCCGCGCTCGGGGCCGCGGTCGACGCGATGGGGCTGTCCGGCCTGCAGGCCGCCCGCGCCGAAGCCCGCGGCTTTGCCGCCGACGAGGGTGTCACCTACGGCACCGAGCGAAGCGGCAGCCGCAACTGGGCGATCGACCCGATCCCGGTGCTGTTGGGTGCCGCCGAGTGGAAGACCCTCGAGAGGGGCCTGAAGCAGCGGGCGAACCTGCTCGACCTGGTTCTCTCCGACGTCTACGGCGAGCGCTCGCTATTGCGCCGGCGGGTGATCCCACCCGAGGTGATCCTGGCGCACGACGGCTACATCAGGCAGACCGACGACATCGGCGCTCCCGGGCACCGCCAGCTGGTGATCGCCGCCACAGACCTGGGTCGTGACTCGACCGGACGCTGGACCGTGGTCTCGGACCGGGCCCAGGCTCCGTCCGGCCCCGGGTACGCCATGGCGACCCGGCGGATCATCTCGCGGGTGATGGCGGGCCTGCACCGATCGACGCCGCTCGCCCGGTTGCGCGGCTTCTTCCAGACCTTCACCGCCTCGCTGCAGGACGCCTCGCCGTCGCCGACCGAACCCCCGCGGGTGGTGCTGCTCACCCCCGGACCCGGCAGCGAGACCGCTTTCGAGCAGGCCTATCTGGCCACCCTGCTGGGCTTTCCACTGGTCGAGGCCGACGACCTGGTGATGCAGCAGGGCAAGGTGTGGCTGCGCGCCGGCGACCGGCTCGAACAGGTGGACGTGTTGCTGCGCCGCGTCGACGCCGCCTACTCCGACCCCCTCGAACTGCGCGGCGACTCGCAGTTGGGCATTCCGGGGTTGATCGAGGCGGCCCGCAACGGCACCGTCGCGGTGGTCAACCCGGTCGGTGCGGGAGTGCTGGAGAACCCGGGACTGGTGCCCCATCTGGCGGCGGCCGCCCGCGCCCTGCTCGGCGAGGACCTGCTGCTGCCGATGCCGGCCACCTGGTGGTGCGGCAACGACACCTCCCGTTCGCACGTGCTGACCAACCTGGAGCGGCTGGTGCTCAAGCCGATCTCACGCTCGTCCGGGTCGTTGCGCTACGGCTGGCAGCTGACGGCCGGCGAGCGGGCCGAACTTGCGGCCGCGATCACCGCCGAGCCGTGGGCGTGGTGCGGCCAGGAGCCGATGCAGTTGTCGACCGCTCCCGTGGTGACCAGCAACGGCCTGGAGCCGCGGCGGTTCGTGCTGCGCACGTTCGGGGTGGCCCACGACGACGACTATCACTTTCTGCCCGGTGGGCTCGGCCGGGTCGCGGCCCGGGTCGGTGAGTACACCGTCAGCAACTACACCGGCGCACTCGCCAAGGACGTCTGGGTGGTGTCGGCCGAGGCCGACCAGCCCAGCATCGGACGTGATCGCCGGCTCAGTCCGCCGCCGCCCAGTGCACGGGCCACCGGCCTGTCGCCCCGCGTCGCCGACAACCTGTTCTGGATGGGCCGCTACGCCGAACGCGCCGAAGGCACCGCACGACTGCTCAAGGTGGTCGACGACTTCGCCGAGGACAACAGCAGCCGCACCGGCACGCCCGGCGCGCGCGCGACGGCAGTGCTGCTGGACGCCGTCGCCTGGGTCACCGTCGGTGGCGCGATCCGCGAGGGCGAGACCTCGTTGGAATACCTGCGACGGGCCGTGCTCGACACGTCGCGCTCGGGTAGCGTGCGGCACTGCGCCCTTCAGGTGACCAACGCGGCGCAGCACGTGCGCGACCTGCTGAGCGTGGACACCTGGTCGGTGATCGGCAGGTTGCAGCAGACGTTGGCAGAAACCCCCGACGACGACGACCAGCTGCAACCGCTGCTCGCCGATGTGCTGGAGTCATTGCTCGCGCTGGCCGGCATCATGGCCCAGAGCATGGTGCGCGACGAGTCGTGGGCCTTCCTCGATGCGGGCTGCCGCATGGAGCGGGCGCAGATGACGTTGGCGCTGCTGGGTCGCTCGCTCACCGACGATCGGGGTCGCGAGGTCGATGACCTGGTGGTCGAGGGCGTGCTGCGGGCCGGCGAGTCGATCATCACCCACCGCCGCCGCGCAGCTGCCGGCACCGGACCGACGATGGCACTGGAGTCGGCGATCGACCTGCTGCTGTTGGACCGGCTCAATCCCCGATCGGTGCTCTACCAGGCCGAGTCGTTGGCGTCCGATCTCACCCTGCTGGGCGATGAGGCGTCCGCGGCTCGGGCGCTCGGCCTGGCTCGCACTCTCGCCGACGTCGACATCGACGGCCTGTTGGTGCCGGCCCGGCTGGCGGTTCAACTGGCGTCGCTGAAACTGGAGTTCCGGCGGTTGTCCGACGACCTGGCGGCCAGGCACTTCCTGCGGCAGGCACCACGCCGGGCCCAGACCGCCGGCTGGGCCAGCCCGTGGCAGGTGACCGATGGCGGGTGATTTGGTGGATCATTACGCGCCCCGCCGGTACCGGGTGCGGCATTCGACGATCTACACCTACGACGACGACGTGGAGGCGTGCTACGAGCGCGGATTCCTTCGTCCGCTCGAGACCTGGTCGCAGCAGGTGGTCAGCAACGACGTGGCGGTGTCGCCCGAACCCGGGGTGATCACCCAGCATGTCGATCACTTCGGCAATCACAGCTACTACGTCGAGATCCGCGCACCGCACCGCGAGCTGGTGGTGAGCAAGACCGCCTTCGTCGACGTGGCCTGGCCTCGTCCGGTGATGGAATCGCTCAACTCGTTCACGGTGGCGCAGGCAGCCGCGCGGGTCGAGCAAGAGGCCGACGCGGTGGTGCACGCCGAATACCTGCTGCCCTCCGATCTGGTGGAGCTGGGCGCCGAGGTGTTGGCGTATGCCGAGGCGATCCTGGCAGCCGACCGGCCCCTGGGTGACGCGCTGGTCGGCCTGTACTCCACCATCTACCGCGACTTTCGCTACGAACTGGGCGCCACCTCCGTGCGCACCACCCTGCCCGAGTTGCTGCGCCTGCGCCGAGGGGTCTGCCAGGACTTCGCGCACCTGGCCGTCGGGTGCCTTCGCTCGGTCGGCCTGCCTGCCCGCTACGTGTCGGGGTACGTGGAGACGGCGCCGCCGCCCGGACAGCCCAAGCTGGAGGGCTCCGACGCGTCGCACGCCTGGACCTCTGTGCTGGTGCCCGGCGGCGAGTGGATCGACCTCGACCCCACCAACGACCATTTCGCCGACTCCCGCTACATCGTCACCGCCTGGGGTCGCGACTTTCGCGACGTGTCGCCGCTCAAGGGCGTCATCTACACCGAATCGAAGAAGTCGACCCTCGAGGTCAAGGTCGACGTCTTTCGGGTGAACGCCGACGGCTCGCTGACCTGAAACCCGCTCTGTTTTCGGGGCAACCGCCAAATGGCTCCCTCGATCCCGTTTGAAACGATCAAATCGGCCGATTCGACGATCGAGGGAGCCATTTGGCATTTCATCAGGCGATGAGGGGCTCGTCTGCGGCCAGCGCGTTGCGAATCTCGGTCACGATGCCCTGCGGGTCGTCGCGAAGTCGACGCCAGGTGAACCGCAACACCCGGAAGCCGGCCAGCACCAGGGCGTTCTGCCGAATCCGATCCCCCTCGAACGCATCGCGGGAGGAATGGAAGGCGAAGCCGTCGAACTCGACCACGAGCCGGGCGCGTTCGAACAGCAGATCGGGATAGTAGATTCCCGCGGGCAGTTTGAGCCGCACGTTGGCCAGCCAGCCGGTGATGCGGGCCGCCCGCAACACCCTTTGCAACTGCCGTTCACCTCCCGACCATGGGTTGTCAGCGAAGCTCACGATCACCCGCTCTCGGGTCTCTTGCCCGCGGCTGCCGCGAAACGTGTGCAGAACCTCCCTGAGTTCACGCGGTCCGACCAGTCCCTCGCGCAACGCCATCTCGGCGGTTCGGCCATCGTCGCGAACGGCCGCTTCGACCGCAACGATGGCAGCCCGCGGACAACGCAGCCCGTTGTACAGCCGGACATCCGCTTCGGCGATGGGACGCTTCACCACCCTGAGTCCTGGCCGGTCGGCCGGGGTCGCCTGCGCGAGCACGATCGTCTCACCCTGAACGAACGGGCTGCCGTCGCCGGTCAGCACGGCCACCGCCGAATCACCCCAAAGCACCGCCTTCGGCCGAGCGGCCAGGGCTGCCGCATACCGGGTTCGCCGGCTCGCGACCAGGTCGACGTCGACGTAGACGCCCGGGAAGACCCTGGTGACCGCGCCGCGGGCCAGCAGCGTGTCGATAGGGGCGCGGGAGTGCAACCGCCGGCAGAGCACTCCGTCACACAACCGCAAGAGTTCGCGCGCCCGATCCACCAGTCAATCAAGCCAGAGCGCCGCCGCGTGACAGGTGCCGGGCCGGGTTCTGCCGTGAAACTGTGGACAACCATCCACTACCGTCGGCACATGCCAAGCCCCGCTATCGAAGTGCAGGTGGGTGACCGAGCGGTGCGGGTGACCAACCCCGATCGCGTCTACTTTCCCGAGACCGGCTGGACCAAGCGCGACCTCGTCCACTACTACCTCGCCGTCGGCGACGGCATCGTGCGCGCGCTGCGCGAGCGGCCCTGCATGTTGCATCGCTTCCCCGACGGACTGGCGGGTCCGAAGGTGCATCAGAAGCGACTGCCCGGCGGCGCGCCCGACTGGGTGCAGACCGTGGAGTTGTGGTTTCCCCGCTACGGCCGCACTGCCGACGAACTCTGCGTCACCGAACTCGCCCAGGTGATCTGGGCCGTGCAGATGTCGACGGTGGAGTTCCACCCCTGGAACAGCCGCCGCGCCCATGTCGAGCAACCGGACGAGTGGCGCATCGACCTCGACCCCATGCCCGAGGCCGACTTCGAAAGTGTGCGCCGGGTGGCCCGGGTCGCGCACGAGGTGCTCACCGAACTCGGCATCACCGGATACCCGAAAACCTCCGGCGGCAAGGGGTTTCATATCTACGTGCGAATCACCCCCGACCGTGGCTTTCCCGAGGTCCGGCGAGCGGCCCTGGCGTTCGCCCGAGAGCTGGAGCGGCGCTGCCCCGACGCCACCACCGTGTGGTGGCGCAAGGATCGTGACCCCAAGAAGATCTTCGTCGACTTCAACCAGAACGCTCGCGACCACACCATTGCCAGCGCGTACTCGGTTCGTGGCACCCCGACCGGCACCGTCTCCACCCCCGTCGCATGGGACGAACTGGACGACCTCGACCCGCGCGACTTCACCCTGGCGTCGGTGCCGGCACGGTTCGCCGACCTTGGTGACCTGCACGCGACGATCGACGACGAGGCGTTCCGGTTGGACGAACTGCTCGCCTGGGCCGACCGGGACGGCCTGGACTGACCCCGGCCGGTCCACCGACCGGGGTGCGAAGTCGACCTATTGCGCTACTGGCCGCCGGCCGGACGTCCGCGCAGATCGAAGGCCCTGAACAGCACTGCGTGATCCTCGCCCATCGCCTTGCCACCGCCGGCGAGGATCTCGGGAATGAAGTCGCCCGGAGCGGGATGCCCCGGAATGGCCGCGAGATACTCCTCGTGGGCCTCCAGCGACGCCACCGCACGGCTCACCGAGCCGGCCGAGACCGGTACACCGTGGGTCGGCTTGGGGTGGCCACCCACCAACAGCCAGCGCGCCCCCCACTTGGGCAGCGCCTCCACCCGGGCCAGCTCGGGATGCACCCACGTGTTGTCGGCGTCGCGGATCGCGTCCGCCGTCACCAGGCCGGCCACCCGGTGGTCGGCCATGTTCAGCGCCCACGGGGCTTCGACGTCCCACATGCCGGTGACCACGGCGTCCGGCCTGAAGGTGCGGATCACCCGAGCGATGTCGCGCCGCAACTCGAGGGTGTACATCAGCATGCCGTCGGGATGATCGAGCATGGTGAGGTTGCTGACGCCGACCTGCTCGCAGGCACGCTCCTGCTCGCCGCGCCGGATCCGGGCGCACTCCTCGGGCGGGATCTGCATGCCGGCCTCGCCCTTGGTCAGCAGCAGGTAGGCGACCTCGACGCCGTTGTCGGTCCATTCGGCCACTGCCGCGGACGTGCCGTACTCCACGTCGTCGGGGTGTGCGACGACGCACAGCACCCGCTTGAACTCGTGTTCGGCGAAGCGTTCGATGCTCGGGGATTCTGTCATGGCGTCAACTTAGTGAGCCCGGCACCGGCGGTCGAGAGCCCGCGTCAAAGCCCGCCGAGCGCCCGAGCGACAGCGATGCCGGACGCCGCCGCCCACGCCTGCGGACGGCACGAGGCCGGGTAGGGCACCGGGGGAAACACCTCATCGGCCGATTGGCCGCCGAACAGCTCGGGCAGCCGATAGTCGAAGCCCTCAGCGGCCCGCAGCAGTCCGTGCGCCAACGTGGACGCCTCGTCGGTGAACCCCGCGCGCAGCATGCCTTCGATGATCATCGCGCTGTCGTGGGTCCACACCGAGCCGACGTGGTAGCGGGTCGGCCAATAGGCGCCATTCGCGGTGGACATGGTGCGAATGCCGTAGCCGGAGAACATCTCGGCGCCCATCAGCCGACGCACGACGATCGCCTCTTCGGCGGCGTCGAGCAGCCCGGTACCCAGCAGATGACCCATGTTGGACGCAACGCCGGTCACCGGACGCTTGTCCCGATCGAGGGCGATCGCCGGGTAGGCACCCTGGTCGTCCCGCACCCAGAACTGCTCCCGGAACCGCACAGCGAGGCGATCGGCCCAATCTCGCCACCACCGCGCCCCGGCGTCGTCCGACCCGAAACGCTCGAGCAGTTCCGCGCCGGCGAGGGCGGCCGCATAGGCGTAGCCCTGCACCTCGGCGAGGGCGATCGGGCCGTCGGCGACGGTGCCGTCGGCGAATCGGACGGAGTCGCTGGAGTCCTTCCAACCCTGATTGGCCAAGCCGTGCCCACTGGTGTCGAAGTACTCGGCGAAGCCGTCTCCGTCCGGGTCGGACGAGTCGCGCAGCCAGGCCAGTGCCCCTACCAGCGGGTCGAACAGCCCCGAGGCGTGCGGGTCGAGCCCGCCCTCGACCAGGTCGCCCAGCAACACGATCCAGAGCGGCGTGGCGTCGATCGTGCCGTAGTACTCGGGTGGCAGCACGACGCCCTGCAGCAGGTCTAGGCTCTCGGCCCGCACCTCGTGCAGGATCTTGCCCACCTGCTCGGCGCGATCGGGGTCGTCGGCGCGTCCCTGACGCGCTGCCAGCGTGCGCAGGGTACCGAGGGCGATCGACGGGTCGACGGGCAGCATCAGCCTGGCCGCGATCAGGGCGTCGCGGCCGAAAAGAGTGAGAAACCAGGGTGCACCGGCAGCGAGAAACGTGCGCGCCGGATCGCCGTGCTCCTGCAGGCGCAGGGCGTTCAGGTCGACGACCGAGCGGCGCACCAGCCGCCCCAGCGACGTCGGCACGGCGCGCAGTTCGGGAACCGGAATCGGCGCGGCGGTGGCGGCCTCGAACGGCAGGCGTGCGTCCTGCGTGACCAGTTGCCACTCGATCGTGTGTGCCCCGAAAGCCGGCAAGGTGAACCGCCAGGTCAGTTCGACGACCGGCCCGTGACTCACGTCGGCACCGGCGGCCACCACCTTCACGCGCGAGGAGGCGTCCCAACCCCAGCCACGCTCCCCGGCGTCCAGTGGAGCGACCTCGGGCCGGCCGTCCCCGGGCGCCCCGGCCTTGATCAGGTTCATCGGGGTGCCGTCGGGCACGAGCCGCACCGTCAGGGTGAGTTCGAGTGGTTGTGGCAGCGACGCGGCAACCGTGATGCGCTCGCGAAACCCGGTCGGGCCGGCGATCCTTTGCCGGGTGAGCGATCCCAGCGGGTCGGCGGTGCCGTCGTGCAACCGTGCGATCGAGTGAAAGGTGACCGAGCCGTCCAGGCCGGACGAGGTCGAGCCGTGGGCCAGTTCGACCAGGCCGTTCGGGCCAGCGAGGGCCAGGGCGAGGGCGCGCAGCACTCGGTGATCGCCGAAGTAGGCGCCCTGGGCGCCGGTGTCGTCGAAGTCGCCGTCGGCCGAGGACCACACCTGGGTTGGCGCGGCCAGCGTGACGGTGAGGTCGTGCACGAACGGCTGGTGAAGTGACATCGGCACACTCTTCCACGGGTCGGGTCGGTCCGAAGGGTTGACATTGCGGCGAGACGATTCGAAGATAACACCAGCATTTGATCGTTCAAAGTATCTGCGCCAAGACGTTTTGAACGATCAGATGCCCCACCAAGGAGGGCAGATGGCGAAAACCGGCACGTCAAAACCAACACTCGTCAGCCTCGCCCGCGAGCTGGGAGTCTCGCGGCAGACCGTCAGCAACGCATTGAACGCCCCCGAGGTGGTGCGCCCCGACACACGTGAGCGGGTGCTGGCGGCGATCCGCGAATCGGGCTACCGCCCCTCTGCCGTGGGCCGCGCACTGCGTACCCGGCGGTCGATGAACCTCGCCTTCAGGCTCTACCCGGCCGCCGCCGACGGCATGAACGGCGCAGTGATGGACCGCTTTCTGCACAATCTGGTGGTCGAGGCGCAACGCCACGGCTACCGCGTCGTGCTGTTCGACAGCGACAGCTACTCCGACGAGGTGCACGCCCTGCACGAACAGCACCAGGCCGGGGTGATCGACGCCTGCGTGCTGATCAACAGCCACTCGGGCGATGCCCGTCCGGCCCGCCTGCGCGAGTTCGGCCTGCCCACCGTGGTGTTCGGGCGGCCCTGGGACGACCTGAGCGCCCCGCACGCCTGGCTCGACATCGACGGCAGCGCGGGCTGCGCCGAGGCCGTCCGGCACCTGCGCGAAGCGGGTCACGCCAGGATCGGCTTTCTGGGCTGGCCCGAGGGCTCGGGCGCCGGCGACGACCGTTACTCGGGCTGGCTGCGCGGCATGGCCGGTCTGGACGTCTCGGGCCTGCGGGTCGCTGCGGACGACGGCGTGCAGCACGGTGCGGCGGCAGCCGAGGACCTGCTGGCCCGCGGCGCCACCGCGATCGTCTGCGCGAGCGACTCCCTCGCCCTCGGCGCTGCCTCGCGCTGGCGCGCCGCGGGCATGCCCCCCGGCACCGTGATCGGCTTCGACGACACTCCGGTTGCGGTCGCGCTCGGCATGTCGAGCGTCGCCCAGCCGGTCGAGCAGGCCGCTGTCGCGCTGGTCGCACTGGCGCTCGCCGAACTGCACGGGCGCCCCGCTGAGCGCCACCAACTGCTGCCGTCCCACCTAGTCGTTCGCACTCCTGCGACCTTCACCAACTGATTCAACCGCCTGTTCACTCCTGACTCGAAATGAAGGGAACATCATGAAGAACAACCAGCTGCGTCTCGGTATC
>Ga0209277_10001687_pt1 | contig 10749 bp, 7 predicted proteins | sample JI81AbrownDNA_FD_187503 | JGI IMG/M metagenome (GOLD analysis project Ga0209277, IMG submission 187503) | Wastewater effluent complex algal communities from Wisconsin, to seasonally profile nutrient transformation and Carbon sequestration -... | ecosystem: Engineered > WWTP > Effluent > Algae... | reverse complement strand
CTGGCCGGGTAGGCCGCGAGCAGAATCAGCCCGCTCAGCTGATCGGCGTGCCGGGAGGCGTAGTCGGCCGCCATCGCTCCCCCGAGCGAATGACCGGCCAGCAGCACCGGACGGCCGGCCGCATAGTGGGCGATCAGCGCGTCCGCACGGTCCTTGCCGGTGACCGCCAGGTCGGCGAAGAACTCCGGAATCACGGTCTGCACGCCGTCTTCGGCAAGCGCCCGGCCGAGCCATTCGTAGGCCTGCGGTCGAACCAGTCCGCCCGGGTACAGCACCAGCAAGACGGTGCCTTCCGAAGCCGGCGGGCGAATGGACAGCGTCCGGCCCCCCACGTCTTCGAGGCTCACCCGGGCCTGTCCGCTCGCAGCGTCGCTGACGGCGTCCTGACCGACCACCAGCGGCGGCCGGATCACGTAGGGCTGAGCCCACGCGATCAGGTAGCCGAAGAGTCCGACCACGAGCAGCAACAGCACCTTGCGCACGCGCTTCATGCGCAGAGCCTAGGCGCGCGTTCGCGGCCTGGACGATCTCATCGCGGACGCGAATTGCGCGACGCTGAAGTTAGCTAATATTGTTCTTAAGGTTAGGCAAAGCTAACCACTCGATCGGCGTCGGCACGATGCTCCCGTCGCCCGAGTTCCACTGACAGAATCTGCGGACCCGACGTGTTGGCAACCTTCATCATCGGCCTGCGTGAGGGGCTCGAAGCGGCCCTGATCGTGGGCATCATCGCCGCCTTCCTGCGCAGGAACGGACGCTCGCTCACCCCCATGCTGATCGGCGTCGCGGCGGCCGTGCTGCTCAGCCTCGGCGTCGGCGTCACCCTCAAGCTCGTCGAGCGGAGCCTGCCCCAAACCGCGCAAGAGGGCATGGAGGCGGTCATCGGCGCGGTGGCCATCGTGTTCGTCACCGGAATGATCGTGTGGATGACCACCAACGCACGTGGCCTTAAGCGCGAGCTGGAGTCGACCGCGAGTGAGGCGTTGGGCACCGGCTCCACCCGGGCACTGGTGGCGATGGCCTTTCTGGCGGTGCTCAAGGAGGGCTTCGAAACCTCCGTGTTCCTGCTCGCCACCTTCTCGGCCTCGACCAACGCCGGCCTGGCCGCAACCGGTGCGGCGCTTGGCATTCTGAGCGCCGCAGTGATCGGCTACGGGCTCTACACCGGCGGGATGAAGCTCAACCTCGCCAAGTTCTTCTCCTACACCAGCGGCTTTCTGCTGCTGGTGGCGGCCGGCCTGGTGGTCAACACCCTCGGCACCATGCGTGAGGCCGGCTGGCTGAACGCGGGCCAGCAGCGCACCGTCGACCTGTCCTGGCTTGCTCCGCCCGGCTCCGTCCAGGGTGCATTGTTCACCGGAGTGTTGGGCATTCCGCCCTACCCCGTGCTGGTGCAGGTGGTCGGCTGGTTCGCCTACCTGATCCCGATGGCGCTCTACCTCTACTGGCCCAAGCAGCACCGGCCGAGCGCGCAGGGAGCGGTTCGGCTGCGTTTCGGCATCTCGGGGGCGCTTGCTCTGGTGGCTCTCGCCCTGACCTTCGCCTTCGGGCCGGCAACGATGCCGCAACTCGGAGCGGCCAACCTGGTCGACGCCCAGGGCCAGAACGCGGGCACCGTCGACGTGCAGGGCTCGAACGCCACCATCGCCACGGGCGCCGTCCGCACGTCGATGCCCCTGCTCAACGGAGTGGTCGGGCCGCACGCCAATGTGCCGGACGCCCTCGCCCACACCGAGCCACTGACCGCTCCCGCCGCCGACCTGCCTGCGAGCGTCACTCTCGAGCAGCTCGTCCAGCTCAACGGCGGCCGCCTTCCGGTGGGCGTCAACCCGCAGGTCGCCAAAGGACCTTTCGACGCAGCGTGGACGGCGTCCGGGCAGCGCACCCTGTGGCTGACCGCCGGCGAGATCCTCGACTTCAACCAGAGCCGCACCACCACTGTCACCCTCACCGGCGGTGGGCTGCCGAACGCACGCACGCTGACCGTGGACGGCACCCTGCCGAACGGCACCGCCTTGTCGGCCGGCTCGCTCAGCGTCGATCCGGCCCGGGTTGCCCTCGCCGAGGCCGCAACCCTCCAGCTGCGCGCCGGCCAGTTGGAGCGCGAGTTCTGGGGCCGCACCGTCCCCGCGATGCTGCTGCTCGCCGCCCTGCTCACACTTGTCACCGCCGTCCGCGCGCAGCGCCGGCTGGCTCCCCCGCCCGATCCGCAGGTCGAGGCACCGATGACTGAATCAAGGAGGAACATCAATGTCCCGTAAGTTCCGAGGCGTCGCCGGGGTCGCGGTCGCTGTACTGGCCTTGAGCACGACGGCCTGCGCCAGCAGCGCTCCCACTACGGCCACCAGCGCAACGGCGTCCGCGCCTGCGGCTGCGGGCGGCAACGCGCCCGTCACGAACGGGGTCGCCCAGGTGAAGGTCACGCTGACCAATGACGGCGGCGACAAATGCGCGGCCGACTACACCACCGCGGCGGCCGGCCCGATCACCTTCACCGTGGAGAACATCAGCGCCAGCGCGATCACCGAGGTCGAACTGCAGAGCGAGCTGAAGATCCTCGGCGAGAAAGAGAACCTGGCGCCGGGACTGCCCGCGTCCAGCTTCACCGTCACCCTGGACGGCGGGCGCTACACCCTGTACTGCCTCGGCGCGACGCCTGAGACCCAAGCCTTCACCGTGACCGGCCAGGCCGCCGCAGCGCCCAGCGGCAGCACGGCCACGCTGCTCAACTCCGGGGTCAAGGAGTACGCGACCTGGGTGGTCGGGCAGGCCGAAGAGATGCAGACCGCGGTGACGAATCTACGCACGGCGATCGACAGCGGCGACCTCGCCAAGTCGAAGACCGCCTACGTGAACGCCCGTACCTTCTACGAGAAGATCGAGTCCGACGTCGAGGGCTTTGTGATGCCCGGCTTCAAGGTCGACGACAACAAGGGCAACCTCGACTACCTGATCGACATGCGTGCCTCCAACCTGGACGAGAAGGTCGGCTGGTCCGGCTTCCACGCCGTCGAGCGCGACCTGTGGAAGTCCGGCCGGATCAACGACGCCACCAAGAAGTACGCCGCCGACCTGGACGCCAACGTAGCCAAGCTCGTCGTCGTGGTCAGAACGCTCACCTACAAACCCGAGGATCTCGCCAACGGCGCGGCCGCGCTGCTGGAAGAGGTGCAGTCGAACAAGATCACTGGCGAGGAGGAGGAGTTCAGCCACATCGACCTGTCGGACTTCGCCGCCAACGTCGAAGGCTCACGCCAGGCGTTCGCCTACCTGCAGCCCGGTCTCGAGAAGATCGACGCCGCCCTGGTGAAGAACATCGTGGCCCAGTTCGCCAACGTGGACGCGGCGGTCAGCAAGCTGCGCGACAGCGCGTCCCCCGGCGGCTACATTCCGTGGACCGAGCAGAACCGCGCCAAGCACCGAAAGGCCCTGAGCCAGGCCGTGCTCGGCCTGCAGGAGCCGATGCAGAAGATCGCCGAGAAGGTTGCCACCGCTCAGTGAGCGGTGGGCCGAAGGCAGCTGTGAAGAGGAGCAGTGATGACTGAGGAGTCGAACGGCCTGCCGCAGTTCGTTGCGCCCGAACCAGCCTCGAGACCGGGTTCGGAGCCGTCGGGGGGCTCCGGCTCCGAACCCACCCGTCCGGCACCCTCGGTATCGCGGCGCGGGCTCTTCGCAGGTGCCGCCGGCACCGCGGTGGCCGGTGCGGCCGTGGGCGTCGGTGTCACCGCGGGCGTGATGGGGCACCAGGAACGCGGGGCCGCGTCACAGCCCGGAGCGAGCGGAACCGACACCGTCGACCTCACCCGTAGCCTGCCGTTCTACGACCAGGCGCATCAGGCAGGCATCCGCACGCCGCCGCAACGGCATTGCGTCTACATGACGTTCAACCTGACCAAGGACGCCACCCGGCAGTCGCTGCAGGTGTTGCTGGCGCGCTGGTCGGCGGCGATCTCGCAGTTGGTGCAGGGCAAGCCGATCGGACCGATCGAGCCGTCCCGGCCGGACGCCGTGGGCACCGACACCGGTGAGGCCAACGGCCTGGCGCCCGCCTCGCTGACCATCACGGTCGGGCTCGGGCCGGGAGTGTTCGACGACCGGTTCGGGCTGGAAAGCAAGAGGCCTGCGCTGCTGGCCGAGCTGCCGCGCATTCCGAGCGACGTGTTGCAGCCCGAACTGACCGGCGGCGACCTGTCGATCCAGGCCTGCGCCGACGATCCGCAGGTGGCGTATCACGCGGTGCGCAACCTGGCCCGAATGGTGACCAGCACCGCCCAGACGCACTGGGTGGTGCTCGGCTTCGGGCGGGCAAGTGCCGGCCCCGGGCAAGAGACGCCGCGCAACCTGATGGGCTTCAAGGACGGCACCCGTAACGTCAGCACCGAGGCCGATTACGAGCAGTTCGTGTGGCTGAAGGACGCCGACTGGATGACCGGCGGCACCTATCAGGTGGCCCGCAAGATCATGATGACGATCGAGACCTGGGACTTCGACCGCACCTCCGATCAGCAGCAGATCTTCGGCCGCACCAAGCACGAGGGCGCGCCGCTGACCGGCCAGAAGGAGTTCGACGTTCCCGACTTCACCCTGCGCGCGGACGGGGGTCAGCACGTGATCGACCAGTCGTCGCACATCGCGCTGGTCGCCCCCGAGAACAACGCGGGGGTGAAGATCCTGCGCCGTAGTTACAACTTCACCGACGGTCTCAACGCGCAGGGCCTGCTCGATGCCGGACTGCTCTTTCTCAGCTACCAGAACGTGCCGCAGCACTTCGTCGACCTGCAGAACAAGCTGGGCCGCTTCGACCTGCTGAACGAGTACATCCGGCACGTCGGTTCGGCCATCTTCGCCGTGCCACCCGCCCCGAGATCCGGTCGGTACATCGGCCAGGAGCTGTTCGAGTAAGCGGTCGGCCCGTCGAGCTCGTCGGTTCGTCGGCTCGTCGAGACCCTCCCAATCGGCCGATCTGATTGCGTACAACTACTCACAGCCGTATCTGGCGACCCCTCGTCCGCTCTGAACAGCCAGGCAACACGTCCGGCCGATCGAGCCGGCTCACGAGGGGAAAACACGATGACCCAGCCTTGTCCCAACCGCACACCTCGCACACGTATCGGGCTGCGCCTACTCACCGCCGGCGTGACCGCCCTGGCGGGCCTGACCACTCTGACCAGCGCCGCCCCCACGGCGGAGGCGGCCCCGATCCGCACCCAGGGCGGCTGGTCCGTGCTGCTCTGCAAGATGTCGGACGTCTCGACCTCGCCCCAGACCCCGACCTTCTTCCGGCAGTTCTTCGGCTCGGCCGGGGCCGGCATGAACGGGCTGTACGACTACTTCCTCGACCAGAGCTACGGCAAGGTCAAGATCAACGCCGACGTCCGCGGCTGGTACACGATGCCGTACACCAAAGCCACCGAGGCCGCGAAGTCCCGCTGGGACAAGATCAACGACTGCGTCAACACCGCCGCCCAATACGGCTACAGCGTGCCCGCCGGCAACCGGATCGCCGTCATCATCAATGCCCAGATGGATTCGGGAGCGGCCGGCGGACGGGTGTTGCTCGATCCGGGTGCCTGGAACGTGCGCTTCGCCTCGCACGAGATGGGCCACGGCTATGACCTCGGCCACTCGTTCTCGAACGACACCACGTACCAGAACGCGTCGTGGTCGCAACCCGGCGAGTACGACGACATGTGGGACCAGATGAGCGCGCAGCACGTCTACAGCGTCAACGGCGGCACGTTCGGCGAAACGGGAACGGGTCTCAACGCCTTCAATCGCGACAAGATGGGCTGGCTGCCGATGAACCGGGTGCGCACGTTCGGCTCGGCCGGCGAGTCGTCCGCGACCGTGCGGCTGGCCCCCCTGCAGACCCGCAGCCGCAGCGGTTCGTTGCTGGTGCGGGTGCCGTTCAACCCGGGTGACCTGTTCAACTACTACACGGTCGAGTACCAGCAGAAGAAGGGCTGGTCGCGGGGCATCCCCAAGAGCACGGTGCTGATCCATTCGGTGAAGGACGGCACGCCGACGCTGCTGCGTTCGCTGGGCAAGGCGGGCAAGCCGCCGGCCCAGTCGGTGAGCGCCAATGGCGTGACCATCAAGGTGCTGACCACCGGCAAGACCGCGAGGGTCAAGATCACTTCGCAGGTCGCCGCGCGCTGCCTGCAGGGCTGGGTGTGGCGCGAGGCGCGCTCGACCGACCGGGTCTGTGTGACGGGTGCGACGAGGTCACAAGTGGCTGCCGACAACGCCGTGAAGGCGAGCCGTTGGGTGAATGGCGCCTACGGTCCGCACACCTGTGTCAACGGCTACGTGTGGCGCGAGGCGTTCGCCGGCGATGACGTCTGCGTCACCGGCGCTCAGCGCAGCCAGGCGTGGGCGGACAATGCGCAGGCCTCGGCGCGGCGCAATCCGGCTCGCTTCGTCTACGGACCGAACACCTGCGCCAGCGGGTACGTGTGGCGCCAGGGCGATCTGTCCGACTACGTGTGCGTGCCCGGCTCCACCCGCTCTCAGGTGGCCGCCGACAACGCCGTGAGGTACAGCCGCTGGGTGAGCGGAGCCTACGGCCCGCACACCTGCATCAACGGGTACGTGTGGCGTGAGGCGTGGTCGGGCGACGACGTGTGCGTCACCGGCGCTCAGCGCAGCCAGGCGGCTGCCGACAACGCCGACTCCCGCAACCGGGTGGCCCGCATTTCGGGCTGAGGCATCATCGACGGCATCGGCCCCGGGGATTCCCGGGGCCGATCGCTGTGTCCGCAGCCGTTTGGCGAGCGGTGCGCGTACTGAGTTGGCTTTGCCACCGACTACGGGGGCAAACCCAACTTGTTGTCGAGACGTCGTCACACCGCGTGCATCAGGCGACAGCTGTTGCAGGGCGTGATCGGCCCTTCCCATCCGCGCATCATCAGCACCTGGCCCAGGAGCGTCGCCGTTTCGCAACGGCTGGAGCCAGTCACGTGCGCCCAGCCGAACCGGAGCGTGGTGATGCCCTGCAGCGCATGATCGTTGTCGCGGATCATGTCGACGAACCGGCCGTTGCCCTGGTGATGCAGCTTGCCGTCCAGTTCGACCAGCAGACCGTAGGCGGAGTACCACGCGTCACTGCGGTGCTTGTGGTGCGCATGGGCCTGGCGGGTCGCCTCGGGTAGCCCGTGGGCGCGCTCGACTCCGGTCAGGAAACGCCACTCCAGGGCCGAGTCCGCGCCGCCCGCGACGTCACCCAGGATGTCGCGCAACAATCGCCGGTGTGGATGCCTGGCCCGGCCGGCCAGTTCGGCCAGCAGGTCTGCTGCCGTGGTGGCCCGTGCGCTCAGTGCGTCGGCTAGGAGTGCTGCGATGCCGTCCTCGTCGGCCTCGCCGCAGAGATCCACGACGGTTGCCTTCACACTGGTTCTCGGTGGATCGTGGGCGCTACCCTTGCGCCACGTGCGCAGAAAGCGCCAGCCGATGCGCGGTGCGGCGTGCCGATCGGGGCCGACGAAGACCGCGATCTCATCGGGCGCATGCTTTATCAACCCGTGCAGGTGAGCGGCTGCCTCGAACCCGAGCACGGCGTGCTCACCGCCCACCAGCACGCCTGCCCAGGCGCGGGCGTACCAGTCCGGCACGCCGCGGGCACTCAGCACCCCGGTCGTCACTCGGGTGAGCAGTCCCTCGGCACTCAGCCGATCCTGCACGCGGCGCGTGACACCGATCGCCGCCAACTGCGAGCGGCTGGCCACGCCTGCCTGTGCCTCGAGCAGCGCGCCCGCGACGTCCATCAGCCGAATCTTTGCTCTCATATCCGGAGTTTGAGCACCTTGAGCTCGAAGTGTTCAGATTGCTCGTCACAGCGTGTTGGGATCACCACCGTCTGCTGTGGTGAAACCAACCCGTTGTCACCCGAGCCGAGAAGCCTGAGCAATTGTTGTATCTCGGCAGGGGGTTCGGTGATCCGTAACGTGACAGGTGCCTGCGCTGAGCGGGCACACCGAGTACGGGGGCCGACATGGGGCTATCGGAGAACGCCGATTTCTATCGGCGCGTGGGCGAACTGCTCGCCGCGTGGGGTTGGGACGACTTTCTCAACTGGTGGCCCGGATGGGACACCCGCACCAACAGCAGCACGATTCGCACGCCGATCGGGGTGACCGTGCACCACACCGGTGGCGTGGCGACGGCGACGAGTTACCTGGTGAACCCGACGGACCGTCCGCAGCTCAAGGTGCTGGCCAACATTCATATCGACACGCTCGAGCGGCGCATCCGGTTCGTCTGCGCCGGCGGCGCGAGCCACGGTGGTTTCACCCACAAGGCGTGTTTCGACCGGATCATCAAAGGCACCGCTCCGCTGGATCGTGACCTGGTGCCGGGGCCGGATTCCACCGACTTTTCGATCAACCGCGTCACGGTCGGCATCGAGGTCGACGGTGCCGGCGGGGTCGACGAGTGGGACGACTGGACGCATCGGGCAGCGGTCGCAGCCTCGGCCGCCTGCCAGATCGCCGGCGGCTGGCTGGTCGCCGAGGCGCCCCGGGTGGGCGCCCACAAGGAGCACACGACCCGTAAGCCCGGCGACCCGTTCGTCAACATGGGCGCATTTCGCACGGACGTGCTGGACTGCCTGAACACGCCCTGGGCTCCGAGCGTCGGGCGTCCGGACTTCGTGCTCGGCGATCGCACGCTGTCGCTGGGCGGCAACGACTCCGGCTCGGACGTGGCCGATCTGGTCCGGCTGCTGATCGCGCTGGGCCACGACCTCCAGCCCGGCGAGGAGTTCACAGCCGAGGTCGATCTGGCCGTGCGCGACTTTCAAGCCCGGCACGGAGTCATACCCGACGGCGTCGTCCGGCTCGACACGGTGGAGGAGCTTCGCCGTGCGTTGACCGCCCCGGGAAGCAACGACATCGAGATTCCGGACGGGGAGGCGGCCGGCGATCTCGATCCGCCGCCCCAAACCGAGGCGCCTGCGACCGAGCGCAAGTTCAGGTTCGGGCAGGCGAACCTGCAGGCAGAACGGTTCGGCGGGCTGGTCAACGAATCGCCGCGCCGGGGCGAGTTTCTGCGCGACGTGATGAAGTGCTCGGTCTATGCACTGTGCGAGGTGCCAGAGCAGGCCCGGGACGCGATTCGCGCCGTGCTGGGCGAGACTCGCTATCGAGTGTTTCCGATCGGTTTCGTGTGCGTGCTGTGGGATTCCACGAAATGGCAACACGCGGGCAAGAAGACCGTCGACTTCGGCACCCCGATCCACGGAGCGGTGCGGGTCACGCTCGAGGACGTCGAGGGCAGCGGCCTGAGTATGGACGTGATCTCGGTGCATGTGCGTCCGGGTGTGTCGATCGGCGGGTCCGCAGCCGACAAGGTGGCGGGCAAACAGAAGGACATCCGCAAGGCGATGGGCCTGATTCGCAAAGGCGTGCCGACGATCGTCGCCGGAGACTTCAACACCTCTACCGCGTTCGACGTGATCAAGCCGTTCGGGTTCGCCCGGCTCACTCGCCATGTCGACACGCTCAACGCGGTGGGCATCCAGCGGGTCGACGGCGTGTTCGCCACGGCGGGCGTGCAGTTGCGCGACAAGTCGCTGATGGACCCGGGGGCGGTCAGCGACCATCAAGCGTGGATGGTGAAGGCGACCTTGAGACAGGCCTGAGGAGCTCACCAGCAAGTTCAGCGGCGCCAGTCGGATACGATGGCGCCGCCAAACAGCACGTTCGGGGGCGGTAGCTCAGCCGGTCAGATTGACCACGAAGGCATAGCCATGCACGGTTTCGTGGCGCCGGGCGGAGTCCGCAAGACCATCGCCGCCCTGACATGTCTACGGAGAGATGGTTGTAATGAGTTACCTGTTCACCGCAAAGCGCTGGGCGCACGGTTGGGAGCTCCAACACAACGGCGCGACGGTGACCCAAGTCAGAACTCTCCACCGCGCTGAACAGCAGGCCCGCGACTGGATTTCCACAATCGAGGAACGGGACACGAGCGCCGACCAGGTGGAGGTGGTCCCCCAGCTGGAGGGCGACCTTCTCGCGGAGGTGGCAGCCGCACGAGACGCGGTCAGGGCAGCGGCAGACGCTCAGGTCGCCGCAGCACGCCGGATGCGCGCGGTGGCCGGCCGTCTGCGCGGACAGGGCCTATCCGTCTCCGACACGGCTCACGTACTGGGAGTGTCTCGTGGGCGCGTCTCTCAACTGACTGACGTATAGAGAACCAACCAGGGCAGAGATTCTCAGCGGGCGTCGCGATCGTGGCGGTTCCCGGAAAGGGCCAGCTCTGCGAGTCAAGCACCGACCAAATCCCACGTGAACTCGAGCACCTCATTCGGAATCTTGAGCAGCAGGTCGGTCTGCTCCAGGATGTGACGGTCTTGGGCACCCGCCGATCGCCGACCAGGCCCTCGTGGATCGAGTAGGCCTCGTCGCTCGGCAGATGTTCGAGTGGCGGGTCCGCTTCTATCGATCCGCTCGGGCGGTGCACCAACTCAACTCATTCAGCGGGCGCTCCCAAGTGCTCAGCACACAACCGGTAGGTCGGTCCCCCGATGTTGTCGTCTCGCCCGGCCTATATGCTTCCGTTCGTGCCGTCACGAGTAGAAGCCAAAGTCTAAGCCTCAGCGGCGATGGTTCACGGTAGCCGGGCTTCCCTGACTAGGGGGTTTGCGTCCGGGGCGGTAGCTCAGCCGGTCAGAGCAGGGGACTCATAATCCCTGGGTCGTGGGTTCGAGCCCCACCCGCCCCACCAGCAGATTACTGCTCATTCACTAGG
>Ga0209277_10001683_pt1 | contig 10764 bp, 9 predicted proteins | sample JI81AbrownDNA_FD_187503 | JGI IMG/M metagenome (GOLD analysis project Ga0209277, IMG submission 187503) | Wastewater effluent complex algal communities from Wisconsin, to seasonally profile nutrient transformation and Carbon sequestration -... | ecosystem: Engineered > WWTP > Effluent > Algae... | reverse complement strand
AGTCGGGTTGCCGCGCCCTGCCTTGCCCAACGCCAGAATTTCGCCGCGTTCATCGGCAATCATCGCATGGGTTTTTGTGGCGCCTACATCCACGCCGAGATAGTATTTTGTCATTTCACTTCTCCAAAAGACCTGATAGGTTTTAAAAACCTGTCAGGTCTGAAAAATCCAAACGAAACCAATTCAATTTGATTTGCCTTCACACTTTCCATCACCTGCGGATGAATCAACAAACTCAACTCATTCGCCCGCGCTGTGTTGTAACTGCTGATTTGTTTCAGCGCTTCACCGTCCAGCGCAGGATGACTCATCAGCTCGGTCACGCCATCGGGGAGAGATTGGAGATGGGAGAGCAGATATTCGAGCGAGACGTTATCGCCGTAAAAGCTGCCGATGAAATGGTCGGGCGCGGGGACGTTGAGGCGGCGCGTCATTTCGTGCGGCGTAGTGTCGGCGGGGAAGTCGTTTGGAATGGCTGTGTAGTCGCCCTGTTCCGCGTCTCCGTAACACAAGCGCACTGCCACTTGATACTCCGCTGCCAGTTCGAGCATAGCTGTAAAAAATGGGTAGGTGAAATACGATGAGTTGTGATGGCTGTCCAAATGGTCGGGCTTTTTGCCAGCCAGTTGAATGAAGCGTTCGATTTGCGCCCGCCACTCGGCTTTGACTTCCGCCGCAGGGATTGAATCCGCCTGTTCACGCAAAACTGACTCACGCGGGAAGCGCGTCCCGTCCGATAGATTCATCAGTGTGGGTAAATGACTGGGCGGGAGCAAGGGCAAACCCGCTGTCAGGGTGAGATGAACGCCCAATCCCAAATTCGGGCAATGCTCCGCTGCCATCCGTAACGCAAATTCCGCATCGGGCATGTTCATCATCGTTGTGGTGGATGTGAGAATGCCTTCCAAATGCGCTTTGCGAATCCCTGCCGAAACGAGTGGGTGCAAGCCGTAGTCGTCGGCGTTGACTATTAAATATTTCATAATTCCCTTTGCTCTTCCAATGTCACCCGCCGCGCGCGCCAGCGGTATTTTTTTTGCTGGTCAGCGTACAACTCGCGTACGACTTTTTCCGTGCCTTCAAAACTGCACTTGACGCAGTATAACGTTTCGCCATTGCGCAACAAAACCACATCATTCTCCCGCGCAAAACAGACAGGACAGCGGAGCATTATAACTTCTCGATTTTCAGCCATGTTCGCAAAACCTTTCCAGCCCGTAACACACCGTTCATCGTCAACGTGAAATATGGGCTGAACAAATAGCCTTCGATTACCGAGCCGCTTTCGCGAGCTTCATCGGTTTCAAGGCTTATTTTCGTTTGGATTTGTGGGATTCGCGCCGCTACAGCCGATACCGTTTCCGAGCGGATTTCGCGGCTGCGGTAGTCGTAGCGCATCTCTCCTGACGTTTGACCTGATACCGTTAAAATGACATCTCTCAAATCTTCGGGATATTCCGTCACCCCCCAGCACGCCTTGACATATTCTTGCGCCCGCAGGTCTTCACCTTCGAGCAGTTTGCGTTCAATGAGAATTTTTCCGCTGCCCAAAAAACGATACGTGGTTTCGATGGAGACGCTCGTCCCATCCGAGAAAGTCAATTGGGCGGGAGTCAGCCGCAGGGTGGTTTCACTTTCGGCGCGGATTACTTCTGCCACCTTCCCGCGCACGTTTGCCAAGTCCAGCGTTTCGTCCTTGTGTGTCACGAGTAGAGTCGTGCGCGAGCCATCAGCAAAGTGATGTGAATTTCCCGTGCGGTACTGGGACTGAATCAGGTACGGGTACGAGCCGAACCACAAGGCTTTGGTGTTTGCCCCCACATGAGATTCGAGCTGCGCGGCATACGGGCGCAAATCGCCAATCGAGCCGCCCTGGGTTGTGTCCACTAAAACGCGGGTGAACGCATCGAGATACCAGAAATAATGCTTGCCCGTGCCGTAGAGCATTTCCTTTGCCAGAGCCACCTGCGGCTTGCCGATGGGTAGGTTGGTTTTGTACCAATCGGCGAATTCGCGCATTTGCATATCCGCCGCCTGACCCTGCTCGCGCAGGTTTACAAAATATTGCAGGAACTCGCGGTAGAGTCCCTGAGTCACTTCATCGGGGTCTTGAACGCTAGCATCGTTCGACATCCATGCAGGTCCCACAAAAATATGGACGTAGGCAAAACCATCGTTGAAGTCCGCTTGCAGGCGGTGCTGGTCAACCAGGTTATACATGTACGGATTGTTCATGCCGTCATTCGCCATCGCCCGCTGGACGTTGGCGGGGTGCGTGGCAAAAAAGTCGTTGCGCCCTTCGTAGGACAGAACCAGGTCGCGGCTCAGGTGCGGCACAGCCACAATCCCCAACGCGTCAGATTCATCTTGAGCGGGACGGAGTGAATTGTTTTTGGATGGATACCACGGAGACCAGGGCATCCCTTCGCTGAACAGATACCACGAGTTGTTGCAGCCATGAAAGACGCGCACACCTTCTTCAAAACAGCCTGCCACCGCAATTTGAATCGACGGGGCGAGTTCCTTGAGAATTTGCAGCGAGACTGCATCCAGATGGTACGAACCCACAGAAACAGGATCAACCCCAAAGGTCGTGTGGAAGCGGTCAAGTACCTGTTTGATAATGCGCTGCTTTTCATCATCCGCATACAGCCAGATGAACGGCTCGCGCCGTCCATCCGTAGAATCTGCGGCGGGGGGCAGGTTCATGAACCAGACGCCCAACTCATCGCCAAAGTCGCGGGCATAGCCCTGCAACTCGGCGACAGTTTCGGGGTCACATAAGGATTGGTAATCCACGAGCAGAGTCACTTTGAGACCCAAGTCATGCGCCATCTTTTGCTGCAAGGCAAACGATTTGCGCTGGGCAGGATTTTCGGCAGGGCGGTGCAGAAGGTTGAAATAGAGCATAAGGTATCCGTAGTTGCAAGGTGCTTTCAGGATAACATTTCGCGCAGAACCGCTCTGTCAATTTTGTGACGGGTTTTGTTTCTTTCAGAACTGTTCCATCAACCCCGATACTTTCCAAAACACCAACTCCCCCGCTTTGTCTTCGGACATCTCATCCAAATCTGGCACAGACCAGTAGATGACTTTCGCCGCGAGTTCGGGGAATTGCTCTGCCATCATCGGCGCATGGTCGCGCTGATACAGCCCAATCACCACGTCCGAGTCGCGCAGTTCGTCCGCCGTCACCCGCTGGGGAAATTCATCTGCGCGGCGCGGCGAGATTCCGTGATGGGTCAAGACGCGCAAGGCAAATTCTGAAAAACTACCCACGTTGCCATTATTTTCAAACGAAAATGCCAGTCCACGCGAAAATGCCCGCGCATTTAATCCGCGTGCTTCGGCGAAATGATTGAACATCTCCTCCGCCATGCGGCTGCGGTAGTAGTTGCCTGTGCAGAGAAAAAGAACGGTGTTGCGCGTCATTGGGAAATAGCCAAAAAATAGTAAGTGGTAATTACCAATCTCCAATTACCATTTACCAATCACGTATTCGCCTTCTGATACACCCTCGGCGAAACCCCCACGACCTGCCGAAAAACCTGGCAAAAATAACTGACATTCTGAAAACCCACCGAAAACGCCACATCTGTCACATTGCTCCTGCCTTCGGCGAGCAACGCCCTGGCGCGATGAATGCGATAACGGTTGAGATACTCCTGAAACGAAATCCCCGCTTCCTTGTGGAAACTGCGCGAGAAATAGCCCGCGCTCACGCCCACATAACGCGCCACATCTTCACGCGCCAGCGGCTCATCGAAATGCTCCTGAATGTACGCGATGGATTTTCGCATCAGCGCCCGCATATCACCCGAAAGCCCATCCTGATTTTGCGCCAGCGCCTTTCGCAACTGCGCCAGCACTTCATCCGTTTTCAGCAAGCCCTTGTTCAGTACCGCTTCCACCCGCCCGCGCAGTCGCGCCATATCTGCCTCCGAAAGTGTCTGCCCTGTCAGAATAATCACAGGGATTCCGCGCGTCGTCTCCTGTTGCTGCATCATCTCCAGCACGCGAAACCCATCCATGCCAGGCATCCCCAAATCGAGCATCACCAAGTCGGGCGGTTGGCGGCGCATCCGTTCCAACGCCTGCTCGCCGTTTTCGGCAGTCGCCACCCGCGCAAACGAAATCTGTTCGCGGATAATCTGCGCGTGCATCTGCAACAACATCGGTTCATCGTCCACTAGCAGGATGGATGACTCCTTCTGGGATGACTCTGCCAACGGGGCAGATTCCACGCCCAAGCCTTGACTCTGTCCAACGGGCAGCGCTTCGCCCGCGCCGAGAATGGGTGTGCTAAAGAAAAACTCTGAGCCACTCTGTGAGTCTGACCGCACCCCAATCTCGCCGCCGTGCATATCCACCAGCCGTTTGCACAACGCCAGCCCAATGCCCATGCCCGCGAAGCGCTGCTCCTGCGTGCGGCTGGATTGGTAGAACTCGCCGAAAATCATCTTCTGTTCTTCGAGCGGAACGCCCGCGCCCGTATCGCGTACCGACACCAGCACATCACCCGCCCGCGCCGTCAGCGTCACCGTCACCTCGCCCGTGGATGTGAACTTGACCGCGTTGGTAATCAGGTTGAGAGTCACCTGCCTCAGCCGCGCCCAATCTCCCCAAACGGCGGGCAGGCTCGGGGGAGTCTGAAGCGTCCACGTCAGCCCCTTTTCAGCGGCGAGCTGATTCCCAATTTCGAGAATGCTCTTGAGTGTGACGTTCAAATCCAACGGCTCGCGGGTCAGTTTAAGTTGACCGATTTCGTCGCGAGTCAAATCCAACACGTCGCGAATGAGCGCATCGAGATGGCGCGCGCTGCCGTGAATGCGTTGCAGGGCAGGGCTGTCTTGTCCGTCACGCAGCAGCCGTTCGCTGTCGCTGACGATGATTCTCAGCGGCGTTTGCAACTCGTGGCTGACGGTGGAAAGGAAGCGGCTCTTCATCTGCCCTGCTTCTTCGGCGGCTTTCAAACCGTCCAACGCGCCCTGATACAGCCGCGCCAGCTGCAACGCCACTTTAATTTGCTGGGTAATCGCGCCGTAGGATTCCAATTGCTCCGTGTCAAACACGGCATAACCTGAAATTTGCGTTTCACCGCCCAGCGGCAACAACGCCAGCGAGAAAGGTTTTTCGGCGCGATACACGCCTTTGGGCGGGAACTCGTGCGGCGCATTATGAAGCGAAATGTTCTTCTCGCCCAACACCACTTGAAAGTCACTGCGTTCTGGCAGTCCATCCATATTCTCGCGGAAAATCGCTAGCGAAAGGTGATGAATGCCCATCTCTGGCAGTTGCCCCGCCAAAATATCATAGACCTGACCTTCGTCCAGCGCGGTCAGCAGGCGCGAACTGAGCAAGCCCATCTGGTTGGCGCGGACGCGTTGATTCTCCAAATATTCACGGTGCTGGCGTTGAATGGCTTCGGCAATCGTCTCACGCGCTTCTGAAATCAGAGACTCGCTGAAACGGGTTTGCTCATCGGGCTGGCTGTAGCCACGCGCCAATTCCTGCAAACGGACAATTGCCCAACGCCAGGCATAAATATCATCCTTGATGAAAGCCGCAAAACGCAACACATCCTTCAATGCGGCGCGGAAGGGTTCTGGGTCACTGACTTGCATGGCGCGGGAAAAACCCATCGCCAGCCTGTCACATAAACCCAGGGTTTCGTCTTCCTGCAAATACAACGTGAAGGGTTGCACGGCGCGGGTCATTTCATCTGACAGCGGGCGCGGCTCGAGCGAGATTTTTTGCCTGACCTGCGGCGTGTTTTGCACAGCGTGCCAATCTTTTTTGTTTCCGCATCCGCACGATTGGCGGATGACCAGTCGCGGTGTGACCTTGACGCTGGCGGGTGGATGTTCGGGGTCTTGAATTTGGTGCAGTAACAACTCCGCTGCCTGCCTGCCTAACTCAAATGCCGAAAAGCCGATGGTGGTCAATGGCGGCTGACTGAGCACGGCGTCTGCGGAATCGTCGAAGCCGATGACCGCTACATCATCTGGCACGGAAAGCCCTGCTTCGTTCAGGGCGTGTATCACCCCCAACGCTGATTTCCCTCCGCTTGTGAGAATGGCGGTGAAGGGTGTACCCACCCGCATGATTTTCTGTACCGCCTGAACGCCGCCATCGAAAGCGTAGTCGCCCATTTCGATGAGTGCGGGGTTATTGTTCAAGCCGTGTTGTTGCACGAAATCCTGATACGCCCGCAAACGCTGACCACTGTCCCCGTCTACATCGTCAATGTGACCGCCGATAAAGACAATGCTTTCATGTCCATGCTTCAGCAGGTGAGCCAGCGCCAGATGAATGCCGCTGGCATTGTCAATCTGCACCGACGACACCGAATCCGCTCCGCCGATGGTGACAAACGGGAAGCGGCTGGATCGCAGTTTTTCCATATAATCCAGCACAGGCGTGCCGATCAGCGGGTGGGCGAGAATCAAGCCGTCTGTGTTCCACTCACCAACGGGCAGATAATCCACCGTGGGGTCATGGATGGGAAAGGCGGGGCGCACCACAATTGGAAATTCGGACGGGCTTGTTCCGCAGGCGAGCAATAAATTACATTGCCGTTCCTGTGCGGCGCGCAAAATTCCCTGCGCCAATTCGCCATAATAATCCCCCAGCATGGTGCGCTCATAGATTTGCCAGCCAGAAAGGAAGCCAAGGGTGGCGCGGTGATTCTTCTTGCGAGGGGGAGTGGTCATGGGGCGATTCTACCGCGTAGTGCGAGATTAATCTCGCACTATAACAGGCAGCGTAGACTCTGCCAGCGCCTTCATCTCTTCGGGAGTCAGGGCACGGTCATACAGTGCCAGTCCGCCGAGCAGGCCGCGATACCAGTTGCCCATCTCGTTGCCGCGATGAACCGCGCCCACGGTGAAATCTGCTTTACTATGGAAGAGTCCGCCCTGGTAAGGGAAGGGATTCAACGCGCCGTTTTCTTCAAACTGTCCATTGAAATACGAGCGGGCGTAATGACCGTCAAAGGTGAAACTGACCATGCTCCATTCATAAAACGGGACGGAAGTCGTACCTGCCGAAACGTCTTCGCAGTAGCGCCGTCCCGCCGTTGCTCCGCCCGTGTGTGAAACATGTCCGCTGACGTTATCCGCCGCGCCGCCTGTGATGATGATATTAAGGAAGAGACAATACTGCCGCTGCTTCTCGGTCTCGTTCCAAATCCCCGCAATGGCTTCGGGCGGCGGCGCTTCTTCGGGGAACTCATTCACCTGGCGGTAGCGGTTAATCCACGCAATCAAAGTCAGCGCGGAGTTGTCGTCGTGACGGTGCAGCCCCGCACATTCCTGATTCGGAATCTCCAGCCACGCCTGCCGCGACAGCCAGATGGATTGATTCCCAAAAATCCCTTCTTTCATACGGAAGACGGGTCCGTTGCGTTCATGCAGGCGGTACGGATATGTGCCTTTGGCAATCAGGTCACTGCCTGCTTCGCCTTGAAAATCCCAAAAAGATAGAATGCCTGGAAGTTCGAGTGGGTGGGTCATGGGAAGTCTCCAAGCATAGGATACTTCATCCGATGCTTGGAGACTATGGGAAATGTGATACTTTTTATTCGAAATGTGATGTGTATAGTTTATGCTCACTCTAGAAAAATCTATTCTGTCGTTAGCGGGTTCAAACGCTGATTGAACCCGCAGAGCGTAACATTTTGGCAGACTGCCGATTTGAGGCAAAAGCCGTAGAAGTACAACAAAAAAACCGACTTTCGGGGTCGGTTTTTTTGTTGTACTTGCTTGGACTGTTACACTTTGCGGTCCCGACGGGGAAAGAACCCGTGAAGCGTAACTATTTACCTACTGATTTTGAGTTGATTTTGAGTCTTGTAAGGTGTTTTTCCTGTAAAGACTTGCTGATTTTACGTGCGGACACTGAGACTGTCAAGCAATTTATGGGGGATTTTGTTAAAGTCGAGATAATTGTCCACTTATAACCACTCGTGTCACAAAGAGAACTGATCCAATCAGGGTGGATGGACGAAGTAGCCAACACAGGAGAGAGACAACATCTTGACTCTCTGCTTTTTGTTACGTATACTTATTGATAATGATTTTCAGTAAAAAGGACGCCCTATGTCTGTTGAAATCTGTTTTTACAAACGTCCCTGCCTGATAGGTTTCGTATGAGCTTTCCCACCCTTGCTCTGGTTGGAAATTTCAAAGCGCTTTCCCTCCTGGCTGAAGCGCTTGCTGATTTTCCCATATCCCTGCTGATTCAAAAAGACTTTTCGTCATCTGTTCGCGCAGATTTGGCACTGCAAATTATTGAAAATGATTCCTCCAAAATAGAATGCAATCTTCCCTGGCTGGCATGGGATTTGACGGGCAAGCCGCAAATGACCACGCGCGCATATCAGGCGGGAGCGCGGGCAGTGTTCCCAAAAGAGACTCCCATGAACGTCATCGTGGAAACCATTCAGCGGACGGTGGACGAGCTATCAGAAAACAATAAGACTACAAGAAAGCGCACACCACGCATCTATCGCCGCGGCGAGTTGATTCTGCTGGAGGCAGACGCGGTTTTACACGTGGAAGACGGCATTCTTGCCACGACCATGATTCATCAGGATGGTGTTGAAGTATTGCTTGGCTTGAGCGGCAGGGGGCAGATTGTAGTGGCACACCCTGATGACAATTGCCATATTCAAATTGTGGCTCATACTGAAGCAAAAGTTCAGATCGAGCCTTGGGACGCAGCAGCAAGTGCGCCTGATTTTCTCGCAAAGTTGCGGGCACGTTTGCAGCAAATGGAAGGCTGGGCAGCCATGCAAGCGCGTCCTTCGTTGCAGCAAAGGGTGTTGGGGTTGCTGGGCTTGTTATCTGAGCAGTTCGGGGCTGTCTCTCCGCAAGGAACATTGATTGATGTAAGAATCACACACGGTCAACTGGCGGCAGCGGTGGGCGCTACGCGAACATCCATCACGCGTGTCTTAAGCGAATTGCGGGCGCTGGGCAGGGTTGCAATGGTTAGTAAAGATGGGGAAGACTTGTTTTGTCTGGTGGGACAACCCGAACAGCACTCTCACCATTAAGGAAAAGACAGGCAAAGGCGCAGACAGTATAGGGTCTGCGTTTTATTGTATGTGTCATTTGATACATACAGGGGGTATCAAAATTTACCAAAGCCGTGCGCCTCTTGAAACGACACGTTTCTCCGTATTGAAATAAGATTTCAACAAGATACGGCATGACGGACACTCAAACCCATTGGACAAAACTCTTACATCAGGCAGGTTGCCGCGTCACCGCTCCGCGTGAGGCGGTGATTTCCGTTTTATTGAGCTCGCTACGTCCACTCGGTATTCAGGAATTGCATGAGTTGGCGCGTGTGCAGCACCCCGACCTCGGCTTGGTGACGGTCTATCGTACGGTGGAAAAACTGCTGGAGTTGAATTTGGTGCAGCGTATCCATCGCGCAGACGGACATCACGCCTACCTGTCCACCTCCAGTTCAGATCAGCACATGCTTTTGTGCAACTCGTGCGGACAGGTCGCCTTCTTTGATGGAGACATCAGCGTTCTTGCAGAAGTGATCTCCAAAAAAACAGGCTACAAGTTGGATTTGAGTCTGATCCAGTTTTTGGGTCTGTGTGCCAATTGCCGAAATTAATAACCAAACAAAGGAAAAGGAAGATGAAGAAAAAATTATTCTCGATTGTTTCACTGCTGACCCTTCTGGGTCTCTTGCTTGCCGCGTGTGGCAGCACTCAAACCGAATCTGGAGAAGCTGGCTCATTAAAAATACTCGCCTCCACCACCTTCCTGGCAGACATTACTCAGAATGTGGTGGGTGACCGCGCTCAGGTGGAATCCCTTCTGCCCGTTGGCGCAGATCCACATGCGTATCAGGAGTCTCCTACTGATGTGGCAAAGATCGCCGAAAGCAATGTATTAATTCTCAATGGAGTGGAGTACGAACACTTTATCGAATCTCTTTTGGAGAATGCGGGCGGTGAACGCCTGGTGATCGAAGCAACCGCAGGACTCGAGCCACATGCGATGGAAGAACATGAAGGCGATGAACATGCCGAAGAAGAAGGCGAAGAAGAGCATGGTCACGAAGCGGGCGACCCACACATGTGGCTTGACCCGAACCTCGTCATCACATATGTGGAAAACATCCGCGATGGATTGAGCGAAGCCGACCCTGACGGCGCAGAAACCTACACAGCCAATGCTGACGCGTACATTGCGCAGTTGCAGGAATTGGATGCCTTCATCAAAGAACAAGTTGACTCCGTGCCTGCCGAACGTCGTCTGCTGGTGACCAACCACGAAGCTATGGGCTACTTTGCCGAACGCTACGGCTTTGAAGTGGTCGATACCATCATCCCCAGCCTGAGCACAGAGGCAAGCGCCTCAGCACAGGAAGTTGCTGCCGCCATCGAAGCCATCAAAGCCACGGGCGCGCCTGCCATCTTCCTCGGTGAAGTGGAAAATGCCGATCTCGCCAATCAGATTGCTGCCGAAACAGGTGTTAAAGTGGTGGACAGCCTCTACCTTGAAACCCTGACCGATGGCGAACCCGCCGCGACTTACATCGAGATGATGAAGTACAACGTCACCCAGATCGTTGAAGGTTTGAAGTAAACACCCTGTAGTTCTCAAAGACAGGGAGCCGCAAACTCCCTGTCTTTTTATAGATTTTCTTATTGAAAACGTTTTTCATTTAGAGGAGTTGAGATGTCTGACTGGCGCGATCTGTGGATGGGAGGCTTCTGAATGCCTGGAGCCTGCG
>Ga0209277_10001679_pt1 | contig 10784 bp, 11 predicted proteins | sample JI81AbrownDNA_FD_187503 | JGI IMG/M metagenome (GOLD analysis project Ga0209277, IMG submission 187503) | Wastewater effluent complex algal communities from Wisconsin, to seasonally profile nutrient transformation and Carbon sequestration -... | ecosystem: Engineered > WWTP > Effluent > Algae... | reverse complement strand
GGTTCATACCATGCCTATCCGGTTGCCACAGGTTGGCCCTCCGTGGCAAAGCCCGACGCGTGCCAAGCTGCCCCACGACCCTTCTGAACGAAGGAGTGCGTACGTACCCGAATCCGACGGAAGCACCTCTGCCTGCACCAACCGGATAGGCATGGACTCAACATTGGTTCGGCCGCGTCTGGTGCAACCCACCCTTCGGCCGCGAGGCGGTCAAGTGGCTGGCCAAGATGCGCGACCACGGCAACGGGATCGCGTTGATCCCGGCCAGGACCGAGACCGCCATGTTCTACGAGACGGTCTGGGGCCACGCCGACGCTGTGCTGTTCATCAAGGGCCGGCCACACTTCCACTACGTCGACGGGACCAGGGCCAAGTTCAACTCTGGGGCGCCGATCTGCCTAGTGGCGTACGGGGGTGAGAACCGGAGAACGCTGGAAAGTAGTGGGCTCGGGCACGTAGTCGCTGCCCGCTAACTTGACAAATAACGTAGGAGTGCTCAATATCAGCACTCCTGCTCATTGGAGTAAATGACAAATGCTTATCCTTAATGATCTACACGTCGGAGTGAATCGATCCGGTGGCACTACACCTAAGTCGCAGGCTGCACTGCGCGACAACCTGCGCCTATTCCTAGCCCACACGCTGGACAGTGAGAATGGTGCTGTCACTGTCAATGGTGATTTGTTTGATTCATTCACGGTCGATACCATGGAGGTGGTCAAGACAGCGGCCATACTCACTGATTGGCTGGATGGAGACGCTGACCGCTCTCTCAACCTGATCTCAGGCAACCATGACTACAACCCACGAGGTGACAAGCTCTCTTCATTCCACCTCTTATGGCACATCCTGGATATGTCTGCAGTCGCTCGCCGCGTAACGGTGTTTGACAGGGGGTTTGAACAGGTCAGTCCGAACCTTTGGTGCATTCCAAGTATGCCCAACCAATCTCTGTTCGACCTCGAAATTGCTAAGGCCACGACCAGGCCCGAGTCCGCAAAGTATCTCGCGCTGCACTGCAACTACAAGAACGGCTTCGCCGAGAACAGCGACATGTCGCTGAATATCAACGATGACCAGGTTGGCGCCCTCATGCGTGCTGGGTGGGACCTCATCCTGGGCCACGAGCACCAAGGGTACGACCTCCGTGGCGGCCGTGTCGTCGTGGTTGGCAACCAGGTCCCGTCATCGATCGCCGACTGCCTCGGCAACAAGACCAAGCGCATGGTCCGGATCACTGACGAGGGCCTGAAGTTTGAAGAGACTTGGAGTACCGAGGGCTCGTACGTCGAGGCCAACTGGCGCGACCTGCCTGACATCGACGGCTACCAGTTCATCCGCGTCACCGGCGATGCCACCGCGCTGGAAGCGGCCGACGTCATCAAAGTGGTCTCGAAGCTGCGCCAGCGCAGCGACGCATTCGTCATCACGAATGCGGTCAAGATCGAGGGTCACTCAATGTCTGAAGAGATGGCTGAGACATCGATCGAATCCATCAAGAGCTTTGACATCCTGGCCAGCATCCTGGCCGAGTTGAATGAGCAAGAGCAAGAAGTCGTGAAAGGATTGTTGAAATGAATGAATACCACAAGATTCAAAGCGTGTTCAAGCGCAAGATGGACGGCGACAGAAGCATCATCGAGGGTGTCTGGACTCTGCCCGAGTTCGAGTACCTTGCAAACAACCAGTGGGTGTTCACTGAGAAGGTGGATGGCACCAACATCCGTGTCATGCTCAAGGGTGGCGATGTGACATTCGCGGGCAGAACCAATGATGCTCAGTTACCCGCCCCACTGGTGGCCAGATTAAATGAGAGATTCGCCACAGATGGCAGCGCCTTGCGCTGTCTGATAGACACAGACATGTGTCTGTATGGTGAAGGGTATGGTGCCAAGATCCAGAGTGGTGGCAAGTACCGGGCTGACCAGGATTTCGTTCTTTTCGATGTCCGTGTCGGGGAGTGGTGGCTGCAGCGGAGTGATATCGAGGAGGTCGCTTCCATCATTGGGGTCAGAGTCGTTCCGGTCATCGGCGAAGGCACGCTGCACGACGCTGTATCTGCGGCGAAAGCTGGTATCACATCGACCTGGGGCAACTTCCAAGCTGAGGGTATCGTCGCCAGACCGAAGGTTGAGTTGAAGACGCGCCGCGGCGACCGGCTGATTGCCAAGATAAAGTGCCGAGACTTTGTGTCTCGTCGTGGAGGGCTTTGAAATGCTGAACACAGTAAAACTGAAGAACTTCCGCCAGCACACCGACCGTGTTGTCGAATTCACACCCGGCATCAACACCATTCGCGGCGCGAACGAGGCGGGGAAGAGCGCGATGCTCGAGGCGATCCAGTACGCCCTGTTCGGGTCACGGGCGCTGACCCTGTCACTGGAAGATAGCGTCACTTGGGGCGAGGACCTGAAGACCATGAAGGTCGAGGTCACCCTCACCATCGACGGCAAGATCTACACCTTCAAGCGCTCAACATGCGGTGCTGAAGTCATGCTTGACGGCAACGTGTTCTGCACAGGCCAGAAGGAAGTCAGCCTATTGGCAACCAAGTTGCTTGGCGCCGACGGTGCCATGGCCAAGAACCTGCTCATGGCTTCTCAGGGTGCGATCAAGGGGGCGCTGGCCCAGGGCTCGGCTGCACTCTCGTCGCTCATAGAGGATCTGGCCGGATTCTCAACTTTCGACCAGATCCTGGAGGCCGCCAGCTCACAACTCGCCCTCGGCAGCCCCGGCATGTTGGAGGAGCGACTCAAAGGTGCGACAGCGACCCTGGCCGCGGCCACCGAGAGCCTGCCGCCGAAGCCGGATGAGAAGGCGCACGTCGCTGCTCAGATCGAGTTGGCGAACAAACTCGGCACCATCGAGTCATCGATCCCGGTGCTCGTCGAAGTGGCCCGACGCACTGACGAGGCCTGGAAGGCTGCCTCATCCCTGTACCTGAAGAAGAACGAGCTTGAGGTCAACGTCAGCCGTACTCTATCGAACCTGACCGGTGCCAAGAAGCAGGTCGATGCCCTGGCAGTCGAAGCGCACAGGACCTTCGACATGGGCACGCTTGACATCCTGAAGCAGCGCGTCAAGTTCGCTGAGGATTACGGCAAACTCTCTACTGCGCACAAGTTGTTCCTGTCACTGCCGGATGAGCCGAGATTCAACGGACCCATCGAGGAATACAAGGCAGTGCGCGAAGATTTCGCTGACTTTCAGCGGCGAGACACCGCTGAACTGAGCACAATCAACGAGAAGATCCTGTCGGCCGCGGCTCGCCGCATGAACCACGACAGGTGCGACAAGTGCGGCCAGGATATCAGCCACCTCGATTCAGTGGTCAAGACAAACGCCGAGGTAGATACCGAGTTGAAGGCGCTCTCACCGAAGCGTGAGAAGGCGGAAGCGAGTCTGGTCAACAGCAGGGCGGCGGTTGCTGCCCTGGACCTGATCCGTGCCCACGCCGACCGCATCCAGCCGACCCTCAACAAGATCCACCCCTACGTCGCGCTCGATGAGTCGACATACCCAGCGACAGTGACCTGGGCCAGCGAGGTGCCAACCGACGATGTCCCGGACCTGGTTCATGCTCAGGGACAACTCGGTGAGGCACATGCCAACGTCAAGGCAATCGAGGCTGCCAAGGCAAAGTTCGATTTAGCCACCGAGCAGGCGGCAGCGGCCGAGCGCATCCACGCGGCAGCAGTCAAGGCGCACGCCGAGTTCGAGGCGCCAGATGCTGAGACCATCATCAGCCTGACCGAGGCCAAGGACAATGCCGTGCTCATGCTTGGTGGGGCCAAAGGTGATGTGCTGTTGATCAACCAGGAGATCGGCCGCATGCAACAGGCTTACAACACGGCGACAGCCATCTGGTCATCGGCCCATGCCCGGATAACCGATGCCGAGAAGGTTATCGCCGACTGCCAGAAGGATCTCGATTCTCTGGCGTTCAACAATGCCCTCTTAAAGCGAATCCGGCAGATTCGCCCACTGGTCGCCAACAAACTCTGGAGCACGGTCCTGGCCAGCGTCTCCGTGATGTTCAGTCAGATCCGTGGTGAGGAGTCCTGGGTAACCAAGGAGAAGGACGGCTTCAAGGTTAACGGCCACACAGCCGAAGGCCTTTCTGGCAGTGCCAAGGATGCACTTGGCGCGGCCATCCGCTGTACATTGATGCGCACCTTTCTTCCCCAGTGCGGCTTGCTTATTCTCGACGAGCCGTGCGCGGCGATGTCTGAGGAGCGGACGGAGTCCATGCTCGGCTTCCTCAAGTCTGTCGACTTTCAGCAGACCCTCCTCGTTTCACATGAAGAAGTCAGTGAGTCCGTCGCTGACAACCTCATTCAACTATAAAGGCAACAACATGGATATTGCAGACATCAGGCGTTTGAAGCGGGACGCAGAGATTGAAATCTCTAACATCCTCAGTGGGTTCATGACAAAGACCGGGGTCGATGTGCGGGGCTTTAAGTGCGACAGGTTGGAGACCACTTCGATTTCCGATTGTCGGCGCACGTACAGTGCTGGGCGCTGTGAGTTGGATGTGCGGGTATGAGCCTGAAAATGGATATCCAGGACTACATGCGCCACATTGAGAACGACCCATCTGAGAGAGCTGCCGGGGACAGGTTCGTGGAGCGTTTCGTTAGTTTGATGAGTAAGCGTGAGAGGTATATCGAGAAGCTCAAGCGATTCATTCCTGACGCACTCGCGGCCATGGGTCGGTCGAAAGACCGGTCCACAAAGGTCGGTGCTGTTGCTGTCGATGACAACTTCTGCATCAAGGGAAGTGGTTACAACGGCTTCCCACGAGGTGTGAACGACAACGTGGAGGCTCGACACGAACGGCCGCTCAAGTATAGATGGGCGGTACATGCAGAGATGAATGTCATTGCACAGGCTGCACGCCCAGTACTTGAAGGCACGACTCTGATACTCACCTCACTGCACCCGTGTGCAACGTGCGCCGGCCTGATTATTCAGGCTGGGATCAAGCGCGTGCTCACCCGCAAGACTGAGGAGATCAAGCGGATTGTCGAGGGGCGCCAGGATTGGGACGAGGAGGCGGCCATCGCCATGGAGATGTTCAAGGAAGCTGGGATAGAGGTGGAGTATTACGAATGATAGGACTACTAACGTGACAAGGAGCAAATGATGGATCACTACGGAATTGGAGCAGCACTCAAGGGCGCGGTCTCGGTGTACTTTCACTCTGCCAGACGTACAGGCCGCACGACCTCGTTGGTTGAGAGTGTGAAGGATGGGGACCGCATAGTGTTCGCCGACGAAAGGGAGGCCAACCGTGTGCGCCGACTGTGTCTCGATCGCGGTGTCAACGTGGAGTGTGTTGTGGTTGATCCAAGGAGACCGGAAGGCGTGTTCGAGCGTGGCACTCCTGAGGGGCGGAGCATATTTGATCACTCCTGGGTAGAGCAACAGTACGTGTACAGGCTTGAGTCCGTTCGACTGGATATTGACCATCTTGAGCGCCAGACATCCGGCTACGGGGAGGCGCATCGAGAAACCAGGCGACAAGCTGAGGAGGTGGCAAAGTGGAACATCAATGGTTGATTGGCGCTGTCAGTGCGACAGGGTACTCGCATTTGAAGAGTTCGCGACACAGCACCTGACCCACCAAAGGTCAGTCCAACCATCAAATAGAGGTCAGTGTGACAAAATAAGAATAACTCGCATGGACGACCACCCCTACATCGTCTGGATGTTCTCAGACGGTGACTACTTCCTGCACATATCGGAGTCTGCCCACACTATAAGGCGAAGCAGTAACAGATTCAGGTATGTGCGAGCACTACTGGGCCATGCCAGAGAGATGTTCAAGCTTGGTCGCAAACAATTACAAGAGGAGAAAATCCCATGACCATCGAAGCAAAAGTAATCACACATTCGATTTCCGACGAGGGTATCGAACTGCAGACAACACAGGTTCGATACCCGAAGTATATACACGGTGAACTGATGACACATCGTGTGTTTACACGTAATGCCAGTTCAAGTCGAGCAATACCCACATCGAGGCTGGCGATTAGTGCCATTGAAGACATGTGTTTCCCGATAACCTTCGGGAAGAACCAACCTGGTATGCAGGCCAGTGGTGAGACGCTTGTCGGTGACGACTATATGGAGGCTCACTCAATATGGAAGAGCATGGCAGAGACATGCGCCGCTGGGTCAAAGAGACTTAGCGAACTTGGCTTGCACAAACAGTGGGCCAACCGCCCACTCGAGTGGTTCTCGCACATCACGGTGCTGATCACATCCACTGAGTGGCAGAACTTCTTCGACCTGCGCTGCCACAGAGACGCCCAGCCTGAGATGCAGGCCCTGGCCTACGCCATGCACCACGCCAGCCAGGCGTCAACACCTCAGTACGTTGCCAACGGCGGCTGGCACCTCCCGTACGTCAGCGAGGATGAGAAGCACCAGTACGGCGTCGACACGCTGATCAAGATGTCTGCCGCCAGGTGTGCCCGTGTCTCATACCTCACGCATGAGGGGAAGACACCAAACGTCGATGAAGACATTGCTCTTTACAACCGTCTTGTGAATGCTGTGCCACCACACATGAGCCCTGTCGAGCACCAAGCAATTGCTGTCCCAAGCAGTAAGTTCTTCGCTAACTTCAGAGGCTGGAAACAGCATCGCTGGGACCTGGAACGCAATACATAGCCTGAATTTTTCTTTTCAGGTTCAACGATCGTGGCCCTGCCAATGCACCTGTGGCGGGGCCACCTCCTCGGCCGGCTCACGGCCCACCCAGTGCCCTTCCTGGGCACATGCCAAATAGAAGACCAAAAACATGGCGAAAAACTCCAAACCACGCAAGACCTACCGGCCAAAACCGGTCAACGTGCCCGTCACCCAGGGCCTGCTCGACAGCCTCGCTCAGGATATGCACTTTGCATTGATGGGCATGGAGAGCAATGACAACTCGCCCGACAATTGGAAAAAGCTCGGGCGCGTCATCTTCATCGTCGCACTCACGGCGGACGACAACGAGCGCGTCGGGTTCGGCGACAAGGTTCTCCTCGACTCTGCAGTCCTCACCTTGAAAGCGATCTCCGACCGTGAGGAGCGGACAAAGGTCTGGACCATGACAGAAGCTGATAGAAGCTCACTCATCAATGGTGCGATCGCCGCAGAGAACATCATCCCACTGCTAGACTACAGGAAGCTGAGTTCTGCCAACACAGCTTTCAGAGCGTATGCAAGTGCGATATGATCACATGTCACTGAGTGAGGCCGCTGAAGTGGCCCTCGTGTCAGGTCTTCTTGGTGCTCTTTGGTGTGCGTTCACGCAGTGGCCCGGGTCCTTGAACAGCCAGTTGATGACGACAACGGTGAGGTACCACTCGTCCCGGTAGGCCCGGGCCGAGATCGTCTCGTCGGCCCGGCCACCGAGCAGGGTGTTGACCAGGCGATTGAGAGCGGTCAGGACCTGGGTCATACGTCTGCCGTTGCCCGCCTGACATTCGTCCCGTTCGAGTAGACGATCGCTGTCTTGGTCGTGGCAATGATCACCCCGGTACCGGTGGCGCCGATGATCTGCAGGGCTTGGGTGCTGCCGTTGTAGATAGTCCACTGCTGTGGCCCGAGTGGCACCACGATGTTGCGCTGCGCGGTCAGCGTCCCGCTGAACTCCAGGATCTCACAGCTGGCCTGGGTCGCGCTGAGCGTGGTGTTGGCATCCGAGAGCGCCACAGATGCGCGCCGTGTACACTTGATGTCGCTCAATATCCTGCGATCAATTGTTGCTGTCACTGCGGAAGCGCTTGTGGTCAACTCATACAGTCGGACTGCCCCCGGCGTAAACCCTGTCGTGTTCTTTGTGACCACGCCAGTGCGGCTGGCCTCAACGTAGTTGGTCGTGCTCGCCGATAGTGTGAGCGAACCGTTCGCGATGTCCGTGAGCACGCCGTCGACAGAGATCATCCCACCATAGTACTTCCACGTGAGACCACCAGACGTGTTCTCTCGGTAGGCGAATAATGTGGCCGGTTCAGCAGCAACAAACATGGCATTTGCTGTGACTTCTTTGCCAGCCTGAGATTGTACGAGTAGATCGAGGTTTGACGCCATGCTAATTGTCCTTGTTAAAAGTTGGCTTGACCAATAAATGGATACCCTCTACCTACATCTGAGGACAATTGGTACAGCTTATAATAAACGGTCGCTGGGTAACTGCCGAAGTCAGACGTCTGTTCTGCGGCTGAATACACCACTGACTGTGAACTGGCACTAAGCGTTCGAACAACAGTCGAATAAGAGCCATCCGTGAATATGTCCACCTGATAGGACTCTGACGTCTCGTAGAGGGGCACGTCGATAGAGTCCGCCCACTCCCCACCATACCGGGTGCGCCTTACCCATGATCCGACAATGTCATCAGATGTCACATCTCTGTAGAGAGTGCAGTAGGCGGCCGAAAGAGGCTTGAGATTAACACCTGCGTACGTGAAGAAAGTGTCGGTGGCAGTACTCACGTCCTGGTCCAGCGTTACTCCCCTGTACGTGCGCATCAATCCTATCACACTTATTGACACCCCGATTGCCGTAACATCGGTATCAGACAGTAGAACAACCTTATCCCCACTCAAGTGAGTGGACATCGCCCACTCAGTGCCAAACCGCCCACGCAGAATGGTTGAGAGATTGTACGTGTTCGCTGACACGAGCGCACACGTTTTCACGCCAATGATCTCCCACCGACCATCGGCCCCGTACGCGAAATAGTTTGAGCCATTCAGTACCGCTTCCGCTGTCACGCTAAACAACTCGCCATTGGTCATTCCTACTGACAGTACGCTGGCGTTGTCCCAGACCCTGGAGTCAACCACGCCAATGACAGAGGTCGCTGACCCGGCCGTGCCACCAGGAGAGGAAAAGGCCTGTAGGTCTGCCCATGTCGTGCCCGAGTCGTCAGACCTGAGCAGCACTCCACCAGGCCAGCCCGTTGCCCCATACATGGACACCAAAAAGCTCGGGTCAAGTTGGGTTGCGTGCATGGTTGGCACGTCCATTAGCGCGTAACTCGACGCCCCTGGCAGGTTGAGTGTTGTCTGTGCCGTGACCAGTGGCGACACGCCGACGGCTGAGGATACGTAAGTGGACGCTGCCGCAAACTTCCCAGTGACCTCGATTCGACCATCACTCGTATAGGTCAGGGACACGACCCTCACGCTGGCCAAGCTCCCGTTCACTGGCAGCGAAATGACATCCCCTGGTTCCAGGTTCAGGTAGGTATTGGGCAAGCTGAAGGAAAGGTCCACCCTCTCCATCCAGGCTAGGTAGAGAAGGATGTCTGCTTTCTGCGCAGCCTCTGACGCGGTCATTACAATGGGCAGTTCATAGGCCACTTCATTGACTGCGTCCGTGCTCAGACGCTCGGCGTACTGTTCGCCCACGGCATATTCGCGGTCATAGTCCTTGTGGTTCACTGTCACGGACCTGGGCAACTGCAGGTTCATTTCCCGGGCCTGCGTGATCTTCACGCCGGGAGAGGTTGTAGACCCTCGAGCGTCCAGGTCGTTAGCGTCGATCGTTCTGATAGACGCACCACCTCGGCGAACGAACTCCAATTTGTACCCTCTTTGCCTCACGTCAAAAGGCCAGGCCGTTTGCAGTGGTGAGAGGGAGTCACGGATAGAGCCAGTCGAGGAGTCCGTATAGCCTCTGACCAGGTCAGTTAACTGGGTGACGTCGATGTCACCGGCCGTGAGCAGGTTTGTTGAGAGGCACTTTGCAGAGGTGATTGCCCCAAGATTCGTCAAAGCTCCTGACACGAACAGCGGAGTAACAATCACCGACTTGGCTTGTGACAGGCCGCTCAGAAATGCAAAAACACCACCATTCCATGCGGGACCCGTGCAGGTGGTAACCGTCGGGTTGAGGTTGGTGTCTGTCCAGTTTATGCCATCGCTGGACAGGTACCAGTGCCCGTTATTGGTCGCTACGTAAACGCTGCCGTCCGACGCGATTCCCTGCATCCCGAAAGCCGGGCTTGTCACGTAACGAGCCCATGTAGTCCCGTTTGTAGACAGCATAACACCGTCGGCGGAGCTGTTGCTACCGATACATATTTGCCCACCTCTTACCGCGATATGGTCCCAGTTAATCGAGTATCTCGGTAGCAGAGTCTCTGACCACGTTGCACCATCTGGTGACGTCAGCGCATAGGATGCTCCGCTGTACCTATGAAGTGTCACATAAAGCCCGTGCACCGGGCTCCAAATGATCTCGCCATAATTATCGCCCGTGTGCGGGTAGTTGTACCGCGTCCACGTGATTCCGTCAGGTGATCTTAGACAGTATCCGCCATTACTGTGCGCTACAAAATAGCCGTCCCCGAAGCACAGGCCAGTGCCGTAGTCTAGAGCGTTCGGGAGGCTCCGTGATATCCACGTCACGCCGTGATCTGACGACGTGTAGACCTTGCTCCCCGTGTATCCGATGGCTACGAAAATGACGCCGTTTGATGCAATGCTTGCCGTACCAGATGTTGCCGCCGGTGTTGAATACTGCGTCCACGTCAGCCCGTCCGGCGAAGTGATGCAGTGTGCCGAATTTTGTGACATTGAGCAAAACACCGTGCCATCCCAAGCCGGTGTGCACCACACTCGTAGCGCCGGGTTGGTGCCAATCGTGTGCTCATAGTTGTAAACGGCGCCGAGTTGCATCAGCTCCACCTTCGCCTGCACCCCAATCAAGCTTCCGCTGTACTTGGCCAGGTCCAGGTCGTAGAACACGATGTAGGCTCGACCACGCCAGGCCGG
>Ga0209277_10001675_pt1 | contig 10799 bp, 13 predicted proteins | sample JI81AbrownDNA_FD_187503 | JGI IMG/M metagenome (GOLD analysis project Ga0209277, IMG submission 187503) | Wastewater effluent complex algal communities from Wisconsin, to seasonally profile nutrient transformation and Carbon sequestration -... | ecosystem: Engineered > WWTP > Effluent > Algae... | reverse complement strand
CACCCGAAACTGCTTTCCAGATGTCCTCAGAGCTATCCGAGAACTCCAGCCAAAATTTGCCGTTATCGAAAACGTCGCCGGACTCCTCAACTGCCCCTACTCTCCCGGAGATAAACCAGGAAGTTACTTTAGCTACATTCTCGACACCTTATCCTCGATCGGGTTCGATGCAGAATGGCAAACTATCAGCAGCGCCCATTTTGCCAGCCCCTGGTGTAGAGAAAGACTCATTATTATTGCGATCTCCCGGCGGATTGAGTGGGGGGGAGAACAGCCGACCCCCTGGCAAGAGCAGACTGGAGACTCAATTGAACCAATTGGGATTGATACAAGATGGGGAGGTAGCAGCCCCGGAATTCCTAGAGCTTGGATACAATCTGCCGATCGGGTACACGAACCCACAGGAGAATCGGACAGCCCTAGAATTGTCGCAAGTCCAGGCGCAGCAATTGCCGATCGTCCCCAAATCGGAGTTGCCAGCAGAGACGGAGACAACCGAGACAGACGAGAAGCCCTCGGAAATGCCCTTGACTGGCGCGTTGCAGCTATCGGACTCAAGCGAGTTGACTATCTCAGCCAGCTTGCCGCCGAACATCGGAGCGCTGACTAAGAATGAGTTGCTATCGCTGGCACAAGAACAGCATCAAATCATCTCACTCATCGAGCGCAAGCAGTCCGAGCTCGCGCTAGAGAAGCTGCATCGGATCTATGTGACTGGCATCTGCTTGATGGAGTTTAAGAAAAAGTGCCGCTATGGAGAATTCATCGAGCAGCTAGAAGCCTGCGGCATTGGGGAGCGATCGGCTCAGCAATATACGCTTGTTGCCAAGAATTGGGAAATTATAGAAGCAAAAGCGAAACGCGTTTCGCTTCTTGCAGAGGAAAGTCAGCCAGCGTTCAGCTTAAGGTGGGCCCTTGAAGCTGTAAGAGATGAGAAGAAGCAGCTTAAGTCTGCAGCACCACCAAAAGACCCCGACAGTTGGAGAACTCCCAATACGAAGGATCAGCCAGTAGTTGCATTAGTGCAACAGGCGCTAGGCGGGTCAATTTGGTTAGATCCTTGCTCAGGCTCAGTTACGAATCATCTCCCCTGTGCTGTTCGCTACTACAAAGATGACAACGGTTTGGCTCATCATCAGACTTGGAGTAAAACCGTCTTCATCAACCCCCCATTTAGCGACCCATTCCCCTGGGTCGAGCGCTGCTGCTTAGAGCTTGCCCGCGGCAATGTATCGGCCGCCATTATGTTGCTCAAAGCTGGTGTTGTCAGCAACGTCGGCACCGGTGAGCTTATTAATAAATATGCCTCTGCTATCTGTCATTGGCGCGGCCGAATTAACTTTTTGAATGATGAAGGCAATGCAGTTAAAGGCAGTGATTTTGATTGCGTGTTTGTGTATTTTGGAGCTCGTCTCGATTTATTCCGGCAAGCTTTCCAGCAGCGCGGGACGATCGCAACCATTGACAATCACTACTCATCAGTCAATAAGAAATTTTTGGAAACTGCACCGCTGCCAGAACCCCAGACTCTGAAATCTGAGCAGAAACAGCTTGCGGCTGCTGTTGGCTTGGGCAATGGGCGATCAGTGTTGCCTGACCGCAGGGACTTCGATCGAGAGTTGGCAGAGAGATACGATCCGCATACAGTGGTTGATGTTCTTTCAACCCCGACAATGCCAACATCAACACCAACGCCAGTATCCGAAAACCTTTTTGAGCCACTTGATCAGCCGGAAGTTTTTGACGAGACACCGCTGGCAAATAGACAATTTGAGAAAGCTAAGGAGAATTGCCTCAATGATTATGTGACTGCAATTAGCAGTAACATTAATGAGTTTGGCGGAGAACAACTTGCATTTCTTTATGCGACAGTTGCCTCAGAAATGCGACGGCGTAAAATGGAAATGAAAATTGATTTTGATCGGTAAAACGTAAGCGGGGAGCTAGTCTCCCCTTCTTCCTTCTTCCTTCTTCCTTCTTCCTTCTTCTTTTTTTCACCTATAACTTAAAAGGCTAATGGTTGATTTGCCAGAATATAAATGGTGGGGGAAATCTAGCGAACCTCCCCCAAACCTCAAAACCAAAAAGCAGCTCGCAGAACTGGGGCTGTCTCCCCTAAAAGCAGCTGGGATTATCAAAACACAAAAGTACAATGTACTTCTTTATGACCCCGATAACCCAGAATCTTGCCGACCTAAAAGAAAGCCAACAGAAAAGCAGCTCGAAACGCTTGCTGCCAACCGTGAGAAAGCTCGAATCAAGCGAGAGTATGAGGAGTGGCACAAGGAGGTTGGATTCATTGAGCGTGATCGGGTAAGGGCTGTAAAGTGGGCCCGTGACGAATTAGCCAAGGATGACTGGGTAATTCTGGACACTGAAACTACGGGGCTGCACGATGCTGAGATTGTGGAGATTGCGATCATAAATCATCTCGGCAAAACACTCTTAAATACCTTGGTGAAGCCTTCAATTTCTATCTCTGCCGATGCTGTGGCAATTCATGGGATTGATAACGCAGTGGTGGCAAATTCGCCTTCTTTTCCCGAAATCTACCAGCAGATTGTGCAGGCACTTGAAGGTAAAAGAGTATTCATTTATAATGCTGCTTTCGATATCAAAATTCTGAATTATTGCCGGAATCTGCACAAACTAAAAAGCTTTAATCTGAGCAAGCGCTATGAGTGCATTATGCAGTGGCATGCAGAATGGGCGGGAGATTGGAGCGATTACCATAAAAGTTATAGATGGCATCCGCTATGTGGCGGTCATCGTGCTTTAGATGACTGTTTAGCAGCACTGGAAAGGATTAAAAAAATTGCTGCTGATGATGATAACTTCAATTGTCCTATACCAAAGCCGAATAAATGAACTATAAAGACTTGAAAATCAATTTAAATATTGCCCTTAATCAAATCCCCGAGCAATATGTACTTGAGATCGTCGATCGCACTCAAAAATCATCTGTAGCAATAGTCAGCGAGTATACATCCAATGTTCAAGCTGAGAAAATTGTTGATAAGAGCGATAAAATAAAGTAGCCCTCAAACACATAACACCAACGCCAAAGCAGCAAATTAAACCTTGCTGCTTTTTGCATGAGAGGTAGAATAAGTTTATCTATCTAAAAAAAACTATGCAAGAGCAAATCGGTAATTTCCGCCATGTCAGCGAGGTTGCTTATTATCCTTCATGGAAGAAGGGGGACGAGAGAAGGCAACAGATTTTAAAATTATTAGAGGAAAATCCCCAGCTTTCGATCGAAGCCATAGCCCAAGCGATTGCCCTTTCCCCGACCCAAGTTAAGCGGCACCGATCGCGGTTAATCTCAGATTGCTTGTGGAAAGCTTGCGGCGTTTCGATCGTCCTTGCTGCCACTTTCACCGCTGGAGCATACTACGCAGATTCAGCATTAGTTGAAGATGCGATCGCCGAGTTTTTCCATCTGGCGATCGAAACTGCGGAAAATGCCAAATGGTCGATCGAGCAGAAAACTCTTTAAGTATCACTAACATCCGCGCCTTAACAGTCAATCCGGGAATTTACTGATTTTGATTGTGTGGAATTCTTCACAAATACCGAGAAATTACCAATCTAGTAAAAAGGTGGTTTCTCGGTTTTTTCCGGCGTGTCTCCCGGAAAAACTATTGATTTTTTCCGGGAAGCAAACGATAATATGGAAACCGCTGCGGAAAAATTTTGAGGAAAAATTCATGACACCGGAAATTGACTTGACTACGCCGGAAAGTGCTATGAAAGAGCTGGGGATTGAGAAAACTCAGTATTATGCAAGGCTTGATAAATTAGGAATAAAGGCTAAGCGGGTAAAGGGCAAAGCCTACCTGGATGCTGAGCAAATGGCAAAACTCCGCAGTTACAGTGAGCCGGAAAGTGCGATCGCAACAGTCGATAATACTTCAGAGATTCTGCCTCTAGAGCCGATCGAAGTCATTGAAGAAATTTCTACAGAGGAAGAGGAAGACATCTGGAGGAAAGCAGGGGAAATTAAAGCAAAGCATCTCACTGCTAAAGATTTGTTGGCTTTGCATTTAGCAGCAGGTTTGAGCTTTGAAGATTTAGATCCTGATTTGCAGGAGCAAGTTCGCACAGTTAATGCAGCGGCTAATCCTGAAAATATGGGAAAGTCGATCGCCGGAACAGCGCAAACTATGCTCCAAAAACGGCGGCAATTACGCCAGACATAAAGAAAATCTGCCAAGCTCTCCGAGGCGGTGATTCCTGCATTGTTCTCGGAGAATTTGGCAGTACCTTAGATGAAGCGGCAAGGGCGATCGAGTCAGAGCTTAGTGATGAATTCAGCATTGCCAAAGCTATTTATAAAGGCTCTGGCAAGAAATTTTTTACTGAATTAGCCAAGCAATTTGATATTCCGACTACTTGCCCAAAGCTTAACGCTGACGGCGAAGAAGTTGGGGAAAAACCAATGACCTTGGATGAATTAAAAGAAGAAATTGCTTTAAATATTCCAGCCGATGCGCTGCTAATTTTGCCAGAAGCAAAGCGCTTGACTACACTCATTACCTTTTGGCTTGAGGATTTGAATTGCAGAATTTGCTGCTTTGCTGTTGCTAGACCCAACCGCGATATTTTCATAAAAATGATCGAGATCGAGTTGGCACTGCCGGACGATCGACACATTCGAGAAATTATGCAGCGCGAGGCTGAGAATTGTGGGCTGAATATTTCTGAGGCTCGATTTTCACAACTTCAATCTTACGCAGGAAGGAATGCAGCAGCAGCGCGCAAAATAGTTAAAGAAGAAAAATTAGGATTAACCAAAGACCCCAATCATAATCAATATCTCGATATCTCTCCCTTAATAATGGGAATGTTTTGCTGTCTAGGCATTGTGAGATTTATTGGACTTGGTAGCGGCGATCGAAGCTTGTATATGATTGGAGGAATTGCAATGATGCTTGGCTTAGCCCTTAAATATTTGGGAAGAGTTAGCGGGCCACGTCGGAGGGTAGGGCAGTGATGAGCGTGACGCATGCAGCAATATCAGCGGCCGCTGTTGGTTTGAGTTTGGGAACCGTCGATCCGCTGGTACTAGCTGTAGCGATCGGAGCCTCGCAGATTCCCGACATTGACACTAGCACCAGTTCGATCGGACAAATTCTCTGGCCCATTTCTCGCTGGATTGAGAAGCGCTATCCTCACAGGTCAGTTACTCACTCGCTGATTTTCACTGTTGCCCTGGGCTTGATTTCCTTTGGCTTGTGGTGGCGATATCAGATTGATGTGAAGGTGGCGATCGCGCTGCCACTGGGTCACTTGGTTGCGTGTTTCTCGGATACATTTACCAAGGCCGGTGTTCAGCTATTCTGGCCGTCGCCGTTGTGGTGCGTGTTCGGACTCAACCCAAAACGCAGGCTAACAACTGGCGGTACTGGCGAATATTGGGTTTTGGTTGGTGCTGTTGCTGCGATCGCAATTAATTTTGGCTTGATTAATGGTGGCGGCCTCGGTCAATTTACCGCCGAATCATTGGGGCTTAGAAGCGGTTTGCTAGAAAACTATCAGCAGAACGCTAATAATAAAGAAGTGTTTGCATTAGTTCAAGGAACTTTTTTAGCAGATTCGTCAACCGCCGATGGGAGATACTTTATCCTCTCTCAAGCTGGCAATGAATTTATATTGATGAGCCAATCAGGCATTTATCAAACTGGGTTAGCCGGTCAGATATCAGCCACTAGAATCAACACAGAGTTAGGTCAGCCAAGTCTTCGGCAAATACTACCGCTAACTTTTGCTGAAGAAGAGATATTGCCGAAGTTGGTATTAATCGCGCAGTCTCACCCCAAAGCATTAATTTTAGCTACTGGTGCAATTACGATCGACTCGCCCGAAGAAGTATCGATCGCACCAAAGCCAGGGCAATTAGAAACAGTAAAGCTGGCAGGCAATCAGCTAGTATTCAATCATTGCCCACTGCCTCAAATCATCAATAAAATTAGCCTGCAATTTGGCAGTGGTAGTTTGGAGCTTAAAATCATTTCTCCATCACCAAGACTATGAAGTATTTACTAATAATTTCTCTATTACTTTTGACAGCTTGCCAGCAAGAAACGAAACCCGTTTCGCTTCTTGCAGAGAATAAGGCACTTGCCGCTGACATCATTGCAGCGCCACAACTGCCAAAAACAAAGCTGCATAAAATATCGCTTTCGATCGACGAGCCAAGCGACCTCAAAATTAAGGTAAATTCCACTGTATCGGCAGGTCAAGTAATTGCAGATCAGGAAGGGGAGCGGGCCCGATTAAATCAGAAGAAGCAGGAGTTAAATCTATCTCTTAAAAGGCTAGAAAATCAGATTATTACTAGACCAGAGAAGCCCTTGGAGCCAATTCCACCGAAGGCAGTACCGCCATTAAAACCGTTGGGTGACATATCTTATCAGCAGTATGAAGCTGCGATCGAGAAAGCTAAGAAGGAAGGCGAGAGGGCAATGGCTGAGCTTAATCTTAAGCAGCGCCAGCTTGATTATCTGAAGGGGATTGAAGGCTTAGATTCTGCAATCTTAGAGCATGAGATTAACGCGATCGCACAGTATGAGGCAAAAGCTAAAGATGCTGCGATCGAAGTAAATCTAGAGGAAGGTAAACTCATTACAGCTAAGCAAGAACGGCAACAGAAAGAGTACCAGCATTCCCTTGATGTTGCTCGTAGAATTGAGGAAGCCAACACAGCGCAAAGCTTTTATCAGCGTCAGGTTGCCGAAAATCTAATTGCTTATCAAAGACAATCGGCAGATTACGAAAAAGAGCAAAGAGAAAGAGACTATCGCCTTACACAAACCAAGCTGCAACTATCAGCAATTGATGATAGCATTAGTAAATTAAGCGTTATTCGGAGTCCCTACGATGGCACAGTACGACGTATCAAATTTACTGGGCAAATTGATAATAAACTTGGGGTTGATATCAGCCTCGTTGTTTCCCTCGATAGTGATAGCCCAGCAACCGCAAGTTCTCCCAGTACCACTTCCACCTCCACCACCTCCGGGAGTTCGATCGGTTCAACAACAACCAACTCCAACACCATCACCAACCCCTGATAAAGAGGAAGAGGAACCAGCCGAACCAGCCGATAAAGAAGAAGATGAATCAGAGGAACCAGCAGAACCTGGCGAAACAGCGGAACCTGAAGAAGGCGGAGGAACTGAACAGATTGCCCCAAAGCCCAGAATCCTTTAAATCCCCCTGATTTAAAGGATATCGACAAGCTAATCCAGACACAGATTAACGATGATATGTTCAAATCGTTAATTTCTCCATTGCCTTGTCTTGACACAACAACAGCCTGCATCTCTTCACTGCAAGGGTTGGCTGTGACTAATTCTCCTATTAATAAAAAGATTGAGGAATCGATCGCTCTAATTGAAGAGAAGATTGAGGAGGCGACGAAGGCTAATAAGCTTTCGATCGACCTCGCAATATTTGAACCCGGTATTCAATATTTTCTGCGCCAGAATGGAACTGTGCAAACCGCTGGACAAACCGCTGGACAAACTGGACAAGTTACTCAAACTCAGTCTGGGGGCGGATTTCTAAATAATGTGTTGGGGATTTTTACGCGGCCAGTTGGCTTGATAAACGATTTACTGTCGGTAATCGGCATCCCACTGTTGCGTCGATTTACAGGTGGAAACCAGGAAAACAAACAGGCTGCGATAGCAATCTCAGACTTAAGGGTTAAGACTGAGGAACTCCGAAAAAGTAAAGAAGAAATCGCTATCAAAACACGCGATTCTGTGCTGTTTTCGGTGCTGGAGTTTGACGTTCGATCGCGTGAATTTCAGATCCAACAGGCGATTGCTAAGCGTGAAATACAGCGTTTTGAATTGTACAAAGTAAGTTATCGTTTTGGTTCATCATCAACTGAAGCTTACCTCGGTCAGCAATCATCATTAGATAAACAAAAAGCATCCGTGCTTAGAGAGTGGGCACAGATGCGATCGCAGCTTGAAAAGATAAAGCTGATTGTTTTGGCAAATAAGGGTGAGGAAGAGGAATAGCTAAGAAGCTGGATTTAAAGGAACGTATTTTACTTTTTGCCCTCCTACCGTTTTACAAATAGATTGTTCTGGAGTTCCTAACAAGTCATCAGAATATAGTGTTTGCCCTCCAACAATAAAGCTAGTACCTTCAAGCCACCAATTCCCTGCAAAAGTTTGCTTAGGCGGACTTAATCGAGCAATTCCGCAGCCATTGCTTTTAATGTTGCGGGTGATATCTTGGATTATTCTTATTGATCCAGCAGCTTGACCAACTAAAACAACTGAGCCTGTAGAAGTTTTAAAATTAGCAGTCCTTGGTTCTGCCAAAACTCCAGCCGAACAAGTTGGAACTGTTTGCACTGGTAAGGATGCCACATTAATCATGCTTGATGCTGTGGCAATTTGCAGAATGGTTGCCCCAGTAGATGGAGCCACAACTGTCAATTCACAAGCATTCGGAACTGCTGCTTTATCGCGCGGCCAGCCAACTATTTTTATAGGAATAGATTGATCGGGAGATAGACCCGTGAAGATAAAGATTTTGGTTCCCGCTGTATTGGTAACAAATCCGTTTGCGATCGCACTTTGAGGAAACGCAATTAAAGCAAATGTCGCTAATGTTGCAGCTAACTTTTTCATGGATTTAAAGGAGTATAAATTGCTGAACTCGCGCCAGTTTTCCTGCAAATCATAGGAGCTACCACAGCAGGAATTGTAGCCAATGTATAACTTGTACCACCAACATTAAAACTATTCATCGATCGAGTTGGAGTAATTGCAACTCGAAGAAATCCACAGGCATTAGATTTTGAAGTCACACTTTTTCCAAAACCTTTTGTAACCACAAAAGAACCCCATCCTGTACTTCCTCTAATCCAAGCCCTTCCAGTTGCCAAAATAACTGTACCAATCGGCGCATTGTTGTTGGTAATCCAATTGCCAGAAGAATCTTGAATACAAGTAGGAGTAGCCCCTCTACTCCTTCCAGACCAATTAATAGCAGCGCCAGTATAAGCAACTAAGCTAATAATATTAGATCCAACTGATATACCTCCCCATCCGCAATCATTCATGATTACAGATTCTTCTCCTGATTCATCTAAGGATACTAATCCAGGAATGGGAACTAAAGGAGTCTGACTTGGAATAAAAACGTAATTCTTACCAGTAGCAGAATTAGTCCATTTATGCGGTGAATTAAACGGAGCTGTTTGTGCGATCGCAGCTTGAGGAAGTGCGATCGCAGCAATTGATAGAATCGCTGCGATTACTTTATTCATTAGTTAGCAGGAACGTAAGTTGCCGAAGTTGTTCCAACTTTTCTACAAATCATCGGAGCCGTCACAGAAGGAACTGCAGAAAGAGTGTAGTTTGTTGTGCCGATCGAAAAGTTGGTCATCGGTCGGGTAGCTGATGTTGTAACTCGCACGAAACCGCAAGCATTAGCTTTGCTTGTAACATTGGCTGCGGTTGTGACTGTGATAGTTGCACTTCCTACTCCGGTGCCGCCTCTCACCCAAATTTTTGTACCATCATCAACAACCGATCCAGTTGGAGCATTATTAGAAGTTGTGTAAGTCAGTGCTGGCGCTGGATCTTTTACACAAGTTGGCGCTGCACCAGTAGTTTTTCCAGCCCAATTTGCTCCATCAATCATTGTCGGTGGAGCGGTTGCTGATTTGGTGAAGCTTCCCCAACCGCAATTATTCAAAGTCAAAACTCTGGGAGCCGCAGTCCGTGGGGTCGTAAAGCCAGTAACTGCGCTGCCAGCAGTTTGACCCGGTACGTAAACATAAGTTTTATTAGCCGCAGTATCAGTCCATTTGTGGACTGCGGAAAAATTTGCAGTCTGTGCGATCGCAGACAAAGGAGCAAGTACGATCGCCCCTAATCCAATTCCAGCAAATACCTTTTGTAGTAAATTCATGGCTTGATTTATAAAGTGCAAGATTTTACACGCACTCCCAAAGATAGAGCAATCCGTGAATTTACCTATCTTTTTTCATTAGAAAATCTGAGAAAATATAGAAAAGTTAGCGGTAGAAAATAGTGAATAAATTTATCAATGCGATCCCTCTAATATTTATTGGAGTGCTGGGGTATTTTTCTCTGACAAAAGCGCAACCCGTTTCGCTTCTTCCAGAAAATAAACGAGAGTCGGTAAATCCCGATATGCCCGCAAGCCTTGCAGAGTATGAGGTTGTGCCAAATTCCGTACACGACGGGGACACGCTGCGAGTGCGATCGTCTAAAGGGGAAGTGCTCAAAGTCAGATTTGCTTGCATAGATGCGCCGGAATTAAAGCAGCCGATGGGTGAAGAGTCGCGCAATCATCTGCGATCAATTGTGAGCAAGGGAAATAACAAGGTTAAGCTGCAACCAATAACAGCTGATCGCTACGGCAGAACAGTAGCCCAATTATGGAATAACAGCGGCTTAATTCAATCACAAATGGCGATCGCGGGTATGGCTTATGGATACGAACAATATAAGAAAGATTGCCCAAATTGGGAGGCAGTTCGATCGACTGAAGTCCAGGCGCAAGAAGCGCGGATCGGAGTTTGGAAGCTGCCTAATGGGGGCGAGAGGCCTTGGGATTATCGCAAGTCTAAAAAGTAAATGCCGCAGACTTAAAAGCTGCGGCATTTGCATCAAAGCTATGAAAGTTTAATTAGCTTTCTACAAGCTTAGAAACTCTGTCAGCGTATTTGGGTCAATGTGCTGGCAGTCAATCTCTCGCATTCCTGGGCCCGCGAATTTGTTGTGCAGGATAGAGGCCCA
>Ga0209277_10001671_pt1 | contig 10813 bp, 7 predicted proteins | sample JI81AbrownDNA_FD_187503 | JGI IMG/M metagenome (GOLD analysis project Ga0209277, IMG submission 187503) | Wastewater effluent complex algal communities from Wisconsin, to seasonally profile nutrient transformation and Carbon sequestration -... | ecosystem: Engineered > WWTP > Effluent > Algae... | reverse complement strand
GGGCATCGAATTAGCAATTCCCAATGCAGTGGAATCTTCTGATTCAAATTTCGTATCTACTTCGGAAGCAAAAGAATAATTGAATACTTCCGAATAACCAAGATTATGCGTAAAGATTTGTTTAATCGCACGTTCTATTTCTCGCTTGGAATTCTTTGTTACAGGCTTCACATCTGAAAGTAGCGGTTTACGTTCAATTGCCGCATAACCTAGAGATCGACCTACTTCTTCAACCAAATCTTCTTCAATTGTAATATCATAGTTATGGCGATAATTCGGAACGATAACTACTATATCATCTTCCTTTGTGCTAACATGAAATCCAAGTCTTTGCAAAATATCTACAATTACTTTTTTCTCGAATATAGTTCCTAGCTTTGCATTTAGAAAAGTAAATGTAGTTCTAATTTCCTGTTTTTCTTTTTTGTGTTCAAATCCAGCCGGCTTACTTGCTGTCAATGCAGGACAACCATTTTCTTTTAACAATTCCAATGAGCGGTTAATAACAGGTAGACTCGAATGGGCATCTAATCCTTTTTCATACCTTACAGCAGACTCCGTTCTAATTCCTGTGACGCGAATGGTTTTACGAATATCTTCTCTCTTAAATACTGCCGATTCTAGAATAGCTTCAGTGGTTGTATTTGAAATCGCCGATGTATCTCCGCCCATAACTCCGGCGATAGCAACAGGAACTCCTGCATTTGAAATAACTATAATGGAAGAATCTAATTCTCTTTCTGTTTTATCTAAAAGAGAAATTTTATCTTTATTCTTTGCATATTTTACTTCTATAGCAACATCGCCTAACTTTGCTTTGTCGAAGAAATGAGTTGGTTGTCCCATTTCAAGCATTACATAATTGGAAATATCCACAACGTTGTTGATTGATTTGATTCCACATTTTACGAGTCGGTCTTTGATTTTAGGAATAGACTCCTTGACTGTAAATCCTTTGACACTAGCGGCAAAATAAGAGTGTGCGTTGTCGTTTTCAAATACTTTTGGACTTAGATCATTTGAAAATAAAAACTCTGTTTCAAATGGATTGTATTTTATTTTAATTCCTAGTTGGGCGGCAAGCTCGCGGGCAAATCCAAAATGACTCCATAGATCAGGTCTATGAGTAATGGATTTGTTGTCGATTAAAATGGTTTTATCTTCTGAATCGAGTAGTTGACGTAAACTAACTCCAAGCTTGGTATTAGAGGCTAATTTCATTAGTCCAGTTGCTTCATCACTAAGACCAAGTTCCTTTTCGGAACAAAACATTCCAAAGCTATCCACTCCACGAAGCTTTCCCTCTTTGATTTCTTTTCCATCGGGGAATACAGTTCCGATCATTGCAAGTGGAACAATTTCTCCTTCTGCTACTTGTGCACCCGTAACAATTTGAATCTTACGAGTTCCAATATCAGCAACGCATACACTTAATTTGTCTGCATCGGGATGTTTTTTTACTTCGACAACCTTTGCGGATACAATCTTAGATAGATGCTCTCTGTATTCAGAAACATCATCTATTTCACAAATCGATAGACTTATCTTTTCGTAAATCTTTTCAAACGGTATGGATTTAAAATCCGCAAAATCATTTAGCCAGTTATAGGATAGTTTCATAGTTTTGTCTTTTAGTTCTAGACCTCACCCCGGCTTCCAGCCCGCCCCTCTCCTTTAAGGAGAGGGGCTTAGGTGTAGAAAATTTTTCAGGGAATAGAAAATCGGGGTGAGGTCTAGTGGTTAATGCTTATTTTCCTTTGTAGTTTTTTAATGAGTTCATTGATATAGATTACAACTTTGCTCAGTTGCCCAATTTAAAGTATTCTTATATAAATTTGTTGATTGATAATGTTGTAGTGTATATGTTGTTCGGAATTGGGATTCAAGATTTTCATACTTTATTTTTCTGGACACTTTTCGATTAATATATATGGACAAAACTTTCATAAAATCATGTCCATTGCATAATTGATAAAGGTTGTGGCTTACACTGATTATGCTATTAATTTTGCCTAGTAATATAGATGTATTTCTTTCTTTTGTATTCGGAGATTGGTTGAGTGCCGTATCTATTAATGTTTTTTTATCTATTTCGAAAGTTTGAATGTCGATTAATTTATCAAAATCAATTCCTTCAAAATTAATTTCTAGTTTTTCTATTTCATTCAATAATTTAAAATAACCAATAAAGCTAATAGCCTTTAAAATATTGTCTCGAACTGCCCCGTGCTCTTCTTGTTTAAGATTCGTAAACTCGAATAAAATGGAACTGAATACTTCTTCGACCGAAATCATATTCATTTCCATGTCATGACAATCTGTTAAAAAAATATTTGGATGTATAGAAGTTTTGTTTTCTAAATGTAAGAAGTCTGCATCTCTTATTCCAAAAATTAAACGATAAACTGCTATTAAGCTAGTAACACATTCTTCGAGTTTAAATTTTCCACCTGGGATACGTTCTACTTTACATTTCTCTAAATTGAAAAACTTTCGAAAGAGCTTAACATCACTTTCCCCTTCTAAGCATACAAATACTTTTCCTTTGCTTTTTGGATGAGTAATGTCTAATCGCAATTCATTAAGTTTATCTTGGTAGGTAACGTGCATTAGACCCCAGCTTTATCTAAACTATAAACTAAATCCCATCTATCGTTTATAATAGAAGGTGCGTGCGTGGCAATGATGACTTGAATTTTCTGGAGCTTAATTATTTTAATAAGGTCTTTAACAAATTCTTTCTGCCAAGTGATATGTAAAGAAATTTCAGGCTCATCAATCAGGAGAACAGTGTTTTGTTTTACATTGAATATCAATTCATACAGTAATACGACTTCATGCTGTTCACCGGAAGAAAGATCGGTTAGCTTTAATTCTTTTCCTTTATCGGTTATAAAAATAAAACCTTTGTCTTTGAGTATTTTTATGGATTTAAATGTAAGCCTTCTTTCATTTAGAATATTTGCGAATAATTCTAATTTGCCAACGAGTTCATCAAATACACTAATCTTTTTTTCAGCATCTTTTAGATAAACGAAAAGGGCTGTAGAGTTTTTCTTACTGTATCCTGGTACTTCCTGTTCATTTTCAGAAATTCCGAATACTTTTAATTTGTGCTGCTTTTCCTTTAAAACATTAAATCGACTTTTAAATTCTTCAATTTCAATGTCATCTGTTTCATTCAATAATCGCTTAGGGTAACTACTATCTAATTCCTGTGCGACTTTATCTCGATTTTGTATGCTTTCAATGATTAGCACTTTTAAATCTTCAGAATAAGATTGAATTGTTTCTTTAATAGAAGTCTTTGGTTCGGAGAGAGTTAACAAAAAATTACTATTTGTTTTCTCTATTTTAAGTAGACGCTGTTCTCTAATAAGGTGAACTTTTATTGAATCTAGAATTCTCTTCCTTTGCTGTGGTTCCGAATCAATCGGAGTCTTGACTATCTCCTCTTGAAAATTTTTGGAATTTGCTAAATATTTTTCAAAAATAGATGACTCAGAACCAATAGAAATATCTTTATCTAATTCCTTCACATCATCTTTTCGTAATTTTAGAAAATCAAGATTTTCTCCTTTTCCCAAAAAATGATACTGAACTTCATATTTTTCATGATGAATAAACTTCGAAATCTCAATGGATGTGTCATTATCAAGAAAAAGTGTTATTTTTTCAAATACAAGCGTATCAAAAAATGAAAATTTTCTATTAAATAAACTGTAGATAATATTGAGTATCTTCGTTTTTCCGAAGCCGTTAGGTCCAGTAATGATTAAAATATTTTCTTCATTCTGAAACGATATATCATAATCGAACATATCAAAGAGCTTTTCTATCTTAATGGACTGAATCATTGTATTTTCTATTTTTATTTAGAGGTAAATAATTTGAAATCTTTTTTTAGAACTAGCGTTAGCGATTGAGGCGGTGTCAATAAATCGCGGATGCGATTTATTGACAGTAGCCGAAAGCGCGGCGGCGGTTTTACTGTGTAGGGAACGGTTTGAAACCGTTCCCTACGACGTGTTGATTTCGCCGCAACGCCCAGCAGATTACGAGAAAAATCTCTTTACTACTTCGTCTGGAAGTTTTTGTCCGGTGATCTTTGCTTTTTGGACTAGTTCCCAGAAATAACGGTAGGTTGCTCGGTCGTGTAATTCGCCTGCGTGTTGGATTGGTCCCCACTCTGCGTCTTGTGCTGCGAGTAAGATTTCACAAGCTACTTTTACTTCGCTGTAGTCAGGTGTCATCGCATCTAAGATCGCTTGGATTTGTGTTGGGTAAATAGACCACATACGTAAGAATCCAAATCCATTTCTAGCGCGACTTGCATCACTGTAAGTCTGGTATTGGTTTTTCAAGTCTAACGTAACGTTATGCGCTGGAATCACTCCGTGTGCAAGTGCTGCTGCAACAACTGTCGCTTTCGCCTGACGTAATAATTCATGTTCAAATTGTCCTGGGCTTCTCATCGCTGATGCTGGAATTGCTCCGTGGTGACCGGAGATAAAGTCCATTAGCCCAAAGTCAAGAACTTGCATCCAAGGAAGAGCTGCGATTGCTTCCACATCGAGAAGTGCTCCATGTGTTTCTACTAATACGTGAATTGGAATTTCTCTTTTGATGTTTGCTTTTTTAGCAACGTCTTGGATGTAAGAAATCATCTCAGCTACTTGTGCAGCCTTTGTTGGTTTTGGAATTGTGATATAAGCAATTTTTTCACCAGCACCTGGGACAACGATATCAACGTCTAATTTCCAATGTGCGTTTGAATGGTCATGAATACGAACCCCGCTCATCTTGTGAACGTTTAGATCAGAATTTTGAATGCGCACGATCATTTCTGCGTGCTCTTTTTCTTTTCCTGTTTGTGCTCCGTCTTCGCAATCCATAGTGATGTCAAAGAGTCCGCCCATTTTATTTTGAAGCTCGAGTGCTTTGGTGATGAGTTTCTCAGAACCAGCGAAATGCTCGCAAGCTGGGATGATAGGGAATGGTTTTTCTCCCGAAAATAATGCTGAACGTGGATGTTCTAATTTTGCCATAAATCTACCTCTTGCCCTGAAATCCTATGGGCGTATTGTTTAAAAATTCTATTCTTATACTATGGCTGCAAAAGGGACTATGGAGTAAATTCAATTTTTGGGCAATTCAAAGCCAATTACTTGAGTTGATACAAGCAAAAACGACCTTTTCCCAACCGTTTTGCCTCATACATGCCTTGGTCTGCATGGTGTAGCAGTGTATCAGCAACACTCGCATCGTCAGGAAATACTGTCACTCCGATGCTTGCACTTACACTTACAGATTGATTTTGTCCAAAGCTGACTGGCTTACTTGCATCTTCCAATACTTTTTCTAAAACTCTTTTGTAGTCGTGCGTGTTCTTTAGGTCCCCGATTAGAATTACAAATTCATCTCCACCGAGTCTAGCCACGGTATCCTGGCTACGCACAATTTTACGAAAACGATTTGCTAATTCTTTAAGAACTATATCGCCTACCGCATGACCAAACTTATCATTCACCGGTTTAAATCCATCTAAGTCAATATAACAGATCGCAAGAGACGTCTTTGTTCTTTCGGAATGTGCGACAGCTAAACTCAATCTATCTTTGAGTAATAATCGGTTTGGTAGACCGGTTAACGCATCGTGATGAGCGATTTTTTCAAGCACAGTTTGTTGTTGAATCAAATGGCTGACGTTCGAAAATACTGCCACATAATTGCTAATAGCCGCTGATTCATTTTTTACTACTGATAGTGTAAGCCATTCTGCTTCTACTTCTCCAGTCTTACGGCGATTGCTAATAATCCCACTCCAATGACCCGATTCATTTAGCGTATTCCAAAAGCCTTCAATTTGTTCTTTTTCCTGTAAGCCAGACTTTATATCACTCAAATCTTTCCCAATTACATCGACAGAGGCTAATTCGGTTACTTGACAAAAAGAAGGGTTGGCTTCCATGATTTTAAAATCTGAATCCGTTATGCAAATTGCATCTAAGGTATTGTCGAATACATTTGCCGCCAAGCGAAGCTTAGCCTCAGCCTTTTGACGCTCAGTGACTTCTCGTAATAATTCGAGTGTGCGACTAGAAAGACTATCATACATTGAAAGAATAGTTTCAATGAGCACTCTTAATACTCCACTCATTTCTTCGTCTGCTGTTTCCTTGGCTTCTTCTAGAGTCAAACCAGATTTTACCGCCAGGGCAACTTTTGACATACGCTTATCACTCTGTAGAATATGAAATGCCAACCAATGAGTTAAAAAAGAAAGGACATCTTCTAAAATATCATCTATTGGTTTCCAGCCTTCTTCTGCTTTGAGTTTTAGAATATCATTTACAAAGTCAGAGTGCTCTTGCTTGTGCGCAATGTTTAAAGTATCCGCTCCGAGATATTTTTCCCAGACATCTTCTTCATATTGAAAATGATAGAGAGCATATTCTGTTAGCTCAACAAAAATTGAATTAAGAGCAATTGTATCGGATCTAAATGCCAAATGTCCTGCTAACATATTTAGCAATTCAACAAGACGCTTGTGCTGTTCATCTATTTTGGAAATCCCAGTTTCAAAATTAGTATTCCAAGGAAAAACTTCTACCATCTTAATTTGCAATTCATCCTTTTTATCCATTTGGATTTCCGTATAAGATCAAATCTATCTCAAACTCGATTCGCTGGGAACTTCGATTAAAAAATAACCACTCTTTTGACTTTCCCGAATTGGTATAAAAATTCTATTCGCATCTTTTCTTTTGATATAAATCCCTAGCTCTTCTGAGTCCTCAGGCGTTTTCTCAATATTTGCCTCTGGATATACGTTTTGAAAGAAAGCAATGATTTCGGGAATCGTATGAAATGTCTCAATCGTTCCACCAAGTTGATGATTTTCTATTCCAAAAAATTTAAGTATTAGTTCAAATATCATGTTTTTTATTCCTCGCTTCTTCTTTATCCAGAATTTACAATAATTCTAGTAAATCAATCTGATTTTATATGTATCTTTGAACTAAAAGCATTTGAAACGGATAATCTCTATTATCCAAATCACCAATTAAACCAAAAATATCTTATTGACAGGATTAACAAGATTTACAGGATGAACTTCAAAATACCAGTAGGGCTTTTCTAATTTCATTATGGTATTACTTAACTTAGAAACTTCTTTTGCTCTCAACAAAATTGAAATTTCAATTGGAGAAAGTCAATGAAAAAAATAATCTTACTTTTATTAATCAATCTTATCTTGTTTTGCACCTCCTTTTCTAAACAAAAAGAAATTCCAAACATGGAATCCTCTCTTGAAATTAAAACATCTCTCATCCCTAAGTCAGGCAAAGGGGTATTTGCCACAAAAAGACTAGAATCAGGAATTTTGCTTGGAGCGTATAAAGGCAAATTCATTACGGAAGAGGAATACAATGCGTTAGTAGACAATGATCAATGGCAGTACGTTATGTGGTTTAAAGACTGTGCGAAGCCTTATCTCGGAAACTATGTAGGCGCTGATGGAAGAATAGAAGGCAATGTATTTACTAGAATGAATTATGCTCCAGTAAAATTTCAAAATGTAAAATTTGAAAAAACATGTGAGCCACCCTATGCACTCATAAGAACGTTACGCGTCATAGAAGCAGGAGAAGAGCTTTATGTAGACTATGGACCTTATTATGATTATGAATTTATGAAAGACAAAGAGATTAGAAAATTTTTTAGTACAAAAAAATAACTTAAATTCACTCACCTTGCTTAAGGTGAGTGAATTTACTTTTTCAAAACTCAGTTAATTCAATGGATCGGTAGTTCCTACTGCCTTATTGGGACTCCATCTAAAATTATCCAATAGAACCATCGAATCATAAATCCCATCGCCTTCATCATGAATGGTAAACGTCAAAGTAAATTCCTCGCCCGGCTTAATAGGCCAACTGCTTCTAAGCCAACCAGTAGAACCATGTGAATCGAAACCAGTTCCTGTATTCGGAATAGGATGAAATTCATTTTCAAAATAATTATTATCTACCTCAATGGAATTGTTATTTGGATCAAAGCTTATATTTGTAGGCTTACCGTCATTAGTCGAAGCTGCTTCGATGATTGCAAAAAATGTATCGTTAAAGTTTTTCTTAACAAAACCAGGATACTCTGCTGAGAAAAAATTAAAATCAAAAGAAAAACTTTTAGCATCTTGCGGTGCTCTGAGTCGGATTTGAATTTTGCTTAAATCAAACACTTTCTCAGAGCGCGGATTATTCTTTTTAGTTCCATTGAATTCAGGGGAAGGATGTGCATATCCTCCTGTAGAATTAAAATTAGAGACATTCGTTGTTGTCTGATAGGAGCCAACAGCACCGGAGCTAAGAGCTAGGAATTTATAACCTTCCATTGGAACTAGTTTTATAGATTGATTCAGTCTACTCAAAGCACGAATGGCAGTTTTCGGATTTTGGGATTCAATTTTTACTTCTAACACTTCGTTAGGGCTAATGCCTAACACGGCATCTACTGAATCATTTGTCTTATCTCTTACATCAGAAAAAGATTCTCCCCATTCAATTGTATTCTTATAAGTGTTTAGTAAATCAAGAATTTCAGTTAAGTCTTTGTCCTTTATCTTTTTCTGATTCGCGGAAACTTTTTCAAATGCAATATTCCAGCGCTTTAGATTTTGTTCTTTATTCGTATCAAGTGGATATTTTATTTCTTTTAACATTTCCGCATACTCGGTAATAGCCTCTCCCTTAAAAAGATTTACAGAATCGGAAAGCATCTGATTCAAGACAGTATTGACTTTTAACTTTTGAGACTTCTTTCCTATCGGAGTATACTCCGCTTCAAACGAAAATTTATCATTTTGATTTTTTTCATTTGTAGTGCTAAGCTTCATACTATAAATCATCTGATCGTTATAAGAGAGATACTGAGGAGTAACCTCTTCTGCCTTTGTGGAAATCTGTTCACCATGAAATTTTTCTACTTTCCAACCGACAGGAAGTTCCATTTTAAGCCGCACATCTTTTAAAGCTATGTCAAATACAGAAACAAAATAAACAGGATTGGAAAATCTTTTTATTTCAGAGCTTGAATCTATAAATAAATATCCACCGCGCCCTTTATCTGTGAAATGATTCATCAGGTTGTCATTAAACCCTTGCCCGAATCCGATTCCAACTAAATAAATTCCCTGTTTATCTGAATCCTGTGAATACTTTGAAATTAATTCAAGACTTTCTTTTCCGGCATTCGTCGCACCATCACTTAAAACAATTACTCTATTCAAAGAATTTGCATCATAGTTCTGACCTGCAATTTCATAGGCTTTTTTGATTCCTTCTGTTAAATCAGTTATATCATTCGCTTCTATACCGCGTAACGCATCTTGCACTGCTTTCAATTTTGGTTTTTGATTATTCAGGATAATATTGCTTTGCCGGTTGACAGTTATCAAAGAAATTCTATCTCTATCTGTCAAATGCTTACATATCTCGACTATAGTTTCTTTAGCAAGCGATAATGAGTTTCCATTCATAGAGCCCGAGTTATCGAGTAAGAATGTTAAATTCAAAGGGCTCATAGATTTTAGAGATTGGTCTTTGCTTCTAAGTCCAACTTGCAAATGAAACTTGCCCGATTCTTCTTTTTTTAAATCTACACCAATTCGAAGGAATTCTTTTTCAGAGGGAGTTTTATATTGGAAATCATAATAATTTAAAAATTCATACGTTCTTACAATATCTGGCTGAACATATTTTTTATTTAAAATTTGCTGTCTCGTAATGGAAGCAGAGGCTGTGGAATTGGAATCGTCAGCCGAAAGATAAAGAGTCTCGCCTACTTCGTTCTTTTTTTCCTTTCCATTTTCGGTTGCCTTTTTATCTGCATTCATTCCTTGCGGTATAGATTTATTATCCCCTGCTGAAGGTGCATATTCTTTTTTATAATTTGAGGCACAATGAATTAAGGGAGAGAGTAAAAACAGTGCAAAAATACATTGCCAGTCAAAAAATTTTTTGCAGGAATTGTAGAATCGGATAAAGAAACTGAGTTTTCTAATCATTATGGAAAGCATAAACTCTTTTTAAAATATATAAAATAATTTGTAAACCATAAAGAGAAAAGTTTTTATTTTTCCATGACTACTCGAAAGCCAAAGTAGTTTTCTCTTGCGTCTTTGGGAGCAAAAGTTCTAGCAGATACTCTAAGCATTAAGTAAGAATCAAACCAACTTCCACCCCGCAGGACTTTATTATTTTCCTCTTTTGTTTTTGGTGAATTCACTTCTTTTTTCTTAAAATAATCTGGATCGTAATCGTCTTCACACCATTCAGAAGCGTTACCCGCCATATCATAGAGTCCGTTCCCGTTTGGCTTTTTTGTTCCTACAGGGTGTGTGGATTTGTTTGAATTTTTATTATACCATGCATAATCGTCGTTCATATCAATTCCCCAATAGTATCTAGTATCGACTAGATTAGTCGATACAGAAAGCGCAATCGAAGCCCTCGCCGCATACTCCCATTCTGCCTCTGTAGGTAGCCTGTATTTCTTTTTTTCTTTTGTGCTTAGCCAATTTGTAAATTCTTTTGCATCGTTCCAACTCACACAAATTACAGGATGATCGTCTTTTTGTTTGATTCCATGACAACTCTTCCAGGTGTTCGCAAAACCAAGAGTTTGTGCATCTGTCTTATAGCCTGTCTCTGAAATAAACTTAGTAAACTCTCCTTTGGTTACTTCGTATTTGCCGATAAAGAAAGGTCTTTTGATAGAGATTTTTTTAGGAGGAGATTCGTCTTCATCA
>Ga0209277_10001665_pt1 | contig 10837 bp, 9 predicted proteins | sample JI81AbrownDNA_FD_187503 | JGI IMG/M metagenome (GOLD analysis project Ga0209277, IMG submission 187503) | Wastewater effluent complex algal communities from Wisconsin, to seasonally profile nutrient transformation and Carbon sequestration -... | ecosystem: Engineered > WWTP > Effluent > Algae... | reverse complement strand
GTTGGTATAATTATTGGAATACTATTAATTATGCGCTCTTTTAGAGACAGGAGTAGTCTTACCTCCTTTATAGGAGCCATGATACTTTCTCTGTCTGCTTTTCGATTAACACTAAATTCTTTTGATGCTATTAGCACGGCTAATTCTTCGTTAGCTGCTGCGACCATTGCATTAGGTGCTGGAGTTCTTTGTGTCCTATTTCCTAATTTTAGCCCAACACCTGTAATCGCGAGGAAAGTTTTTTATGTAATTCGATTACCCTTTTCTGCGCATGGTTTGGTGTTGATTCGAAATGGATTATCGGCTACTTCTCTCCTTTATGTCTTACATAGCATTGGATTGATCTTTACATGGTTTGGGCTTGCAGATCAACCAGAGAGAAATTTTGTTATTCTATCGGGAGTAATTCTTTCTATTGTTTTTGTCTTAGCTTTATTTACTAGAACGTTTAATTCCTTTTATCTGCGCGGCTCAACTGTTTCGCTTGCACTTATTTTTATATGTATTGGATTAGCTGCTATTGCAAATCGAATCGGCAGACCGTTGCCGCCTAACGTTGTAGGACTTAATCTTACCCTCGGAATTATTGGTCTATGGATATTCTCGCGAGTCTTGTTTTTTACCGGACAAAGAATTGCAGATTGGTTAGACAATTCTATACATGGCAAATTTTATCATCATGTTCCTTTGACGGCAATGCTTTTGCTCGGTCTTGTTTTACTATTAGATATTTTGCTTTTACAACCTGCAAATATCTCTCGCTTTTTATATATTACCCCGCCAACGTTTTTCATCGGAGCAGGACTTGCGGCATTCTTCTATAGTCGATCTATAAACAGTATCATTCCATTGCATATTTCTAGTGGGTTATTGATTTTAGCCTCTGCATTAAGCTTTGCGCAAGAGACTATTTTAGGAACAAAGTTAATTCCACTTGATTTACCCGGAAGTCGATGGGTGCCACTTATTACAGAGCAAGCATCTAGGAATGGAGATTGGTTAAATCCAATTTACTTTTTACCGCAGAATTTGAATCAGTCAATCCTGATTATCCGCGCGACAACAGGGATTGCATTTGCAGGTGCTATGTATGCTTTAGTTGTATTGATTCTACCACTGAGTGCAATTGGTGCAGCAATGCGAAAAATTATTTTTAAATACGAAGACTATCTCCCTATACAATCTGTTTTTGTAGCTTGGTCATTTATTTGCGTTGGAATAATTTCTATCATTGCTTTTCAATACGCATTTATTACGCCTGCATGGATTGCATTATTGGCGAGCGCATTACTCATATTTGCCCGCTATTCTAGAGAAGGAAATGCTTCTTTCGCTATCAGTGGAATTTTACTTCTACATGGGATGGCGCATCGGGACTCTATATATCCTGTTACGATAGGACCTATATTTGCAGCAATTGCACTTATTTTGGTTATTGCAGTGAAGCCGTTTAGCTCAATCTCTAAAAAGCCTTACAGTAGAATTCTGGAAAGTTTTCATGCAGGTGCTTTTATTTATTCGAGTATAGGAATAATTTATGCGCTTGCTGGTTTGTCAGCGGCTACTTTTGATAATGCGGTTCCTGGCTTAATTCTTGCCATGTTCTTGGGACTCAGTGGAGTCTGGATGCAGACCTTTGCCCTGGGTATTAGTTTACTATTTGCTTCTGTATCTTTGTTTGTTGGAGCATTCCAATGGACAAAGGGGCTTACAACGTTTGCGGCAATGGCTGGCGTGATAGTCTTTGGTTTTTCTGGAATCACATCCTTTCCTCTATTTTGCGAGTATAGTATTTGCGCTGAGGCTAATACTGTTAATTCGCTTCCTGGGATGATACCTTATTTTGCGCTTATTCTCTCTATCGTGATAGGTTTGGCTAATTTCTGCTCTCTTCTTATAAGAAAAAAGCGTGAGGATTTTTCAATTGGTGCGCTGTATGGTTCAGATATTTTAATCTTAATGATTGGATTTTTGATTGCTATCTTTATTCGATTGAACATTGCATCAACCTTACTATTTAATGAGTATGCTTTGATCACTGCAATCTCTTTAGTGATTCTTGTTTCGATTTTTACTTCTATCCAATACAAAAAGCCTCGGCATATTTATTTTACTCAAACATCTATTGCTACTCTCTACATAGCATTAAAGCCTACTTTTCCTGAAGTCCTGACTCCAGAGGTTGATGCAATTGTTGCACTAGTCTTTGGTTTTATTCTGACGGGGATAACAACGGTTGCGCGTAGAGCTGAAATTCCTCCCTTACAGGAGAGCACTCGTCGTTTTGCTGCGATCATGCCTGTAGTGGCTGCGATAGTTTTACCTACAGAGTTTAATTATGGAAATGCAGGGATGGCAACTTTCTCTTCTGCATTGTATGCCGCCCTCGCAATCACATCTTCTAATCGTATCTATGCAGTGCTTGCGGCAATAGCGGCTAATCTCGCGATATTCACGGCGATTATGGCGTCTAACGTTCAAGGACTTGAAGTTTACTTGGCGCCAGTGGGTCTCTTTACTTTATTTCTCGGACATATCTATAAAGAAAATCTAACGGAGCAAGCAAGAAAAATCATTCGCATTGGAGGAGGTTTACTTCTCTATCTACCTGCGGCTGTGAATATTAGTTTTGAAATGGGGCGTGCGTCAGACGCAATGTATGCTGTTGTATTCGGACTACTTTGTCTTTTAGGAATCTCTGCTGGAATGATTTTTCAAATTCGCTCGTATTTATTTATGGGAGTAAGTTTTTTTACGCTCAATCTTGCTGCCAATCTTTTACAAACAGGACTCAGAGATCAACGAATGGGATTTATTCTATTATCTTTTGCTGGATTATTTATTATCGCTAGTCTAGTGTTCTATACTTTGAATAAGAATCAGATTCTAGGTTTTGTAGAGAGAACACAAAAGAAACTTGCCCAATGGGAATGAGAAATTTGTGACTACTTAGAATGTTTTGCCACAGAGGCACAAGTCACGGAGAGGAAGAACATGGTGAGTCAATGCATTGGCTCACCATGTTTTCAAATTATGCGGATTTTAATTTCTTGCGAAGGATTATGCCCATGGAAATACCAAAGACGGCAAGAGATATAGCAATGAAAAGATTTGTATTTGACTCAGTTCCTTTTAAATAAGCAAGTAAACTGCTTGGTTCAGAAGGAAGAGGGTAAACTTTACCACTCGTTACTGTTGTATACCAATCCTTGTCGTTAACTCCTTTTGACGTTGCCCAAGAGTTGAATCGTGAGTAACCGGTAACACTTGCATTTCTAATATCTTGTCTCTCTAAAGGCCAAGCCCAAACGCCTGGAACCATGATTGCCCATGGAAATCCGTTTGAGTCCATATAAAGATCTTTGCCATTTGCATCAAAGTATCTTCCTGGGAAGAAAATATTTTTGCTCGTATCGATGACTTGCAGATAAACATTGTAAGGCGCAGAACCAATTACACTTCTAGCAACAGGTGTATTAAAAATAACACTTACCTTAGCTACATGACCTGGCGCATAAGTTTGATTTAACTCAACATTTTGCGAACTAATTGTATTTCCACTGTTACCAAGTATTGTTAATCCAGCATCAAGTTGAGCTGCAGTGGGGGTAAATTTTGTTATTCCGGTGTTATTTGGAACACCTGCTGCGTCTGTAATTGTGCTTTCATAAGAAATGTTTACAGTGTTTGGAAATAGAAGATTCAATTTATGACGATAACCTGCCCCTCTAGCTACATGTTGGTATGCTCCGCGCACTTCTACAATTTGACCCTGTGCATTCAAATCTTCTTCATTGTAAAATTGGACTACGTAGTCATTTAAATCTGCATCTCCTGCGTTCGGATATAAATCTTCAAAGGAAATTGTATTTACACCAGTTGCAGGGAAACGAATCTTCGTAGCTTTTTTGGGATCATCCGGGTAAAAATCATGTTGGTCGTCAATTCCATCTCCATCTCTATCAGCGATTTGTGTTCCATTGCCGGTTGGATTAGAAATTGGCAGTGTAACATTTCCAATAGAACCAATTGGTTGATTTGTTGTAGTTCCATTTGTAGTGACTGGGACTTGAAGTGGAACAACTACAGGCTGACTTGTCGAGCCTCCCGATGTTATGGTGACATTTACTTGAGTCGTTGTGCTGGGAACTGTCACGGTTCCCGTTACGTTTCCACTAGCATCCGTGACTTGTTGTAATAGCACATTGTTCTCTGTTGGATTTGTAATTGTGACAGTTGCTGGACTTACTGGATTACCCTGATTATCCGTAACTGTCATATTAACTGGAATCGTTGTATTTGTCTGGTAGGTAAATGGGGTGTTGTCGCTAGGATTCACTGTAACTGTAGCGCTTGGCTGTGTATCTGCTAAAGTTGCTGTGCTAGAGGTAGAACTGGGTATGCTCACTGTTGCAACGCTTGCAGGATTATTTGTGTTAGCCGTGTTCGCGTTACTGCCTGTATTTCCTACACTCGTAGTTGTTGGTGCTGACTCTTGAGCAAGGCTTTGAATTGGAATGAGTTGTTTTTTCTTTTGATCGCAACCTACTAGGGCGATAGCCAAAATGAATACTATTGAAAGAATTTGTTTCATATTGATCCTCCACTGGGATTTTTTTCCATCTTTGTATATATGGACTAGAAATTAAAGTAAAAACTAGCAAAAAGTAATTAGCTTGAGTGTTTTCGTCGTTTACGATATTTTGAGTGTTGAGAGACTTGTGGACTAGTGATTGGGGAAGGGAGCTGGTTAATCTTATCCTCAAGGATTTTATTCTTTTGTTGCTCAATTTTTAATTGATCTTCGATTTCTTGCATTCTATTTTTCAAAAGTCTTTCCGAATATCCGATTCTGGTAGCGAGAGTCTGAATCAGTTTCAATGAAAAATCAGGATTACTTTTTATAAGAGCTTCTAGGTTATCGCCATCTGCTGTTGCCACTACGCAATTTGTCATGCAGACTGCGCTTGCTGATCTTGGTTGATTTCCAAGAATTGACATCTCTCCAAAAATTTCACCAGCTTCTACAAATCCTAAACTAATTTTCTCCCCTGCCTCTGTGTGCTTACATACTTCAATGCTGCCCTTTTTTAGGAGATAGAATTTTTTTCCAGTTTCGCCTTCTTTGAAAAGAATAGTTCCGGCGGTATAATAGTTATTATGCTCCATCACAGTTGATTCTTTTACAAATAGTTTTCTAATCTTCTTAAAGCCCGGAAATTTGAGATTGTATAAAATTCCTTTCCCTAATTTGTAAAGTTCATATTGAAATAGAAAACGATGAAAGCCTTTCGGGAGTGTTTCAAATCGAACGATACTTCCCATCGGTCGCTCAAAATCTTCGTGGTTATCCCAAATCACGGTTCCTTTAATTGTAGGAGATTTAAAATCAGAATATAGGTAAGATATTTCTAGCGTGTGCCCAATCTCTAATGTATCAAAGGTTCTAAGGAAACTATTAAAAGAACTTACCTCGGAGCCAACCATTGATTTTGTATCGAGTCCCTTTTCTACGTTTACTTCCATGATGATAGGAATACTGATGATACTGTTTTTGAAATATTCAGGATTGATTGCGCCCAGTAAAAATAAGTTAAATCCAAGCACGATAGGGTAAATGGCAAACAGTGTAATCATTTCAAAATCGTTTAGTTTTAAATCAAAAATATAAACGAGTTGAGCTTGAAAAAGATAAAATACTACAGAGACTAACAGCAATAATCCGATGGCGATTCCTCTTTTTACATCAATTGAAATCGAAAAGAAAGGAACGAATTCGGCGTTCTTTTTTCCCATTGAGCGGATAATCCATCTTTCATACTGAGGTTGCAGTTGGATTGCCTCCCAGTCTTCAAGGGAAATTTTTTGTTTTTCTAATTCACTCGTATGGGGTAGTGCGAGTGCACGAGCCATTAAGTATTCCAACGCAAGAATTAAAAAAACTAATTCCGGACCAATCACATATGTAATTTCATTTCCAATCAAAAGACAGGAATCATAGATCCCGTGAAACAAAAGTGGAATGGTGTAAGCATAAATTAAATTACTCGTTCTATTCTTGGTTGTAAAGTATGCCTGCCTAAGTGCAAGGTAATAGGCTATTATCCCGCAAGTAGTAATATGGAGTGGAACAGAAGTGAACATACGTAAAAAAATCATAGACGAATTGGTTTGGATTGCGTAGAAAATATTTTCTAAAGCAGAAAAACCAATTCCTAAAAACATTCCGAAACAAACACTCTCGTTGACATTGAGCTTGGAATATTGTTTTCTAAAAAGAAAAAACAAAAACAAAAATGCAGTCGTTTTCTCGAAGAGTGCCGCATTTATGAAGCCCGTAAGAATCTTTGCATCGCTCTCAAAAAAATCATCCAACCAAGGAAATACTAGGAGTAGTAATGCTGCTTGTAGGACACCATATAGAAAAGCATCTAGGAAAACGCTAAATCGAGAGTTCTTGAGAAAATGCCTCTGGTATAAAAGAATAAAAAGAGGAATTGGTAATAAAGAGAGAAAAAGTTTTTCAATTGAAAGCAACTAACAGTCCTTTACCTTTTTCGAACCGGTTTTTTGACTTCTTCTTTTAAATCGCGCTCGCGGATTTCTCGAATAGGCTCAGCCTCAGCTCTGAGTTCTTCTTCTAAAATATCATCCGGCTGCTCTTCTTTCACTTCCTGTGAACTACAAGCTAAGAATTGAAGGGAAATAACGATTAGGATTAAATAATATAGTATTTTTTTCATAATTTATGGGTTAAGAATAATAGAATGCTTTAAAATATGCAAGTGATATTTTTTGACTAGTCTTGTTTCTTGGCTTTGCGTAAAGTCCTTGCCATTGAGGCAAGGAGGCATAGATAATAACAGTTTATCATGAGTTAGTCTTTGGTATTTTTTCTTTATATTTGTTTTTTTGAATTGAATTAAGCTATTAGTAAAATCATTGCACATAAACTTAGGTCGAATTAGTTTAAAAAATAATTAGGAGTAAGGTGTCTATGTTAAATAAACTTTGGTTTGCTCTTTGTGTTTTGCTTTTGAGCGTTTCTATATCTGCTGATGTGCCGGTCGAAGTGCATGTAAAAAATTTATCATCTGGATCGGATTCAGATAGAATTTCTGCATGTTATTTTTTGGGAAAAGAAAAAAAAGAGTCAAAATATCTTTCTGAAATACAAGAGGTTCTTAAGACAACCGACAATTCGCGAGTAGCCGTAGCTTGTGCGAATGCACTCGGGTATATCCAAGAAAAAGGAAGCTCAACTACTGCTCTCAAAAATAAAATCATGTCTGAATCGAATTCCGATGTAGTCTATGCCTGTCTTGCTTCCATTGTGAATATCGCAATCAAAAACGGATATGAGGCGGATGCAAAATCTGCAGTGCAATACTCGGATATCAATCACAGAAGCGATGAATTTGTGGCTGATTTAATTGATAGAATCAAAAAAAAGTTCAAAGAGTAATCCGTGTTATCCACATCGGAGCTAACGCGTTATTCTAGAAACATCTTGCTCTCCGAGGTCGGAAGGAAAGGGCAAGAAAAATTAAAAGACTCAATGGTTACAGTTATTGGAGCAGGGGGGCTTGGAAGTCCAGTCTTATACTACTTAGCCGCTGCGGGAGTAGGAGCAATCCAAATCATTGACTCTGACAAAGTTGATCTTACCAATCTACAACGCCAGATTCTTTATAACACTTCATCGGTTAATAAGGATAAGGCGGAAGAAGCGGAGTCGGTATTGCGGAGTCTAAATCCCAATTTGAGCATTCTTTCGCAAAATGCAAGATTAACCGCCGCCAATATAGAAGGAATTTTTCAAGGTTCTAATTTAATCATTGAAGGATCTGATAATTTTGAAACAAAGTTCTTAGTAAACGATGCCTGCCATTTTCTAAACATCCCTCTTATCCTTGCGGGCATTTTAAGATTCGAAGGACAGGTCATTGGAATTCTACCAAAGCAAACTTCTTGCTATAGGTGCATCTTTCATTCTCCACCAGATGCAGACAGTGTCCCGAATTGCGGCGAAGCAGGAGTAATCGGCAGTGTCGCGGGTATCATTGGTTCTATACAAGCAACGGAGTCTATTAAATTCTTACTCGGTCAAGAACAGGGGCTATTTGGTAGTATCCTTTCGGTAGATGCAAAGACGATGGAGTTTAGAAAAATTTCTATCCCTAAAAACAAAGCCTGTCCTCTCTGTGGCGATAATCCAAGTATTACAAAGATTGAAGATATTGTATTAAAGACTTGTGATTGGGAATAGATTAACCATACACTCTATTTCAGTTCAAGTTGCAGTTTATATTGCAGTTCATCCATATTCCTAAGAATTCTCGGATAAGGTAGACCTGCAAGCTGAACTGAAACTTGAACCGATAAGAGGTGTATATTCATCTTAATCTCTCCTGAATAAAATCCATTTCCTTGTTTACAAAGGATACAAAATGTGATAAAAAGAAATTAACTTATGAAAACATTTCGAGTTATGCTTATCTGCTTTTTATTCTTTCTTCTTTTTACAGAGAGTTGTTCTACTGTGATTCAAGGAGAAATCGTTGCGAAAGGACATCCAACAGGCGATTTTATTTTAAGTCCAACGGGTTGTTATTCGGGAGCGAGAATGCTTTTTTACGGAATTATTCTTACGCAAACTGAAAACAAAGGACTTGTTTTAACTGGTATCATTGATCCAATCAAAGGTAAATTAATCAAACTAAGACTTCCTAATTCCTGTCAGTCTGACGATTATGATGACTGCAAAGAAATTTTTATTTCCAAAGAATCTTGCAGTGTTTATAAAATTAAAATAGAATCAACGAATGTTATGGTAAATAAAATTCGCGCATTAAGAGGCAAATTGGAATTAGACTGTAAATTCGAAGAAGGTGGAAGCATAAAAGGAAAAATTGAGTTTGACTATTGTCATTAAAATTGACTATGAGGGTTTAAAACTATGAAACTATTTAATAAAATGATTCTATTCTCTTTTCTATTTTTAAATATCCAATGCACAATCTTTGATATTATTTTTAGCCCAAAAAGCGAAGGCGAAGTTCTATTCGGCTATATGGACAGAAAAGGAAAAGAAACAATTCCTCCCAAATACAAAAGAGCGCATCCATTCAAAGAAGAATTGGCAAGCGTAAAATTCGAAAATAATCTTTGGGGATTTATTGATAAAAAAGACAATCGTGTGATTGAAGCAAATTACTCTGATGCAAATGATTTTTCCGAAGGTTTGGCTGCGGTTAAGGTAAATGATGCTTATTCGGCAAAGAATTGGGGTTTTATTAACAACAAGGGAGAAATGGTGATTAGCCCTTCTTTCTATTCTGCCGGAGAATTTAGAAATGGAATAGCGCGTGTAACGTTAGAATATACAAAAAGATCCGGTTTTGCAAATCATTTGCACGGATACATAAACAAAGAAGGAAAAATTATTGCGAATGATAAAGATAGAACCACTTCGTTAGAAAGGGATAATCATTCTTATGCGGATGGATTGTTACCGGTAAAGACTCCTGATGGATGGGGCTTTCAAAATCTAGCAGGTGAGATGATTACAAAAGACAGCTACTATGAAATACTTAGTTTTTCAGAAGGCATGGCGGCTGTAGCGGTTAATATTGATAGTCCAGATACTCTAAAGAAATTCTCAGACTTGATAGGGGGTGTGCCCGGAAGTGTATTGAGTATAGTTTCCGGGACAAATACTCTCATCCTCTGGGGCTATATAAATACCACCGGCAAGTTGGTGATTCCTTTTACTTATTTACAAGTGACTCCTTTTAAAAACGGATTTGCCGTGGTCAATAATTTGAAAGTAGATCCTATAAGTAAGGGTGGATATTTTTTTATCAATAAAAAAGGAGAGAATCAATACAATGCGAGCTTTGATTTCGCTAAGGGTTTTTCGAGCGGACTTGCCTGTGTTACTTCTACTCCAGATGAAAGAGGAAATACAAAGTCCTATTATATAAATCCCACCGGTAAAAAGGCATTAGACTCAGTCGATGGAAGAGAGCTTTTTAGCTGTGAGCCTTTTAGCGATGGAGTTGCCTTTATTCGAACCAGTGAGACTTCCCAGAAAGACCCAAATTCATTTGCCGAGTTCACTTATAGAGAGGGTTACATTGACAATAAGGGTAATCCCATTTATCCGCTCTCCATACAAAAAGACTTTGATGGACTTAGAACTTTCTCCAATGGAATGGCTATGTTCAATCGGTATTTTAAAAATTAGAAGAGAATAATACATATTAACTTCTTGTTCGGAATTTTGCCACAGAGGCACAGAGACACGGAGGGATATTTTACCATTCTAATTTTCATTCATATGCGTCATGTGAAAGAGAGTCGATGAAAAAGTCTGATTCAAATACAACGCTACGATTGCATAACAAAAGAACCTGAATTTTTAGTCCAAATAATCTATCAGCGAGCAAGTGAGTAGTGGGATTGGAAAACAGGGAAGGTATACAGTTTTAGATAGAGGATCTACGAAAGAACGGTTAAAGGAAATAGCCGATCAGCAGTTGGGACTTTATGATGAAATCAAAATCACGGATGCGACTAAAAAACTAGGTGCAGAAAAGATTTTAGTGGGAAGTGTTACGAAGTTTAACATGGCATATTCGATAACCGCTAAAATTATAGATGTAGGAAGTGGGAAAATTGACAACGAACAAACCGAAACAATTGAGTCTCTAGATAAAATATCAGATGGCGTAGAGTCGATCGTAAAGAAATTTAGCATGCAATCCGTGGTTGTGACTAAAAAAGGAATGTTGTGGCGATCTGCTATTATCCCCGGTTGGGGGCAGTTGTATAG
>Ga0209277_10001663_pt1 | contig 10839 bp, 9 predicted proteins | sample JI81AbrownDNA_FD_187503 | JGI IMG/M metagenome (GOLD analysis project Ga0209277, IMG submission 187503) | Wastewater effluent complex algal communities from Wisconsin, to seasonally profile nutrient transformation and Carbon sequestration -... | ecosystem: Engineered > WWTP > Effluent > Algae... | reverse complement strand
TACATCGGGCTTGTAGGCAAGGCCGAGGGCGGCGATTCTTTTTCCGCTCAATGAGCCAAGTGCGTGTTTGACAGTTTCTACTACAAAGTGCGGTTGGGCATCATTTACCAGCCTCGAATGATAGATAAGCGGGGTGAGTTCGGGCGCGGCTTCTACAAAGAACCACGGGTCCACGCTGATGCAATGCCCGCCGACGCCGGGGCCGGGGCTGAGAATCTTTACGCGTGGGTGCAAGTTCGCGATGGAGATTGCCTCCCACACATCCACACCGAATTTGTCTGCGAGGCGGGAGAATTCGTTGGCGATGGCGATATTTACATCGCGGTAGGTGTTCTCCATCAGTTTGACCATTTCTGCGGTGGTGGCATCTGTTTTGATGATCTGTCCCTTGACGAAGATGGAGTACAAATCTTTGCCGGCTTCGGCAGACGCAGGGGTGACGCCGCCAATGACGCGTGCATTCTCGATCAGTTCACGCAGGATCTGCCCGGGCAAAACCCGCTCGGGAGAATATGCCAAATGGAAGTCGCGCCCAGCTACCAGTCCGGAACGAGCGAGGATGGGTGTGATCAAATCTACGGTGGTGCGTGGGGGGGAGGTTGACTCGAGGACGACGAGATTCCCCTTCTTCAAAAATGGAAGAATTGATTCTGCGGCGGAGACGACGGCACGCATATCCGCTAATTTGTAGGTTATGCCTTTGTATTCGCCGAATTTGCCATCCTGAAACGGGGTCGGGACGGCGATGATAAAGGCATCCGCTTCTTCTGGTTGAGTGGCTGCTTTGAAGTTGCCGGTTGAGATGGCGCTGGTCACTGCATCACGCAGGCCCGGCTCGTGGATGTGGATTTCCCCTTTGTTCAAGGTGCTGATGATATGTTGGTTAATATCCACGCCCAGAACATTAACTCCGTGCGAGGCAAAGGTGGATGCAGTAGGCAGGCCAATGTAGCCAAGGCCGATAACGCAAATTTTTTGAAATTTCACAGTGACTCCAAGAGAATAATTTAGCCCGATTATTATACAACCTGCCTACGCGTTTCCAGAAAGCGACTTTTTTCTTGTTATGCACGTATATTCAATCAAAGCATAATTTCTTGTTGTATAATCAAATGGAGGAAGCATGGACTTTTTATTGGAGCCGAATATTGCATACTTGATTCTGTTGGGCGGCGTTTTGCTTGCCTTGTTGGCAATCGTTACCCCGGGGACAGGTCTATTTGAAGTCGGTGCGTTCTTCTGTCTGCTATTGGCGGGATATGCAGTGTACAACCTGTCCTTTAATTGGTGGGCGTTGGTAATTCTGGTTGTGAGTATTGTTCCATTTATCTATGCCATTCAAAAGCCAAAGCGTGAACGTTATCTTGGCGCTTCCATTCTTTTGCTGGTGGTCGGTTCAGTATTTTTGTTTGCAGTGGATGGATGGAAACCTGCCGTTAACCCCTTTGTTGCTTTGGTGACTTCGGGGCTTTTATCTGTCTTTTTGTGGATCGTTGTCCGAAAAACCGTTCAGGCTGCCGGGGTTCGTCCTGTGCATGATCTTGATGCGTTGACTGGATTATCCGGCGAGGCTAGATCGAAAGTTTATGAAGAAGGAAGTGTCTTTGTGGCCGGAGAAATGTGGTCTGCCAAAAGTGACGCTGTCATTCCTGCTGGAAGTTCTATTCGTGTGGTTCGTCGCGAGGGATTTATCCTCGTTGTTGAAAAAGATAGTCAATCAAATAACAATCTAAACAAGGAGAGTTAATATGGACTTTTTAGCAACTGGCGGCACTATTTTCTGCTTTGTTGGAGCAGTGCTGATCATTGGCTTTATCTTTCTTGCCAATGCCATCCGAATTATCCCCGAGTATCAACGCCTGGTCGTATTTCGACTGGGTCGTTCTGTGGGCGCCAAAGGCCCCGGTATCGTTCTGCTTATCCCTGTTATTGACCGCGCTGTGAAAGTGGATTTGCGCGAGCAAGTACGTGAAGTTCCGCATCAAACTTCCATCACAAAAGATAATGCGCCGATCTCCATCGATTTCCTTTGGTACTACAAAGTGCTCGACCCATCCGAATCCGTTTTGCAGGTGGGTAATTTTGAATCTGCTGCGGCTGGTATTGCAGCTACCACTCTCCGCGCTGTGATCGGCGGTATCCCGTTGGATGATGTGCTTTCAGAACGCGAACACATCAACAACATGCTTCGTACCCGCCTCGATGAAGTGACCGAGCGCTGGGGTGTGAAAGTGACCAATGTAGAAATCCGCGAGATCATTCCTCCGCGCGAAGTTCAAGACGCTATGAACCGCCAGATGTCTGCCGAGCGTATCCGCCGCGCCCTCGTGACCGAATCCATGGGTGACCAGCAGGCCGCGATCAACCGCGCCGAAGGTACCAAGCAGGCCGCGATCCTTTCTGCTCAAGGCGAGCGCGAATCCAACATCCTACGCGCTGAAGGTGATAAGACAGCACAGGCATTACGCGCGGAAGGTTTTGCCGTTGCTTTGGAAGCCATTTTCAATGCCGCCAAATCTGTTGACCAGAAGACAATGACTTTGCAGTATTTTGAAACGCTCAAGTCCATTGGCACAAGCGCATCCACCAAATTCATCTTCCCGATGGAGTTCACCAGCATGTTGGATAACTTCCTCGGCAAAGAAGGCAAGAAGTAACAGCAATTTGTAATACAATAAGGTCTCCCAATTTGGGAGACCTTATTTTTTATGGAAATCATCAAAGCATCCATTCTTGACCTGACTGCTCTTCGCAAACTGGAAATTGAATCCTTTGCGAAAGATGCGTGGCCCTTATTTGATTTAATGGCAGTGTTGACGTTCCCTGATGTGGTCCGTTTGAAAGCAGTGGAAGATGGCCAAATGGTGGGCTTCGTGGCAGGCGACCCGCGTCCACGCGAAGGGTGGGGCTGGGTTGCCACCATTGCAGTTGATTCACGCTATCAGCGGCGCGGTATCGGGCGGGCATTGCTGCATGCCTGCGAAAGTAAGTTAGGTGTCCCACGATCCCGGTTAACCGTGCGCCTTTCGAATCATGGCGCCATCTCCATGTATGAAAATGATGGCTACAAGTCTATTGATATTTGGAAGGGATATTACAACGATGGGGAGGATGCCCTATTGATGGAGAAGGAGTTATGACGGAGAAAAAACAGAAGTTGAAGGAATTCGAAGCGCTGCGCGGGTTATCCATTCTTCTGCTGCTTGCCTTGCATAGTGAAGTATTTGATGCAAGCGTGTTTGGCTTTCCGGTGGATCCGCTTTCGCAGGTCGTTGCATATTTTTTGCTTGGTTCGTTTTTTTTCCTGGCAGGCTTCTTTGCTGAGTTTTCACGTCAAAAACCGGGCGAAAATGCTTTCTCCTTTATAAAATCAAAGGTCGTCCGTATTTTTCCTCCCTACTGGCTTGCGCTGGCACTATTTGTATTTGTCATCAAGTTTAGTCTTAAGCGATTTGACGCCTTAATGTATATCCTTAATTTGCAATGGCTGCTTTCGCCTGTTTTTATTAAACACTTGATTACTATTTGGTACATCAGTGTGCTGGTGGGATATTACATCGTCTTTGGAGCGCTATTATTTCTTATTAAATCCAATCGGGGTTTATTGATATGGTCTACTATCGTCTTTTTGGCTGCGCTTGCAGTAAACTTGACGACCGGGCTGTTCGAACCGCGTTTTTTTCAATATTATTTTGTTTTTCTAGCTGGGATTTATTTTTATCGCTTTGAGCGCGAAAGAAACTTTTTGTTCGGTGTAAATATTTTATATAAGGCTGTTATTGCTCTGCTTGTATTAATCCTGATCTGGGTTGTGGCATCTGCCGAGTTCGAGATGCCAAATCCGCTCTTTATTTTGGCTGTGGATTTATTTATCTTCGGCTGGGTGTTGATGTGGTTGTCTATCTTTCGGATGCAGATAGGGGACTGGAAGGTGTGGGGTTTTTTATCCACAGCATCTTTTTTCGCCTACCTGTATCACCGCCCAATTTGGTATGTTCTTGACAATGCATTTGGCCTGGAGGCTGGAATTAATAAGGTTTTTTTCAATCTCATTCCAGGCGCAATTACGGCCCTGATTTTGGGGTATTTTCTGCAAGTTGGTTATAACCGCCTGCTTGCCACACTGCACTTGAAAGGATAGTAGAAGATAGGGGTTCTTCCACTTCATCGGGTTTATAATCAGCCAATATGTCTGAAACTCTGCGACCGCCCATTTGGGTGCATACAATACAATCCCTACAAATGATGGTTGACGACCTCGCCACGCAGCTACGTGTGGCAGTCGATACTGAATCCAACAGCCTGCACGCATTTCGCGAGCAGGTTTGTCTATTGCAATTTTCATCCATTCATGAAGATTATTTGGTTGACCCTCTAGCTTTGCGGGATTTGAGTCTGCTTGGCCCAATTTTTGCAAATCCAAAAATCGAAAAAGTATTTCATGCCGCTGAATATGACCTGATCTGTCTGCGGCGTGATTTTGGATTCACATTTGCCAATCTGTTTGATACCATGCAGGCTGCCCGCGTTTTAGGTTACCCCGCAGTAGGATTGGACAGATTGCTTGGTGATAAATTTGGCATCAAAATGGACAAGCGCCATCAAAAAGCAAATTGGGCAGCACGTCCATTAAGTGAGGATCAAATCCATTATGCCCGCTTGGATACCCATTATCTGTTCAATTTGCGGGATGCATTGGAGCAGGAATTGCGCGAAAGGGAACGCTTGGATTTTGCGCTTGAAGATTTTTACCGCGCATGCCTGCCCGATGAACAAAAGCAAAGAAGTAACGGCGGCGCTTCATGGGAGCGGTTTGCAGGCCGTAAAGACCTTACATTACGTGAATTGACGGTTATTTCATTTTTGTGCAAGTGGCGTGATAAGGAAGCTGAGAAGTTAAATCGCCCGCCATACAAGGTGGTAATGGATGATGTCTTTGTGGCTTTGGTAAAGAATCCGCCGGAGCAAAAAGTTGACCTTTCTGGAGCTGGTTTGAGTGAGAAGCAAATCAAGCTTTGGGGTGATCAGGTTTTGAGTGCGATCCGGCATGGGGCGGCTGCTCCCCTTGTTGAACGGAAACAGGCCGAACGTAAGGAAGATGCGGTTCTTCGTCGCCTTGAAAAATTAAAGGCTTGGAGAAAAAGCGTCGGCTTGGAAATGAAAGTTGAGTCTGATATTATTTTGCCCAAACCATATTTGGGCCTTTTGTCTGAGAATCCGCCAAGGTCTTTGGAGGATTTGCAGGACTTAATGAAGGACACTCCTTCTCGTGTGGAAAAATTTGGCGTGCAAATTTTAAAAGTATTGGGAGTAAAACATGCGAATTAATTTTCACGGTGCGGCTCATACAGTGACGGGCAGCCAGCATTTGATTGAAGTCAACGGCCATAAGTTGCTGTTGGATTGTGGTTTGTATCAGGGCAGGCGGGTGGATACCTATGCGCGTAATTTGAATTTTCGATATTCTCCGCGCAGTGTGGATGCGGTGATTCTTTCTCATGCTCATATTGACCATGCGGGTAATTTGCCGAATCTTGTAAAGCAGGGATACGAGAAAAATATTTTTGCGACCCATGCCACCGTGGATCTGGCAAGTTTGATGATCCGTGACTCGGGGCGCATTCAGGAATCGGATGCGGAATTTGTAAATAAAAAACGCGCGCAGCGCGGTGATGATCCGATTGACCCGTTGTACACCGAGCAGGATGCCGAAGATGCTGCGGGTCTGTTCAAAGGTGTGGAATATGGTGAGGCATTTCAGCCCATCCCTGGCGTGATTGCGCGTTTTTATGAAGCGGGACATATTCTTGGTTCGGCGGGTGTGTCGCTTGAGATCGAAGAGAAGGGCAAAAAGATTCGTTTGTGGTTCTCTGGTGATATTGGTAGATATAAAATGCCTTTGTTGCGTGACCCAATTTTGCCGGAAGCTGCCGATTACATGATTATGGAATCGACATACGGTGATAAATCACACAGCGATCCGTCGATTGCGTACAATGAGTTTCGAGATGTAGTGAAGCGAACCGTGGAGCGCGGCGGCAAGGTGATCGTGCCGGCATTTGCTGTTGGGCGCACGCAGGAGTTGGTCTACAACCTGAACGAAATGATGCAGGATGGCGATGTGCCGAAAGTGCCTGTGTTTGTGGATAGTCCTCTGGCGGTGAATGCCACGCAGGTGTTCAAAAATCATTTGGAATGTTTTGACGAAGAGACAGCCCAGTTCGTGCGTGAGGCGCGTCACCCTGCATTGGATTTCAAGATGCTGACGTATGTGAAGTCGGTGGAGGAATCCAAGGCGTTGAATGAACGCAAAGAGCCGATGGTCATCATCTCCGCTTCGGGCATGGCAGAGACGGGACGCATCGTGCATCATATCCGCAACAATATTGAGAATCCCAAAAATACGATCTGCATTGTCTCGTGGCAGGCTCCTAACACAATGGGACGCAGGCTGGCAGACCGCGAGCCGCAGGTAAATATTTTTGGCGAAGTGTACAAACGAAAATGTGATGTGGCAACCATTGGCGGTCTTTCGGGTCACGCCGGACAGGATTTGCTCATCAAATACGCAATGGGCGTGAAAGACTCTGTGAAACAGATTTTCCTTGTGCATGGCGAAGAAAAGCAAGCCATGACATTGAAAGGCTTATTGAGTGAACGAAAATTAAGTCAGGTACATTACCCTGATCTGCACGAAAGTGTGGATTTGTAAGAAACTTTTTCGGTTATAATTTCGCCCGCTTCCAAATTTGGGGAGGTGCCAGAGTGGTTGAATGGGATAGTCTCGAAAACTATTGTGGGCTCCGGTCCACCGGGGGTTCGAATCCCCCCCTCCCCGCAGAAAAATACGTCCGCAAGGGCGTATTTTATTTTCTATCCCATGTCCATTCAGGGGATGATATTCGAATTAATGGTAAGATTCGCCCAATGAAAATAAACCTTGCCCTTGCGCAGATCAATACAAAACTTGGAGATGTGGACGCGAATCTTGCCAAACATCTTGAGTACATCGAACAAGCCAAATCTGAAAAGACCGATTTATTGGTATTCCCCGAACTCTCATTAACTGGATATGTATTGCAGGATCTGGTTGCCTCTGCCGCACATCAGCCTACCGAAGATGATCCCATCTTTAAGCATTTGTTCAAAGCGTCTCACGATCTGGACCTGGTAGTTGGTTTTGTAGACGAAGACTCCCGTCACCGCTTTTACATTGCTTCGGCATATCTCTCAGGCGGGAAACTTGTCCACGTTCATCACAAGGTTTACCTCCCAACCTACGGACTCTTCGACGAAGGCCGCTTCTTTGCATGGGGCGATAAAGTCCGCGCCTTTGATACACGCTTTGGGCGCATGGGCATGTTGATCTGCGAAGATTTCTGGCACGCATCGCCTCCATATTTGCTCTGGCTCGATGGCGCAGATATCATGCTCTTCTCCTCTGCCTCCCCAGGCCGTGGATTGAACGACAAAGAGAAACTCGAATCCGCGCGCTGGGTGGAACGAGTCACCAAGGCGTATGCCAGCATGTTCACATCTTTTGTGGTTCACGCCAACCGCGTTGGCTACGAAGATGGGCTTCACTTTTGGGGCGGCGCAACCGCTTTCGACCCGAACGGCGAAGAACTTGCTCATGGCCCATACAACGAAGAAGCAATTACCTACACTGAATTGGATTTGAATCAACTGCGCCGTACGCGTTCGCGTCTGCCGCTTCTACGCGATGAACGCACAAACCTCGTACAAAACGAATTGAACAGGATTCTTTCCCGTGGTTGATCTCAATCTCACCATCAATACAGACCTTGCCCGCGAAATTTTGACAGGCTTCATCAAATCCGAAGTCACCCGCGTAGGAATGACCCGCGCCATCGTTGGCCTTTCTGGCGGGCTTGATTCTGCGCTTTCCTGCGCGTTGGCAGTTGAAGCATTGGGCGCGGAGAATGTTCTCGCAGTGCGAATGCCGTATAAAGCCTCCAGCAAAGATTCTCTTGACCATGCCAAACTGCTCATCGACCAACTTGGCATTCAAAATAAAACCATCGAGATCACCGACATGGTCGAGCCGCTCTTCAAACTTGACTCTGAAATTTCAAACATGCGCAAAGGCAATATCATGGCGCGTGAGCGCATGATCGTACTCTTCGACCAAAGCGAAGTCTTCAAAGGGCTTGTCATTGGCACGAGCAACAAAACAGAAATTTTGCTTGGCTACAGCACCATCTATGGCGACTCGGCCAGCGCAATGAATCCAATTGGCGACCTGTACAAAACGCAAGTGCGCCAGCTTTCCCGCGCCATGAACATACCCGCGCCGATCATTGACAAGGCTCCCTCCGCTGATCTGTGGGCAGACCAAACCGATGAGAAGGAACTTGGCTTCACCTATGAAGATGTAGATAAACTTCTTTATCTTCTTGTTGACCAGCGTTACAGTCCGCAGGAAGCGGTGGAGGCGGGTTTCAACGAAGCCTTCGTCAAAACCGTCACCACGCGCATTCGGCGTAATCAATTCAAACGTATGCAGCCGCCCATTGCAAAAGTTAGCAATCGAACGGTTGGCTATGACTTTCTATATCTTCGAGATTGGGGCACGTAAATGGGTCTTCACATTCCACCTTCACTCAAGCATAAAAAATTCTTCTATCTCTGGCTCGGACAACTCATTTCGATCACAGGAACCCAGATGCAGATCTGGGCTTTATTTTGGCACATCAACCAATTGAACCCGAATCCCATTGCATTGGGCGGGATCGGCGTTGCGCGTATTTTGCCTGTCATCATTTTTTCGTTGATCGGCGGCGCACTGGCAGACTCAGTGGATCGGCGCAAGGTGATGTTCGTGACTCAATCCTTCGCCGCGCTTCTTGCTTTAACCTTGGGCTTGCTCACCCAATTTGGGCATGTCACCATCTGGCACATTTACCTCATCACTGCCCTGCAAGCTACCGCCGTCGCATTTGACGGTCCCTCGCGTCAGGCATTGGTTCCCAACCTGCTGCCCAAAAAAGACCTACCCAACGCCTTCAGCATGACCTTCACTTCATTTCAAATTGGCTCGGTACTTGGCCCCGCATTAAGCGGAGTTGTCATTGTGCTTGCGGGACAAGCCGCTGTCTATTATTTCAACAGCTTCTCTTTCATCGCGGTATTGCTCGCCTTGTTCATGATCGGGAATGTTCCTCAATCCATTGCCGAAAAATCCGCAGGCGTGAGCATGGAATCGATTCGTGAAGGAGTCAAATTCATTCTCGACAAGCCGATCATCTTCTCGACCATGATGCTTGATTTTGTCGCAACCTTTTTTGCCTCCGCCAGCACGTTGATGCCCATCATCGCAACCAGTGTCTTGAAAGTAGGCGTCGTGGAATATGGCTATCTCTCCGCCGCGCCCGCCGTGGGAGCCGTGCTGGCTGCCCTCGTCATTTCACAGATCAAAGAACTCCGCAGGCAGGGACCGTTGTTTTTAGGCGCGGTCATTGTCTTTGGTATCGCAACAGTTATCTTTGGAGCCACGAAGATTTTCATCATCGCGTGGCTGGCAATTGCCACTACTGGCGCAGCAGATGGAGTTAGCACGATCATCCGCAACACCATTCGGCAACTACAAACCCCCGATCACATTCGCGGACGCATGACCAGCATCAACCAGATATTCTTTCAGGGCGGGCCGCAGCTTGGCGAAATTGAAGCGGGCTCCGTGGCGCAGTTCTTCGGCGCGCCGTTTGCCGTCATCAGCGGCGGAATTGGCTGCATCCTCGGAACGCTTCTCATCATGTGGAAATGGCCGCACCTCATGAAATACAACGGCGACGAGCCCACGCTCGCGGGCGCCACAGCGGATTGATCTATTCGTAGGGGCGGGGTTATCCCGCCTCTACGGTTTTATTCAGGCGGGTTTTCTATCAACAAGTTCATCTCGGCCAATACGGCCTGATGAATCACATTCGTGTCATTTGTCCCCAAATCTTTTACATAGATCGGGTTGCCGATCTGCACCGTCACTGTGACGGGTTTTTCACCGAACATGACCATGCCGAGCAATTGCAAAGCCGTTGCCAGCTTTTCTTTTTCCTCTTTCGTCTTTTTGATTTTCAGCAACCAATGCGTCGCATATTTCACCGCCACCACATTGCGAACCAGCACCGGCAATATTGCCGCATTCGGCGCCATGCGGACGAAAACCCCCACACTATCCGTCCATTCTTGCAGAGCCTCAACCGCGCCAGAATATACATTTGGGTCAGGTTCAATGTGACCAGCGGGGAAGGTCAGCGTTGCGCCGCCATTCTTCAAATGCGCGCTAACTTGACGAACAAGCGTCATTCGTTTTGCGGGGTCATCATACACGTAGAAAAGTTGTTTGGTGGTTTCAGGTAGTGCATTTAAGAACGGACGATCCAGCGCGATGATGTGCAGGTCTTTGCGATTCAGCGCGGCAAAGAGCGCCACCGTATCAGCCATGCCCGGGTGGTTGGATAATGCCAGAAAAGCAGAATCAGGTACACGGTCCGCGTTGATGATGCGCAGATCTTTCACGTAGCGGTGGACGAGATTCCAGCCGCCATCCACAATGCCATGCGAGCCGGTCACTTCATCATATTCAACCATGTGACGCGCAAAGGTCTGCGCAGGTTTCAGAAAAAGGATGCGTAGCAAACGCGCAAGCAGCGGGGAATTTTGCCAGCCAAATGATGAGACGAGGTCATCGAGATTGATCTGGGTGAGAGTTTCAAAGTTTGAGGTCATTCGGGTTCCGATGAAAAATGCAGGGGATAGCCTTCCATGCCCGCGGCGTGGTGTGCTTTTTGTATTCGTTTTTCCGCTTCCATACGCGGC
>Ga0209277_10001662_pt1 | contig 10840 bp, 10 predicted proteins | sample JI81AbrownDNA_FD_187503 | JGI IMG/M metagenome (GOLD analysis project Ga0209277, IMG submission 187503) | Wastewater effluent complex algal communities from Wisconsin, to seasonally profile nutrient transformation and Carbon sequestration -... | ecosystem: Engineered > WWTP > Effluent > Algae... | reverse complement strand
TCAAATACTTTTTCTAGTTATGCAACAAAAAGTTAGAATTAGTATAGGTATAATCAAATGGCTAAAATAAGATTTGCAAATACTGAAATACTCGGTAACGTAAAAAGTATGAAAGTAATTTTTATGTTATTCTTATTTATTTTAAATTGTTGAACGAACAGGCTCGAAAGTAAAGATTCCAATACCATTAAAATAATTATTGAGACCCTGTCGAAAATACTTGTATTAAACACTATTCAATTGAACCAAAAGCAAGCAGCAGAGGAGAGGATACGAATATCGTTTGCAGAATTAGAAAGTTTTTCTTCTGATAAATCTTGTAGTGCGGATAACGTTTGTAAGACTGTCGGAGTAGGGGATTATCAATATTGCAGTGGACCTGCAAGTCATATCATTTTCTCAAAAGAAAAAGTGGATGAAGAGATATTTCAAAAGAAAATAGACGTGCATAATGCGCTTACTCGAGAGTATGCGAATAAGTATATGGTAGACGTTACGACTACATGTGCGATTGTTTCGCCACCTACCGTTCTATGTATAAATAGTAAATGCGAGAATGCCTCTGGACTAATGAAGAATTTGTATCGTCTTTCATCAGATAATTCTTACAGAAAATGTAGTAATGTGAGCAGTTGCAAATCCAAAACTTTTATAGATAATTCTTGTGCTAGCAAGAGTGGCTATATCGTATATTCCGCTGAGTCATTGGATGAGTCCATTGTAAATCAAGAAATAGGATACCGAAAGAATTCTAGCCAAAGGGAGTAGTCTGCAAATGCCTATTTTATCCTCTTGTGTCCAGAATGTATTACCCGTTTTAATTTGTTCAAGTAATTTCTGTTCTGCTAGTCCCTAATAAATTATAAGTCGAAGGCAAAATAAACTTATCCGACTCTGATGAAAAGAATTTTACAGATTCAATTTATGAAATTCCGTTTAGTTTTTGGTTGACGAAATGAATTTCAATCCAAAACCTGAGAGATTAGATGTAATCTTTTCGAGGAGATTTTTTAAAATGAAAAAACTATTTTTGATACTGATTCTTTTTCTTTTTGTGGCTTGCAAAAAAGAAATTTCAATTTCAATGGTGACGGCAACGTCTATGCAAAACGGATTGCCATTTCTGGCATTGAACGATTCCAAGTGGATGCCAGAGGCTAATGCTGAGTTTGTGAAGTTTCATGTTTATTTAGATGAAGCTGTTCAACTTTCTAAAGTGGAAGTCAACTCCTGTGGAGAAAATTTTAAATCTAGAATTGATATGTATATCAACTTCGATGAAATGATTCAGACGATGAAAGAAGAAGGAAAAGTTGCAAAGTATGATTTTTCTACGCCTGTGACTGCTCGCTCGGTAACGTTTAATTTTTCTAAGAATTCCAATATTTGTCTTTCTTCCGTTCATTTGTATGATGAGAAAGGAAAACAGTTCAAAGTTAAGTCGCCGCGGATAATCGAAGGAACCGCTGTTGCATCCGAAACAGGAAAGCCAGAAGCTTCTTATGGTGTCATGAATTTATTTGATTCAAGATATGAATATTCCTATGCATCGCTTGATAATTCAAAGGGAGTTTCCATCGACTTCACTTTCAAAGATGCACAAAAAATCAAATCAATTAAAGTATGGAATGGTTACCAGAGATCAGACGTTCATTGTGTAGAGAACGGGCGGGTAAAGACAATTAACCTCACGGGTGACGATGGATATAGCGAAAAGATTACTCTGAAAGATGAAATGGGTCCACAGATTGTCGAATTACCGAAGTTATTCTCCGGAAGAAATTTAAAGATGATAGTCGATGAATCCTATCGAGGAAAAAAATACAAAGGAATTGTTTTAAGTGAATTGAGATTTTTCGATGGGAAAGAATGGTTTTTGCTCGATCCGTTTTCTCGTATCAAAGATATCGCAAAAGCAAATGGAAAAGACTTTGAGCAAGCTGGAATTTCTGATATCATCAATAAGAGTCTAGTTGGCACTGATGTTGCTGTTACTTCTCCCGAACAAACTGGATCTAATTGGACACTTCGTTTGCGCTCTGATGGAAGTATGTTTATGGAAGGATTCACTTCATCGACTGATGCAGACTCGGAAAATACAAGTCGATTTTATGCGTTAGGCAACTATGAAGTCAAGTCTACAGAAAATAATATTTTACAAGTTCGTATCTTTGGATTCTTGAGAGAATTAAAATCAGAGGTAGCGACTACTGCCGATAATCCGGAAGAAATGCAAATGGATTGCAATGGTTGTGGCCGCGATTGTAATACACTTGGTTCAGGTGGTGATCCAAATAAGATAGAGAAAATATTTGCTGAATTTCTGGAAGTGGAAAAGGTAGATGGAAGATTTGTAGTGAGAAATCTAAAGCGCTCCAATCATTTGAAGTTTGATACTTTAAATATGAATTTAGAATAATTTGATCTATCGCATAACATCTCTTTTCCCACTATGGATACTGATTGTGTCCATAGTTTCATTTATTTATCCTCCTTTGATTTCTTGGTTTAAGGGGGATTATATCTCTTTTGCGCTGGCACTCATCATGTTGGGTATGGGTTTAACTCTTACTCTTGACGATTTCAAAAGAGTTCTCAAATTTCCCAAATCAGTTTTCATTGGAGTATCTCTGCAATACACGGTGATGCCTCTGTCTGGATATGCGATTGCCTATATTTATGATTTGCCGACTCCTTTTGCTGTGGGGCTAATCCTAGTTGCCTGCTGTCCGGGAGGCACTGCATCTAATGTTTTGACATTTATTGCCAAGGCGGATGTTGCGTTATCTGTTACCCTCACTTCTATTTCTACTTTGCTCTCTGTTCTCCTGACTCCTCTTCTAACTTTGTATCTAGCTGGAAACCGAGTCGATGTGAATTCTGTAGGGCTTCTACTTAGCACTTTAAAGGTAATCATTTTACCCGTTGCCATTGGCGTATTTTTAAATTACTTTTTTCCTAAGCTTACAAAGAAACTTTCAATCGTTTCGCCTCTACTCGCTGTCTTAATGATTATCTTAATTGTAGCCTCGGTCATTGCTGCAAACAAAGCGCCAATCACTGAATCTGGTTTTAAACTATTAGCATCTGTATTTTCTTTACATATTGCAGGATTTTTATTTGGGTATATACTGAGTATCCTCCTTAAAGAAAATCTAATTTCAGCTAGAACTATTTCGATTGAAGTGGGAATGCAAAATTCTGGACTTGGAGTATTGCTTGCTCGCGAAAATTTTACAAATCCACTTACCGCTGTTCCCTGTGCGATTTCAAGTCTTGCTCATTCACTGATTGCAAGTGTGCTAGCGGCTTTTTGGAGAAGGGAAAGTAAAAATTAATTAAACACTTCTTCCGATTTGAGGATAAAGCCTGTTAGCTTTTTAGAAGTGTAGGTTTTACTTGATTCAACGAGTGCAATTTTTTGAAATCCGGAAGTTGAATTTTCGTAGATTTCAATATTCTTCTCTTCAGGGTCTACTATCCAGTATTCGCTAACGCCTGATTTTTCATAGACGGCTTTCTTTTTTTTGAGATCGTAGTAGGCGGTGGATTCAGAAAGCACTTCGATTACCAGGTCAGGCGCACCTTCGATTTTCTTTTCGCCGATAATTGATTCGCGCTCCTTAGAAATGAAAAAAACATCTGGTTGGTAAGTTTCATTTTCTCCTAAATAAATATCCAAAGGAGCGATGAATACTTTTCCCAATTTGTTTTCATTTGCAAATTTCTTTAGTAGCATTCCTAGAGTTAATACAGTGTCTTGGTGGCTAGGTGTTGGTGATGTCATTTCAATAATCTCTCCGTCGATTAGTTGATATTTTCCACCCATAGGAGTCTTTAGATAATCTTCGTAAGTTTGTTTTTCTTTCAGTGTGCGACTCATAGGTTTTAATTTAACATTTAATAGTAGTTGGTCAAGTAGAAATTGGTATCGTTCGTAGAGACAGGTCTTAGACCTGTCTCTACTTAATACTACATCGCTGTTGCAATTAATTGTTCTTCGATGCGCTCCATGTCTTTTAATTCTTTCTCAATAGAGAATAACTTCTTTTCAGTTATAGAAATTTCTCTTTTGATTTCGGAAAGAATTTTCGGGCTAGTGACTTTTACTTTTCTATCATATACACTCACGGGCATGTAATGTCCGAAGGTATCTCTACCATCAATTCTTTTTATGAAATAAAAATCTTTCGCCAATACATGCTTTGCTGAATAGTATTCTGGAGAGACAATGTCTGTCTTCTTCGCATTTTTTAAAATGATTACTCCGTTGTGCACAAAACCACCGTTATCCTTGTCGCTTTTGGCATTTGGCAAGGCACTACCAAATACAATCAGTGAGTCTTTGGTAGTCTCAGCAACTTTGCCTACAATATTAAAGCTAATAGGTGTAATGCGCTCAAGTTTATTTCGGAGAAATGAAATTCGACTCGCAAGAAAAGATCTGTCAGTGGTAAGACGTTTCTCTTTGGCATAGAAATTTCCCAGTTCTTTGTGTTCCATTTTGTTGCGGGCGCTTTCTAGTCGTTTGGTCTCGATTTTTCGGAGTCGGGCTAATTTTACGTAGTCGATAGAATTGTAAAAAGATGGCTTGCCGCCGCAAATATCGCCATAAGCGGAAAGGTATTCGCGAAGCTCTATTTTTGTTTTAATGAACAGTGCCCCATTTACCAACTCGAATGGATAAAGTTTTTTCTCGCCGAGTTTATTTCGAATTCCAATTCTTCTAGCTCCATCGTTTGGGTCTACGGAAATGGATTCTTTTGGAATGACAAGTGTTGGCAGGTTGCCAAAGCTAGGGCAGACGAGATCAGAGCTTAAATAGGCTCTCTTTTCAATGCCCAGCCATTTGATTAGGATTGTAAATGCCAATCCTAGAAAGACGATTTTTATGATTAGTTTTGTTTGTGGTTTCATGCTCTTCTCCCTTTTATATATAATTCTAACAATGGGCAGGACAAATTAGGAGTGATTCGGAAAAAATTCCTAAAAAAAATTCTTTCATAGTAAATGTTTGTTTATGTTACATAATTTTAGCTCGTCTTGTGCCTGGGGAATTAAGATTTCCGATCTTATAAAGAGTGCTAAAATTTAGAATAAACTGTCTATTTTTGAAATATTTTTAATTATTCTCTCTAATCTGTCCTGCTTGAATACTACTATTTCGATATAGTAAAAAATTGTATAGTTAAAAATAAAGGCTATACAAAAAAATAGTAACTAAATTATCTTAAGACATAAACGGAATTTTGAGAGAAGGATATTGTATGAAAAGAAAACAATTAGCTAAACAACCAGGAATTGGTGATTTTAAAAATAAGTGCTCGGAAATGGTTAAACTCTATGATGCTCGAATCATTCGAATAATCTATGAAACTATTCATGAGAATGTGTATTGGAAAGGGGTGAGTCCTAGTTCTATTAAAAAAGATGTCCTAGTTGAAATTAGTGCTAAACTATCAAAACAGCGCGTAAGTGTGATTCATTTAAATTTTATCGTGGATGAAGTTCTTGTTTATTTTGGGAATTTTTTAATTCTTTTAGATTCAGGCAAAAGACGACAAAATTAGAAAAAATACCTTTACAAAGAATATATATCTATATAATTATTCCTTTATAGGGGGATTATATGGAAGTAGAGGAACTTTCTGTCCTTATTTATGAGTGGCAGTCTTTTTTATTATCCCAAGACGAAGGAATTGAGCGAGACGCTGAAAAGATGATTTTAGAAAGCATTGGCTCAAAGCCTATGAAAATCATTACTGGATTTCGTCGCTCTGGTAAATCTTTTATCGTTCAAAGAATTGCTCGAAAATTAGTTAATTCCAAAAAGTATTCGCGTGAAAATCTTTTGTATTTGAACTTCGAAGACTTTCGTCTTGCCGAGGTATTGAGTCCAAAAGATTTATCTCGCATTTACGATTTCTTTCTATCGCGAATTGCGAAAAAAGGAAAAAAACTTTTAATTTTAGATGAAATTCAAAATGTAAATGGATGGGATAAATGGATTCGAACGGTTTATGAGAAAGAGAAGGATATAGAGATTATCCTCACTGGTTCAAACTCACAACTTCTGTCGCAAGAATTAGGCACAAACCTCGCTGGACGTTTTATTGAATTTTTCATTTTCCCTTTTAGTTTTAAAGAATTTTTAACTTACCGACAAATCAGTGTTAATCACGAGAAAGATTATTTACAAAATCGGCAGGAAATTAGAACTCAGTTTTATGAATTTCTAAAGTTTGGAGGATTACCGGAAGTTCTAGATATTCGAAATGAAGAGTCAAAACTATCCTACCTACAGGGAATTGTTACAAAGGTTATTCTAGACGATGTAATAAAAAGATTTAATATCGAAAATATCAATCTTTTGGAAAAGCTTTTAAGTTATCTTTTGTCCACTGCTGGAAATATTGTAGCTTATACAAAACTCAAAAATAGAATCCAGGCTTATGGGTTGTATGATATTAAAGTAGAAACTATTATCAAATACATTAACTATCTTACTAAACCATTTGCATTAGTAGAATTGAATAAATTCGATTGGAAACAAAGTAAGGTTTTCTCTACTTCAAAAAAATTCTACGCAATTGATACCGGACTTTTAAGTTTATATAGACCGTTTAATGAGAATTATCCGTATCGTTTAGAAAATGTGTTATTTCTAGAATTAAAACGCAAAACTAGAGAGATGTATTATGGTTTAATCGAGAATCATGCTGAAATAGATTTTCTAACTCATTCCAACTTAGAGAATTGGCATCTCTACCAAGTGTCGGCAGAGCTAAAAGAGGAAAATCTAAAACGAGAACTAAATGCATTTTACCTCGCTGATAAACACTTAAAGAAAGGAAAATTTACTGTGTTTACTCTGGAAGAAGAATCAAACGATCTCTCCTTTAAAGGTATTTCAATTTATCAAAGAAACATTATTAGATACTTACTCTTTGGCGAAATGGAATAATGCTCAGTGATGAAAGTCGTTGTATAATTTTTTAAACATTTTTCTTTCTAATATTGCAGGGGCAAATAGCCGTAATACTTTCACAAAGAATCCGCTTGTATCCATTGTAACTAGGCGAGAGTTTTTGTTTTCAACTGCGGCTAACATAGCGTTTGCTACTTGATCGGGAGTGAGTAATTTTCCTCCGTGTTGTTTGTCGTTTAACTTTTCGCCAGAGCCTGTTAATCCGGAAGTTCTAAGGTTTGTTTTAGTGTAAGGAGGACAGAAGATAATAGAGCGCACGCCAATTTCGGAAAGTTCGATGCGAATGGATTCAAAGACAGCGTGGAGGGCAGACTTGGAAGAAGAGTAGGCTGCTCTCGCAGGAACTCCGTATAAGCCGGAGACTGTGGAGGTAACAATCATTACCCCTTTGGCTCGCTTAATCGGCTCAATTAGCTTAGATGTGAGATTTACAGTTCCAAAGAAATTAATATCAAACGTTTTTCGGAAAACACTTATATCTGTCTCATCAAATCTACCATGAGTGGTAATTCCTGCATTATTGAATAATACATCTACTGTATCGGTCTTGGCTAGAATTTGTTTTTGGACTTCAAGAATATCAGTGTCTAAGCTAATATCGCATTTAAGAGGAATGATTTCTGCTTTATGAATTCCTTCTAGATTCTTTGGGTTACGGTCTAGCGCAAATATTGTGCAGGGTATATCTTTTAGAGCGGTTAATATTGCTTCGCCGATGCCACTAGATGTGCCGGTAATAACTATCGTTTTGTTTTGCCAAAAATTTATATTCATACTTTGTCCTAGAAAAATTTCAATCTTTAATTTTATACTCTAATTTATCAGAATGGAAAAATCTGGCAATGATAATCTTCGATTGTTTATACATCCTGTAAACTTGGGGGTTCGCGGAGAGGTAAAACAACAATGAATCGACTTCCTTCATTTACTTTGCTTTCTACAGAAAGATCCCCGCCGAGCAAGTTGGCAAATTGTTTAGCGATTGTAAGTCCGAGTCCTGTGCCTGCGTATTTTCTCGTATTTGAATCAACGGATCGTTGGAATGGATTAAATATTTTGTTTGAATCTTCTTCTGAAATTCCAATACCTGAATCAACTACTTCGAATTGTATCCATTTTTCTAAATCTATTTTAGTTAATTTTACGATAAGCGAAATACTTCCACCATTTGTAAATTTACAAGCATTCGAAAGCAAGTTCAATAGTATATGCTTTAATTTGTCAATGTCTTGGTAAATGAAAGTTATCTCCTCCGAAATGGAAAGAGAAAAAGTGTTTTTGTTTGCGGAAATTAATGGTTTGATTGTATCAATTAATTCTTCCAATAATGTATTTAATTCAAATAAATCATTCTTTACTTCCATTTTTTTGGCATCTAATTTCGCGATGTCTAGAATATCATTGATCATTTTGAGTAGATTTTTTCCTGACCGATTGATTTTGAGGCTATCGCTGAATATCTGCTCAGCACTTATTTGCGCAGCTTCTTCAGCGATTAATTCGCTGTAACCGAGGATGGATTGTAGAGGAGTTTTCAGTTCATGACTCATGGATGCAAAAAAATGACTCTTTGAATGGAGTGCTTCTTCTAAAACATTTTTTGCGTTTAATAAATCAGATTCAATTTTTTTAAGCTTAGTAATATCTTGCATCTGGATGATGTAGTATTCAGGGAGATTTTTTTCATCTCTGAGTAGAGAAATACTTAAAAGTGCCCAGACCAGAGCTCCTGATTTGTGCTCGAGTCGATTTTCCATTTGTAGACTTTCTACTTTACCGGATAGCAAATCGTCAAACTTTACAATGTAGTCTATAACGAATTCTTTTTCTAATAGGCTAAAAAACTGCCTAGATGTTAGCTCCTCTTTCGTATAGCCTAAGATATTACAAAAAGGCTGGTTGACTCTGAGCCAATTATCATTTATCCCGATGAGCGCCATCCCTGAGCCGGAGTAATGGAATGCACTTTCGATTTGTTTTTTAGCTTCATCTAATTGAATTTCTACAATTAATCTATGCCTCATTTCTGGAATTGAGCCTGCAAGAGAAATTCCTATCCCCAAAAAAACAAAAGAAATTGCACTATTGAGTGACATCGGGACTTGATTCGTTGAATAGAACAATGGCACTCCGTAAATGTAGCCGAGTGAAAAAATAGCTCCGATAAATCCAATGACATTCCCGAAGAAAATGGAAGTGTATTCAAAAATTTTCAACTTTGAATTAATGGATAATAGTATTATGCCAATAGCTGCAAGTGCACTGCAAAGAGATCCAAAGAAAGAAGTCTTTGCCGCTGTGCTATACCATTTTCCATAATTTTTGAAATGAAAAAAAATAAAATCAATCCCCACCTCAGATTCCGTTGCGTATTCAAAAATTCTAGTGATTGAAATGAAAATAATGAAAGAGCATCCAAGGAATATAAATCTCTTTTTCCATGAGAATGAATTATTTAACACATATAAAGAAAGCCCGATTATTATGGAACTCAATGCACCGTTAGGCGGCATAGGTTTATAATTCGGATTCATGCTAAATAAAAATCTTGAATCCAGAACCCATCCTATTATGGCAACCAATCCTATACCGAATGTAAAAAACGCACATAGTTCGATAAAAATTAAATATCTATCGATTTTCTGACCTAAGTTCATTAATTTAGAATCATCCCTTTGAACTGCTAGAAATAGTTAGTTTTAATATTTTTGTTCGTGTAGTTTCTTCTTCTGGTAGCTTTGAAAAAAAATCTCCTCGCAACAAGAATCGATTTTCTTTTACTTTGAACTCTTCCATAATTTCTTGCAAAAGAAAATCAATCAAATCCACAGCGCCTTGGGTATAATTGAATTCATTGCTTACAAATATTGTAAAATCCTTTATACTCGAAGAATAAGTTTTGAGTTCAGCAATGTAATTTGCCAGCGCGTTTTTAAATTGTATGGAATTGGCAATGCCTTTTATTATCAACTTGATACTAGACTCATTTATGACGTCATGCGAAATGGAAAAAGGAAAATCTTTTTTAGAAACCAAATCTGTTTCTTTAATGCCGAGAGCCTCAGTAACTTTTGCAAGCAATTTTGATTGTTCGAATGGTTTGATTAGATAGTGCGTTATCCGCAAGGCTGCTGCTCTTAGTATGTCTTCTTTTTCTTGCAGCGCAGTTATTATTATGATTGGAGTATTTTGAATTTCTTCTCTGTATTTTTCAATGAAACTAAATCCATCCATGACCGGCATCATGACATCCGAGATGATTAAGTCATAAGGGATTTTTAGTTTATTAATAGCAAGTCTCGCGTTGACCACGTGATCAATTAGAATATTATACTTTTCTAATGTTCTGGTTACTATTTCAGCAGAATTGGGATCGTCTTCTAATAAAAGGATTCGATAGCTTTTAAAATTTTTACTCACTGACATTCTTATTTCTCCGTTTAATAATTGTTTTGCGCTCACTAAATTCTTCCATTGCAAACCGAATACCTTCCCGTCCAAGGCCTGAATCTTTTACGCCACCGTAAGGCATATGGTCTACTCGAAAGCCTGGAATTTCATTGAATAAAATTGCGCCTACATCCAAATCATCTGTCGCCTGTCGCATAATTTTGTCGCTATCCGTAAATACTCCAACTTGAAGACCAAACCGAGAGTCATTTACTCTCTGAATTGCTTCCGAGAAATTTGTATAGTCATCTAAAATTACGACTGGTCCAAAGACTTCTTCTGTTGAGATTTTTAGATAGGGAGGCACTGATTCTAATACGATTGGATATACTATATTATCCACTGCGTTAACAGAATTTAAGAACAGTGCATTGGCTCTCTTTGTTTCTTCTACCCAGTTAA
>Ga0209277_10001659_pt1 | contig 10846 bp, 5 predicted proteins | sample JI81AbrownDNA_FD_187503 | JGI IMG/M metagenome (GOLD analysis project Ga0209277, IMG submission 187503) | Wastewater effluent complex algal communities from Wisconsin, to seasonally profile nutrient transformation and Carbon sequestration -... | ecosystem: Engineered > WWTP > Effluent > Algae... | reverse complement strand
GCCAGTCGGGAGCTATCTCGTAGCCGATCTCAACCATCCCGTCGAGGGGCGCACCCTTGAAGCCACCCGACCCAACCAGGGTGCGCGTCTGCGGATCAACGAAGAAGTACATCGACCACTGAGCTTGTTCCTCGAATATCTCCAAGAACGCGAGCGCGGCCGGAATCGCAGCTGGGAACTCCGGCCATCCTGGCGCGACGTCAACTCCCAGCGCGGCTGCCAATGCGTCGACCCCCACGCTCGCCGCCTCAAGCAGTTGTGCGGTGGCAACCACCAGTTCAATATTGACGATCGACTCGTCAGGTAATGCATCCCCACTCACGCACCGAGCATGGCACGCTAAGCGCGTGTCCGACAGATACGGCAGCGACGTGCTCGCCAATGACCCACACCGGCGACCGACCATCGTGATCCCGGAGGTCGATGCGGAGCATGGGCTCGTCGTCGAATGCGCGGAGTCGGGCTTCTGCGGTTCAGTCGTTCGGATCGAGAAGGCGATCGAAGGGCGGACCGTCGAACTCGAAGACCGCCACGGCAAACGTCGGGTCTTTGTCATGCGTCCCGGTGCATTCCTGATCGACGGACAGCCGATTTCCCTCAAGCCTGTCGCCATCGGCCCAACCAAGCGAACGACAACTGCCTCCGGCTCGATCCTCGCACCCACGACTCGCGCCCAAGTCGCCAAGTCGAGCCGCATTTGGGTCGAAGGTGTTCACGATGCGGAACTCGTGGAGAAGGTCTGGGGCGAGGACCTGCGCGGTGAGGCGATCGTCGTTGAACCGCTGCACGGGGCGGACGACCTGGTCGGTGCATTGCGCGACTTCGGCCCGAACTCACAGCGCAAAGTTGGTGTGCTGCTCGACCACATGGTTGCCGGCTCAAAAGAATCACGGATTGCCACTGACGCAGTTCGAGCGTTCGCACCCAATGTCCATGTGATCGGCCACCCGTTCATCGATGTCTGGCAAGCGGTCAAGCCAGAGGCCGTCGGTATCGCGGCCTGGCCGCCAGTTCCACCAGGGCAACCGTGGAAGGCCGGAGTGATCAGCGCTCTCGGCTGGAACTGTGACGACCGCACGGCCTGGAAGCGAATCCTGCAAAGCGTCACTAGCTACGCAGACCTTGAGCCCAGCTTGCTCGGTCGCGTCGAGGAACTGATCGACTTCGTCACCGTCGGCTAATTTTCCTGCACCTGCTGCGCCGCAAGTCAATGTCCCTTTCCCTGAACCTCGGGCGACCCCCTCAAGTTATCGCTCAAGCCCCTCGGGCATCACGAAGGCAGATTTGTTATCGCCTCGCCCGAAGGGAACACAATGAACAACGCACGAAACTCGAAGCCGAACCAGAAGTCACGCAACCGGATTGCAACATCACTGGCGACATTCGCCGTTGTTGCAGCCGGCCTGGGGGTGACAGGCGATCCCGCGATGGCCGAAGTCCCGTCCGAACCGACGAACGTCACCGCCAGCCCCGTGGGTGCCACGGTTAAGGCACCCAAGCCAGTACAAGCCTTGGAGACGTGGACCGATGTTGGCTCGCGCGTGTTGAACGTTTCATACAAGACCCCGACTACCGGACCAGCGGACTACCTCGTGGAGGTCGTCAACGTGACGACCAACAAAGTGATCTGGTCGCAAACCACCCAGACCGCATTCGCCGATACCGCGCCGTTGACGACACCCGCGCTGCCGACCGGCAACCTGGTGGTTCGAGTGACGGCATCGAACGCTGGCGGGAAGGCCACCGCGGCGCGCGCAATGATCGACGGCAAGATCGGTCCGGTGTCGATGCTGAGGTCGTCATGGATCGGATCTGGCACCAACCAGCAACTGCAGTTGACGTGGAATCCACCGAACTACTCCGATCACAGCCAGGTGACCAAATACGGAATCTACGGCGCGACAGGCACACTGATCACGACTGTCAATGACGACTCCGCGACCTTGACAGTCGCGCAGTCCGCGAACGTTCAGGGCGCTGTCGAGATCCGCCCGATCGCTGATGACGGCACTGTCGGAACTACGTACCGGCGCACTGTCGGCACTCCAGTCGGCACCCAGTCGGTGACAATCGCTGACGGCCCGAGCGTTGCCGCCGGTCGCACCGACTACACGATTACGGCTACCACCACCGGCTATGGCGATGGAGCCGCCGCGAAACTCCTTGTCGAAGCTGACGGAGTGTGGAACGAGGTCGCTGCTGGGACCGTCACGAACTCCCAAGTCAGCCTCAAGACCCAGTTCACGGGGCTTGGTGTCAAGAGTGACCAGAACTATCAGATCGTCGTCACTGACGGTGTGACGGAGAAGTCCTCGGCCACCCGGACTGTGTCGGTTTATGACCCATCCGTGACTGCTGCGCCGACCGTGACGACCACGATCTCCGGTGAGCGATACCTGCTGGTCAACGCGACCACCAGGAACGTTGCCGAAGGAACCGAAGCCACCATCGCAGTGAAGGCGCCCGGGCAGGGAACGTTCAAGACCGTCGGCACTGCACCCGTGGCTGCCGATGGCACCATCGCCTACGCCGGGGCAAACGCCGACACTCTCGTTCCTGCCGCAGGCGGGGCCTACTCAGTGCGCATCGTGCTGGCCCCTGCTGCCGCCGGACTTCCCGCCTACACCTCGCCGGAGGTCAGCCTTCAGGCACCCGCGGTCAACCAATCGGTCACGGTGACCAACAAGGCGGTCGAAGGAACCGACCCGGCTACACGAGTCCTCAAGGTCAGCGGAAAGGCAAACGGGTTCACTGCCGCCACCCCAGTCAAGATGACGATTACTGACCCGACCGGAAAGACCAGCGACGCTGGATCCACCACCGTCACCGACGCTGCCGGTTCGTACGAACTGTCAAGCCCCACGGCCCTCATGACTGCCCCCGGCAACTACACCTTCACCATCACCGCTGGAACCGGTGCCACCGCCAAAACGGTCACCGACGCAGTCGCGATTGCCGCGAAGATCTCGTTTACGACATCAACCGGCGTTGCCGATGGTGGACCGGCGATTAATTTCGAAATCACCGGAAGCGGTGTACCCGTGGGGTCGAATGTGACTTACACGGTCTACTCCAAGAAGCAGAACGACTCGACCTACACGCTGGCAACGAATGGGGTATTCAACCCCAATTCGACGTCTCGCAGCGGAACTGTTTACGTTGAAACCGCTGACACGTATGACGTGAAGGTGGAAGCTCAGATCGGGACCGAAACCACGCCCAGCTTCAGCCAGGTTCAGACCGTCACGGTCACTGACCCAAATCTCGGGCCGCGTACCTTGAGCGCACCTGCTTACAAGACGCTGACTGATACCACCAACGGTGTCACCACGCGCACGATTTCCGCCACTGGATCTACTACGGGATACAACCCCGGAACCATGGTCACCCTGTTCACAAAAGCCCCGGGAAACACGACCTACAAGTCAGTGACCACAACCGTCCAGGCCGATGGCAGTTACAGCTTCGACGCGGCCCCAGGCAAACCAACGATCACTCCAGATGGGCGCGCATGGAGCGCCTACGTACGGGTGGGGTCGTATGGCACCAGAACCGTCTACAGCCCGGATACCCAGTACTTGCCTGATGGTTCGCAGACGGTGACGCTGACGAGCTACGCCAACATCGTTGCAAGCACGAACTATGACTACACGTTCGCCGGAACCACCCAGCAGATCTCGGATGGCGCATCAGCCAAGCTCCTTGTCGAGAAGACTCCCGGCGTCTGGACTGAGGCCGGGTCAGGAACGGTGAATGCCAACGCCTTCTCGTTCAAGGCCCGCCTCACTGGAAACGGCGCTCAGAACTTCAAGGTCGTCATAACCGACGGGGCTTCCGAGATTTCAACAAAGACATACGCAGTCACCGTCTACGACCCAATCGTTGCCGCGACAGCGACCGTGGCCACGAACGCCAGTTCCGCTCGATACATCAAGATCAACGCCACAACGCAGAACATCCCGGCCGGGACGGTCGCAACTGTCCAGATCAAGACTCCGGGGCAGACGACGTTCACCAACGTAGGAACCGCGACAGTTGGGGCCGATGGCAAGATCGCGTACACCGCCGAGACTGCCGCCTTGTTGGTCCCGTTCAACGGCGGCACGTACACGACCCGGATCACCATTCCACCGCTTGCGAACGGACTCGTCACCTACACCTCGCCAGAGGCCTCGGTCCAGGTTCCAGTCGGAACGGTCACTGTCACGCCGTCAGTCGCCAGCAACGCCAGCAACAACCGCTACCTGCGAGTCAATGCCACCACCCAGTTCGTCCCCGCCGGAACCGTTGCCACGGTCCAGGTGAAGGCACCTGGCCAGAGCACATTCACCGATGCCGGCACCGCCACCGTGGCTGCCAACGGGAAGATCGCCTTCACCACCGAGAACGCTGCCACGCAGATCGCGTTTGAGGGCGGGCAGTATGCAGCCCGGGTCGTGATTCCGTCACTGGGCAGTGGCCTCGATGCCTACACCTCGCCGGAAGGTTCAGTGCAGGCTGCCGCCGGTTCGATTTCGGTCCAAACCAAGTCAACTGTTGGTTCCGGAACGTCTCGTGGCCTGCGAGTGACTGGTAGCGCTCAGGGATATCCAGTGGGGACAACTATCACAGCCACGATCACTGATTCCTCTGGAAAGACAAGCAATGCCGGAACGACAACAACGGGAACTGGCGGCTACTACCAACTCACGTCAGTAACTGGCCTGATGCCAACGCTGGGCGACTACACCTTCACCCTCAGCGCGGGATCGGGCAGCACGGCAAAGTCGATCACCGACACTGTCACAGCCGTCAACCCGTTGACGTTGACCGCCGTCAACGGCACCTTGGTTCCGGATGCGAGTATCGGCTCCGGTTACGTCGGAGGTGGCGCCGCGCTCACATTCGATGGCAAGACCAGCGGCATGAGCGAGGCTGCGACCGCCACCTACCGCTACCGAAAGGTTGGCACCACGACCTGGACCACGGTGATAACTATGGATGTCGTCCTGTCGGATGGGACGAAGCTCTACAGAAGGGTCGCGCTGCCCCAGAACGCCAGCGCTCCCGGTACCTACGAAATGCAGATCGTCGTGAAGCCTAAGTCCGGGGATACCACAGAGATTCTTAGCGACATTCAGACGATGACGATCACCGATCTTGGTGCTCGCAGCGCAACGGCCACTTACAAGACTCGCACTCAAACCAAGTCCGGGGTTCCCACCCTGGTCCTCACCGGAACCGGGAGCACGACGGGATACGCACCGAAGACACGGGTCGTCATGTACGCCAAGGCACCTGGAGCGTCGTCCTTCTCCATCGCGGGCGTTTCGGTCACCAATGCCGACGGCACCTACGACTTCGTCGGCTTTGGCACCAACGCCCCGAATGTGACCGTGGACGGCCAGGCCTGGCAGGTCTACGTCACCGTCGGAAATGACTTCGGCTGGGAGACGACAACCCCCACGACGAGCTACATCCCGTCGTAGGAGCGGCAGCGCCAGCCACGTGCGAGCGGATGTCGCTTTACCCGAACCCCCGGTGGCCTCGGTCGGATGACCAATCGAAGCCACCGGGTACCACCCAGACACAGACGAATTCATCAACAGCAAGGAACTCCAATGAACTACTACCCACAATCACCAGCTCCACGCGACGCCAAGCGGGCCCGGTTGATCGGCGCCTCACTTGCAACCTTCGCAATTGTTGCCGCGGGCTTCGGAGCAACTGCGGAACAAGCCAGCGCCAGCGAAACGCTTGCAACAAGCTCCAACGTGTCGGCCGCCCAGGTCGCACCCAAGCCTGTTCAAGCGCTTGAGACCTGGACCGACAGTGGCTCGCAAGAAGTGAACATCGCCTACAAGGCTCCCACTACGGGATCAGCCGAGTACCTGGTGGAGATCGTCGACTCCGCTAGCAAGGTTCTGTGGTCGCAGACCACGACCTCGGAGTTCCCAGCGTCTGCGCCGCTGAAGACGCAGCTGCCCTCGGGTAGCGGCCTCGTCGTTCGCGTGACGGCATCGAACTCAGTGGGATCGTCCACCGCAGCCAAAGCAAGCATCAACGGCAAGATCGGCCCGATCACCATGCTGCAATCGAGCTGGACAGGAACCGGTGCTGATCAACAGCTGAAGCTGTCATTCAACCCGCCGAACTATTCAAATCACGGCAAGATCACTTCCTACAACATCTACGCCGGTGCCGGTGCGCCCATCACTTCCATCACCTCAACGAGCGCCACGCTGAGCATCGAAGCATCGCAGGTCGCCCGCGGAGTAGTCGAAGTTCGCCCAGTCGCCCAAGACGGCACCGAGGGACCCGGCACGCGACGCGACGTCGGCAGCCCAGTTGTCGCTCAATCCGTCACGATCGACTCAGGACCATCAGTCGGTCTCGCAGGACAGCTTCTGACTGTGTCCGGAAAGACCACTAGCGTCCCCTCCGGTTCAGCCGCGAAGCTTCTCGTGGAATCCAAGGGGATTTGGGTGCCCGTCGCGAGTGGAACGGTTGAGAATGGAGCGCTCACGCTATCTGCCAAGTTCGACGGGCAGGGCGCCCGCAACTACGCCATCTCGGTCACAGCAAACGGCGTCGAGAGCGTCTCACCAAGCCGATCGGTGACGATCTACGATCCCCAGGTCACTGCGACGCCAGCCATCACGACGACTGGCATGGGTGACCGCTTCCTGCGGGTCTTCTCGACCAGCACCAACGTTCCGGCCGGAACCAAAGCCAACGTCGAGGTCCTTGCTCCCGGCGATGACCACTTCCGCGTTGTCGACTCAACGACCGCAGACGACGAAGGTCGAATCGACTTCAGGAGCCTTTACAAGAACGAGCCGATCCCGGCGACCGGCGGAACCTACCGCGTACGTGTCGTCGTGGATCCAATCGTCCCAGGAATCCCCGCTTACACGTCTCCGGAAGCTTCGCTCAAGGTTTCCGGACCCGCCGTCGGACTCACTGCGAAGACTGAGGTGAACAACGGCGCGGTGTTCATTCGCTACGACGTATCCACCACCGACATGAGTGGAGACGCAACGATCAACTGGTACTACCGGAAGGCAGGGGAGTCGGACTTCACACTGCAACCAGGCACGGGCTACATCCCCGCCCTATCGGATACCGCAGTCAAGTCAGATCTCATCGGCCCATTCGCACCCGGTGTGTATGACGTGAAGGCCGCGATCATTCCAGGTGGTGGTGAAGGGGAACCCATCTTCAGCGACATGCAGACCATCAACGTCGCTGACCCAGGACTTGGTGAACGCACCAACACGCCGACCTACAAGACACAGTTCGTCCAGCAGCAGGTCGGTTTCACCAGGAGTATTTCCGCAACCGGTGTCACGACCGGCTACAACGAGGGCACCCACGTATTCCTCTACGGCAAGGCACCCGGCGAGTCCCAGTTCCAGCACATTGGCGAGACGACCGTCAAAGCTGACGGTACGTATGACCTCGATGCCGCTGTCCAAAAACCGACGCTCCACAAGTGGGGCGCTGGCGTCACCTGGGAGCTCTACGTGCAGGTCGGCAGTGTCGACGGCTACATCGCGAACAGCCCCGTCACGTCCTACCAACCGGTCTAGGATCTGCGGCCCAACTACGCGGCGTCGAATGCTCGGAGCACACCGAGCTTCGACGCCCGTGTTTTTGGGACACTTCGCTTCACCTGGCGACTCGTCAGGAATGAAGGGTTCGATACCAGCGCAGGGTTGAGGTGACTTCCATCCAGGAATCACAACCTAAAACCCAGCCAAGGCCAATCGGCAGAGTTATTCGTGCGATGGCAGACGGACTTCGCGGACCGAAGAGCCTCTCACTTGCTGGCTTCGCAGCGATCATCCCTGTGATGATCATCCGTGATGTCCAGAGTCAGCTCCCGTACCTGTACGGGAACCTCTACGGCGCTCTCGCGGCCGCCGCAACGGCAACACTGGCTACCGGCGGAGTTCTCGCGATTGCTTCCGTGACGCTTCTTCGGCAACGCCGGGTAGCTCAGCAACCTGCCGCACTCACTCTCGCGGTGTTCGTGGTCGCCGCGGCGATCGGAGCCTTGGTCCTCGTCGCCGTCAATCGCAACATCGGAATGCCGGAGCCCCAGCCACCGGTCACGTCGTTCATCGAATCGACCCTCTTCACAGTCCTGTGGCTGACGATCGCTTCGACGATTGCAGGCGCCTTGGAGCAATCGCGTGAAACGTCTGCGCGGCTGAGGGCGGAATTGGATCATCTGCAGTTGACCCAGGACCAATCTCAAGCTGTGCTCAATGCGTGCCGTACCGAGTTGGCCGACACTTTGAATGAGGCAACGCGACCGTGCGTTGAAGAACTTCGAGAAGAGGCTCGCGAAGTTCTTGCCCTAGACCCTCCGCCGCGAACCGGCGTTGATGAACTCGCTACGTCGCTTCGGGCTGCTGCCACGAATGTCTTCAAATCCACCGGACGAGACCTCGCAGCCCTAGAGGCGCGGCCCGTCAGCGTCGGCGAAGCGCGAGCCCAACCTGAACGCGATCGACCCCGCTTTGAACTTCGGGCGATCTTGCGCCGGGCATTCACCCGTGATGCCATCGCGCCTATCCCCGTGTGGCTGATCACCTTTCTCGCGTGTCTGCTGGCCATTCCTCGGCCCCTTCGCTTTCTTCCAAGCATCGTCCTTGGGTTCGTCTTCTTCTGGGTATCGCTCGTGATCATCAAGTACCTGATCCCACGGACGGTATGGCGAAGCGGACCCGTGATTCGTTTCGTGACAGTTTCGGCGGCGTACTGGGTGGCAGGCGCGACCACAATTCTCGCCCCGCTCGTACTGCTCTTGGCGCTGCCAGACGGTTGGGGGCCCTATCAGCACAGCGCAGCAATGGGCGGCTTGTGGACAGTGCTCCTTGCCACCTCGACAATGGTCTGCGGATGGATCTGGGCGATCGGTTCGACGATGTCGCGCCAACTGGCTCAACAGCGTCGGGACCTGTCTGCCGCTGTCTCCACCACGCAGTGGGAACTCGCGCAACTCGATGCCAGAGTTGCGGCGGCGCGTCACACGATCGCGCATTTGGTCCACACCGACCTTCAAGGCTGCGCCGCCGGTTGCGCGATGCTGCTCGAATTCGCGCTTGAGTCATCGGCTGATGAGGGCACCGGCGAACCCGCATCGTCTGATCAATTGACTTCAGCACTCCAGCAGACTCAAGCGCGTCTTGACAATGCGCTGACAAGTCTCGACGAGGCACTGGAAGCGAGGTCGTTGGCCGAACAAGCGGATGTCTCCGCTGGTCTAGCCGCGCTCGCAGGGACGTGGGCCGGATTCGTTGAGGTCGAAGTCAACGTCGGTCCCAGCGCCCGAGCATGTGCCGACAACCGACCGGCAGTGGCGCTCGCGGTTGTCGAGCTCGCAAGTGAGGCGATTGCCAATGCGGCGATCCACGGAACCGCCCGGCACGTGACCATCGATGTGGGGCTGACAGATAACGATCTTGAAGTAGTGGCTCGGGACAACGGCATCGGGCTTGGCGCACACCCGAGCCCGGGGGCCGGCTCTGCTTCGATTGATCGGTTAACCAGCGCATGGTCCTTGAGCAACCGGGACGAGGGCGGATGTGAATTTCGTGCTCACATTCCGGTGAGCCCCACGGAGTAGACCAGCAAGCGCGCCGCTCGGTAGCGTGTGCGCATTGTGACGCCGACTCCACCAGCCAGACGAATCTTGGTCATCGACGATGACAACTTCATTCGGGGTCTGCTCGAAGCCTCGCTGCGCGCAAGCGACTTCGAGGTACGTGGCGTGGCTACCCAGGCAGAATTCGGCGAAGAACTTGTGGCCTTTGATCCTCACGTGGTGATGGTCGATCTTGATCTGGGTCCGGGCCCCTCTGGCATGCAACTTCTCGCATTGGTCGAGGCGGACAGTCCCTGGGTCGCAAAGATCGTGGTGACCTCACACCGGTCGACTCGGCTGGTCGACGGCAACGCCCCTGCCGTGCCCGACGTGACCTACATAGTGAAGGCAGACATCACGTCAGCTGACCAGATCGTTGCCGCTGTCAACGCTTCACTTGAAGGCGAGGCAACAGTCATCAATGACGCCGGTGACGCAGTGCGACTTACGAAAGGTCAGGCGGATGTCCTTCGGATGATCGCCAGCGGCATGTCGAATGAATCGATCGCCCAAGCCCGCGGCAGTTCTGATCGCGCCGTTTCGAAACTCATCGCGAGGACCTATGAAGCACTCGGGGTTGCCGGGGCGGAGGGCGAGAACGCCCGCATCCTCGCCATCAAGATGCTCGAAGCGAGCCGAGTCATCGTCGACGAATAGTTACAACGCCGGACCACTCATAAACGCAGGTCGATGATCCGCGTCGAACCGCGCATCGTTGCCTTCTCTTCGTATAGAGCCTCGTCAGCCACGTTTAGCACCAACTCGGGATCGGAGCCCGCAGCCGCGATACAAATGCCAATCGTGACGCCAAGTTCGACGTCGAGTTCCTCGCTGCGCATCGGCACCTCCAAGGCGGCGTGGATCTTCTCGGCAACCGCGTTGCAGGAATCCATCGATTCAACATCACTGAGCAGGACAACGAACTCGTCACCGCCAAGGCGGGCCACGATGTCGCTCTTTCGGACTGCAGACTGAATCCGGTCCGCCACAGTCTCAAGAACGGCATCACCCAACAGGTGGCCGTAGCGGTCATTGACATCCTTGAAGTAATCAAGGTCGCAGAACATCAATGCATACGCGATGTCGGTTCCACGACGACCGTTCCGCATCGCAGTGAGAATCTCCTTGAAGGCTTCCCGATTGAGTAAACCCGTGAGGGAATCGTGTCGAGCGCGGTACTCGAGATTTCGCCGGCGGGCCCTCGCTGCGGTG
>Ga0209277_10001652_pt1 | contig 10873 bp, 6 predicted proteins | sample JI81AbrownDNA_FD_187503 | JGI IMG/M metagenome (GOLD analysis project Ga0209277, IMG submission 187503) | Wastewater effluent complex algal communities from Wisconsin, to seasonally profile nutrient transformation and Carbon sequestration -... | ecosystem: Engineered > WWTP > Effluent > Algae... | reverse complement strand
TCTTCAATAGCGCGCATGTAACGCGGTGCTGTCCGCGTATATGGTACGAATTTTTAGAAATCAACTATATGTAGTACTTTTGTTGACGACACATCGGTCTCGTCTGCATACTGCAGTCGTTGTTGGTTCCCGCTGCCATGGGGATTAAAAGGGAATCCGGTGCCAGGTTCAGACCTGTAAGCCGGAGCTGCCCCCGCAACTGTCATCGGTGAGTGCACCACTCCCACTTTGCCACTGGATGCCTGAATCGGTCCGGGAAGGCCGGTGGTGCACGCTGACCCGAGAGCCAGGAGACCTGCCACAACTTTCTTTGCAACAACAGGGCGGGGTGTCCCTGGCGAAAGGTGTGTGCATGTCGAGTTTTTCCGAATGCGGCGGGTCGTACCCGGGTAGGGGTGTATCTCTATCCCGACGCGGCCTCGCACTGCCCATCTGCGCTGGATTCTCCGCCCTCCGAACCGGAGAGTCCCTTTGTCCTCGAACGTCCTAGCCCTCAATGCAGGCACCGAGCCCTCGCTCGTCGCCTTCCAGGTTATCCGTCGCAACGCCGCCGTCGTCGCCTTTGATCCAGAGAAGATCTCCGTGGCGATGACCAAGGCTTTCCTCGCCGTGGAGGGGAGCCAGAGTGCCGGCTCTTCCCGCGTACGGGAAGTGGTGGCGCGCCTTACCGACGTGGTGGTGCGCTCACTGACCCGACGCCTGCCCGACGGGGGCACCGTGCACATCGAGGACATCCAGGACCAGGTAGAACTGGCCCTGATGCGCTCCGGCGAGCACGACGTGGCCCGTGCCTACGTCCTCTACCGGGAGCGCCGTGCCGAGGAGCGGGCCGCCCGGTTCGTCGCGAGCGTTTCGGCCGTCGAGCCCTCCGTGCTGCACGTAATGGTGGACGGCGCCAGGCACCCCCTTGATCTCGCCGAGCTGCGAGCAGTGTGCGCAACCGCCTGCATCGGGCTGGAGGAGAGCGTCTCGGCAGATCTGATCCTTGAGCACGCCCTGCGCAATCTGTACGACGGGGTCGCGGTGGAGGAAGTCACCCAGGCCCTGATCCTGTCGGCCCGCAGTCTCATCGAGACGGACCCGGGTTACGACTACGCCACCGCGCGCCTGCTGCTGGCGAGGCTGGTGCAGGAGGTGCTGGATCGTCCGGTGCCCGCCGAACAGATGGGCGCCGCCTGCACGGACTATCTCCCCCGCTTCATCCGGAAAGGGATCGAAGCGGAGCTGCTCGACCCGCGCCTTGCCGAGTTCGATCTGGACCGGCTTGCCGCCGCGATCCGACCCGAGCGGGATCGACTCTTCGGCTACCTGGGCCTTCAGACCCTCTACGACCGCTACTTCCTGCACATCGACGGCCGGCGCATCGAGCTGCCGCAGATCTTCTTCATGCGTGTGGCGATGGGGCTGGCCCTCGGCGAGATCGACCGGGAGGCCCGGGCCATCGAGTTCTACGACCTGATCTCGAGCTTCGATTTCATGTGCTCCACGCCGACCTTGTTCAACAGCGGCACCTTGCATTCCCAACTGTCCTCCTGCTACCTGACCACGGTGGCCGACGACCTGGAGGGCATCTACCAGTCCATCAAGGAGAACGCCCTGCTGCAGAAGTACGCCGGCGGCCTGGGCAACGACTGGACGCCGGTACGCGCCCTGGGGAGCCGTATCAAGGGCACCAACGGACAGAGCCAGGGGGTGATTCCCTTCCTCAAGGTCGTCAATGACACCGCGGTGGCGGTCAATCAGGGCGGCAAGCGCAAGGGTGCCGTATGTGCCTACCTGGAAACCTGGCACCTGGACATCGAGGAGTTCCTGGAGCTGCGCAAGAACACCGGCGACGAGCGCCGCCGCACCCACGACATGAACACCGCCAACTGGATTCCCGACCTCTTCATGAAGCGGGTCCACGAGAACGCGGAGTGGACGCTCTTCTCGCCGTCGGACGTGCCCGACCTGCACGACAAATACGGGCAGACCTTCGAAACCGCCTACCTTGCCTACGAAGCCCGAGCCGAGGCCGGCGAGATCCGCCTCTTCAAGAAGCTGCCCGCCGTGCAGCTGTGGCGCAAGATGCTGACCATGCTGTTCGAGACCGGGCATCCCTGGATCACCTTCAAGGACCCGTGCAATCTGCGTTCTCCCCAGCAGCACGTGGGCGTGGTGCACAGCTCCAACCTGTGCACCGAGATCACCCTCAACACCTCCGATGCCGAGACCGCCGTGTGCAACCTGGGCTCGGTGAATCTGCTCGCCCATCTCAAGGACGGCCAGCTCGACCAGGCCAAGCTGGCGCGGACGGTGCAGACCGCCATGCGCATGCTCGACAACGTGGTGGACATCAACTTCTACGCCACCCCCAAGGCCCGCAACGCCAACCTGCGCCATCGCCCGGTGGGGCTCGGGATCATGGGCTTTGCCGACTGCCTGTACCGGCTGGGCATTCCCTACGCCTCACCTGCCGCGGTGGAGTTTGCCGACGCCAGCATGGAAGCCGTGTGTTTCCAGGCCTACTGGGCATCAGCCGAACTGGCGCGGGAGCGGGGGGCTTACTCCAGCTTCCGCGGCAGCCTGTGGGACAAGGGCGTGCTGCCTCATGAGTCCCTGGCCATCCTGGGCGCCGCCCGGGGCGGCTACCTGGAAACCAACCCGGACGTCCGCCTCGACTGGAGCGCCCTCAAGGCCCACATTGCCCGCCATGGCATGCGCAACTCCAACTGTGTGGCCATTGCCCCCACCGCCACCATCTCCAACATCATCGGCGTGTCAGCCAGCATCGAGCCTGCGTACCAGAACCTCTACGTCAAATCGAACCTGTCCGGCGAATTCACGGTGGTCAATGAGGCCCTGGTCCGCGACCTGAAGGCCCTCGGCCTGTGGGACCCGGTGATGATCTCCGACCTGAAATACTTCGACGGTTCCCTGGCGCGCATCGAGCGGGTACCCGACGAACTCAAGGCCCGCTACGCCACCGCCTTCGAGATCGACCCCCGCTGGCTGATCGAGGCCGCCGCCCGGCGCCAGAAGTGGATCGACCAGGCCCAGTCCCTCAACCTCTACCTGGCCCTGCCGTCCGGCAAAAAGCTCGACGAGCTCTACAAACTGGCCTGGATCCGCGGGCTCAAGACCACCTACTACCTGCGCACCCTGGGTGCCAGCCAGATGGAAAAGACGGGTGGCACCGAAAGCGGGGGAGGGGAGGAGCCCCGCTTCTGCAGCATCGACAATCCGGACTGTGAAGCCTGCCAATGAACCCTGCGCACCACAACGGGTGCGCTCACCAGCCTGAATTCAAGACCATGAACGCCTTTCGCTTCGATGACTGGGAAACGGTTACGCCGAACCCGGCCTCTTCTGCCCCCCGGCCGGCGCCGGCCGGCTTGGGCATTGCACCTGCGGGTGCCACCTCAGCGACCCACCCTGCGCCATCCCTGGCCCCGGTGAATGCCGCCGACAAGCGCATCGTCGGTGGCAAGACCGACATCAACCAGCTGGCGCCCTTCAAGTACCCCTGGGCCTGGGAGTTCTTCCTCAAGGCCAACCGCAATCACTGGACGCCCCTGGAAATCTCCATGGCCCAGGACGTGCACGACTACCACCACAAGCTCAGCGGCGCCGAGCGCCACGTCTTCGAGAACGTGCTGGCCTACCTCACCACCTCCGACATCCTGGCCATGCGCAACATCGGCCTGGCGGTGATGGAGAAGATGAGCGCCCCCGAGCTGCAGATCTACCAGGCCCGCCAGGTGTACGAAGAAGCCCTGCACACCTGGACCTACCAGCACTGCATCGAGAGCATCGGCCTCGACCAGCAGGAGATCTACAACCGCTACCGGGTGGTGCCCGCCATCCACGGCAAGATCGCCCTGGCCAACCGGCGCCTGGAGCGGGTGATGCGGCCCGACTTCGACCTGACCGACCGGGACAACCTGCACGAATTCGCCCTGTCCTACTTCTTCTTCGCGGCGATCTTCGAAGGCTGCTGGTTCTACAACGGCTTCACCCCCATCTTCGCCCTGCAGCGCCGGGGCCTGATGAAGGGCGCCGCCGAGCAGCTGCAATACATCATGCGCGACGAGGTGCTGCACTGCGCCTTCGGCATCCGGGTGGTGCGCGAACTGCTAAAGGAAGAGGACCTGAGCCTCGACCCCGCCGCCCTGAAGGCCCTGTGGGACGAAGCCGAAGCCGCCGAGTCGGCCTACGCCGCCTACATCCTGCGCGACCCCATCCTGGGCTACAACGCCGACCTGCATACCCGCCAGTTCCGCTTCATGGCCAACCGCCGGGCCCGCCAGGTCGGCCTCGCCGAACCCTTCCCCGGTGCCGAGAACGTCCTGCCCTGGCTCGACGAACAGGCCAACCTGCGCAAGGAGAAGAACTTCTTCGAAACGCGGGTCACCGAGTACCAGACGGGAGGAGCACTGGACTGGGAGTAGGGCGGGGCGCCCTTAATCCTGACGATAGGGCTCGAAGTAGCGGTGGTCTGCGTCGATGGACAGGCTTCGCCCCATGGCCGGGAAGGCCCGCTGCGGGCAGTGATGCCGCTCGCACACCTTGCAGCCGGCGCCGATGGGCGTGGCGGCCTCGGGGGTGGTGAGGTCCAGCCCGCGGGAGTAGATCAGCCAGTCCGCGTGGCGCAGGTCGCAGCCCAGGCCAATGGAGAAGGTCTTCTCCGGAGCGCCATAGGCGCCGGCTTCCCGGGATGTGGTGCGGGCGATCCACAGGTAACGGCGACCGTCGGGCATGGCCGCAATCTGGGTGAAGATGCGCCCCGGTGAGGTGAAGGCCTCATACACATTCCACAGCGGGCAGGTGCCGCCGATGCGCGAGAAGTGGAAATCGGTGGCGGATTGACGCTTGGAGATGTTGCCGGCCCGGTCCACCCGGATGAAGAAGAAGGGCACACCGCGGGCAGCAGGGCGCTGAAGGGTGGAAAGGCGGTGGCAGACCGTCTCGAAGCCCACGCCAAACTGCCTTTCCAGCAGGCCGATGTCGTAGCGGAGCGCCTCGGCGGCCTCCAGGAAGCGGCTGTAGGGCAGCACCAGCGCTCCGGCAAAGTAGCTGGCGAGGCCGATACGGGCAAGGGCGCGGGACTCTTCCAGGGCGAAGCTGCATTCGCTCGCCAACCCGTCGATGAGGCTGCCAGCCTCGAGAAAGGCGATCTGGGTGGCGAGCTGGAAGGCCTGCTGGCCCCACTGGAGGCACGAGGACAGGCGCAGCACCCGGGCGGCGCGGTCATAGCTGCGCTGGGCGCCACCGTCGTCCTTGTCGACGGCGACCCGCACCCCGTGCACGGACTCCAGGCGCTGGGTAAGGGCGGCGACCAGATCCCTGCCGTCGCCACAGGATTCAAAGATCGACTCGGCCAGCCTGTCGAGTTCGTCGATGTGATTGTGTCGGGCGTAGAAGAAATCCCGCACCTCCTCGTAGGGCATGGGGGCCGGGCGAAACGTGCCGCTGCGATCGTCTCCGAGCCGGATGGACAGGGCCTCGGTGCGCTCTCGCTGGTTCCGCAGGCCACGATCCAGGGCAATCAGCGTGCGCGCCACGGCGGGCATGTTGGCCGCCAGCTCACGGATCTCGGCGGTGGACACCAGGATCTCGCCGGGGGCGGACAGGAAGACCTCACGCAGGTCTGCGATGAGACGGGCTTCGTCGTCCTCGGAGAACTGCTGGACATCGACGCCGAACACGGCGTTGAGCTTGAGCAGCACTGGCACGCTGAGGGGGCGCTGGTTCTGCTCGAGCTGATTGAGGTAACTGGGGGAGAGCTCGAGGGCCCGGGCCAGGGCAACCTGGGTGAGGCCCCGCTCTTCACGAAAGCGTCGCAAACGGATGCCCATGAAGGTCTTTTTCATATCGGAGGTCTTTCGTGAAGCATGCGGATTGTCTTGTCTTGAGTATTCGCAAAATTTGCAAATGAGCAAAATTTCATTCGCAATACTTCGCTATTTCAGTGGTTCACTGCTTTCTTGAGATGCGTATATTGCGAATACCTTACGTCGAACGCAAGCCAATATGAATCCTCTTAACGAAGAAGCCAGTGCAGTCTCTGAAGGCAGGTGTTGGGTCACCACCTTTGTGGAAATGGTTTTTCCTGACCAGGCCAATCACTACGGCACCCTTTACGGCGGCAATGCGCTGGGGATTCTTGGCAAAGCGGCCTTCGTCACTGCAACCCGCTTTGCCCGGCGGTCGGTGGTGATGGCTGCTTCCGAACGCGTCGAGTTTCAGACCCCGGTTCGTCTGGGGCAGATGCTCGAACTGACCGGGCGAGTTGTGCGTGTGGGGAGAAGCTCCATGACCGTGGAGGTGGAAGGCGTGGCCGAGACCCTGCCGGGTGGGGCACGGATGCCTGCTTTGCGCGGGCGCTTCGAAATGGTGGCGGTGGACGACGCAGGTCGTCCGCGGGCCATTCTGGTGGAGGGGGAGGCGCCAGCCGCGCTTTCTGGAACCCAATAAACAAAATGCAATGGAGACTCGGATGAACGCGACGCATGAATCCAATTTCAAGCCCAAGAAATCGGTTGCCCTCTCGGGCGTGATGGCCGGCAATACGGCCCTGTGCACTGTCGGCAAGAGCGGCAATGACTTGCACTATCGCGGTTACGACATCCTCGACATCGCCGAGCGCTGCGAATTCGAGGAGGTGGCCCACCTGTTGGTGCATGGCAAGCTGCCGACGAGCGCGGAGCTGAAAGCCTACAAGGCCCGGCTGAAGTCCATGCGCGGTTTGCCGACCAATGTGAAGGAGGCGCTGGAATGCCTGCCGGCCTCGGCGCATCCGATGGACGTGATGCGGACCGGCGTATCGGCGCTCGGCTGTGCGCTGCCGGAGAAGGACGATCACAACATCCCCGGCGCCCGCGATATCGCCGACCGCCTGATGGCGTCCCTCGGTTCGATGCTGCTCTACTGGTACCACTGGTCCACCAACGGCAAGCGCATCGACGTGGACACCGACGATGATTCCATTGGCGCCCACTTCCTGCATCTGCTGCACGGTCGCAAGCCGTCGGCCTTGTGGGAGCGTGCGATGCATACGTCACTGATCCTCTACGCCGAGCACGAATTCAACGCCTCCACCTTCACCGGGCGAGTCATTGCCGGGACGGGGTCGGACATGTATTCGGCCATCACCGGCGCCATTGGTGCGCTGCGCGGGCCCAAGCACGGCGGTGCCAACGAAGTTGCCTTCGAAATCCAGAAGCGCTACGACAATCCGGACGAGGCCGAGGCGGACATCCGCCGTCGCGTGGACGCCAAGGAGGTGGTGATCGGCTTCGGACACCCGGTCTACACCGTGTCCGACCCCCGCAATCAGGTGATCAAGGGCGTCGCCCACCAACTCTCCGTCGATGCGGGCTCCACCAAGATGTTCGACATCGCGGCCCGCCTGGAGGCCGTGATGTGGGAAGTGAAGCAGATGTTCCCCAATCTGGACTGGTTCAGCGCCGTCAGCTACCACATGATGGGGGTGCCCACAGCGATGTTCACGCCGCTCTTCGTGATCGCCCGCACCTCGGGCTGGGCGGCCCACATCATCGAGCAGCGCATCGACAACAAGATCATCCGCCCGAGCGCCAACTACGTCGGGCCGGAAGACCGCCAGTTCGTGTCCATCGAGCAGCGCCAGTAAGGGGGCGATGAATATGAACAGCCAGTTCCGCAAGCGGCTCCCCGGCACGCAGGTCGATTATTTCGACACCTGGGTTGCGGTCGATGCCATCCGGCCGGGTGCCTATGCCGGCCTGCCTTATGTGTCCCGCGTGTTGGCTGAACAGCTGGTGCGCCGCTGCGATCCGGCGCTGCTGACTGACGCGCTGACGCAGATCGTCGAGCGCAGGCGTGATCTCGACTTCCCGTGGTATCCCGCCCGCGTGGTCTGCCACGACATCCTCGGCCAGACCGCACTGGTGGATCTGGCAGGCCTGCGTGACGCCATCGCCGACCAGGGGGGCGATCCGGCCAAGGTCAATCCCGTGGTGCCCACCCAACTCATCGTCGATCACTCCCTGGCCGTCGAATATGGCGGCTTCGATCCGGAGGCCTTTGCCAAGAACCGGGCGGTGGAAGATCGTCGCAATGAGGACCGTTTCCATTTCATCGAATGGACCAAGCGCGCCTTCGAGAATGTGGATGTGATCCCGGCGGGCAACGGGATCATGCACCAGATCAACCTGGAGAAGATGTCACCGGTGATCCAGGTCCGGGACGGGGTCGCCTTTCCCGACACCTGTGTGGGTACCGACAGTCATACGCCCCATGTGGACGCCCTGGGTGTGATCGCCATCGGCGTGGGGGGCCTCGAAGCCGAGACGGTGATGCTGGGCCGGGCCTCGATGATGCGCCTGCCCGATATCGTTGGCGTCAGGCTGACGGGTACACGCCAGCCCGGCATCACCGCCACCGACATCGTGCTGGCGCTCACCGAGTTTCTGCGCCAGGAGCGGGTCGTCGGTGCGTGGGTGGAGTTCTTCGGCGAAGGGGCCGACAGCCTGTCCATCGGCGATCGGGCCACCATCTCCAATATGTGTCCCGAGTACGGTGCCACCGCCGCCATGTTCTACATCGATGCGCAGACCATCGACTACCTGAAGCTCACCGGCCGCACGCCGGAGCAGGTCGCGCTGGTGGAGCTGTACGCGAAAACCACCGGCCTGTGGGCGGACGCCCTTCAGACGGCGAAGTACGAAAGAGTGCTGGAGTTTGACCTGACGATGGTGGTGCGCAACATGGCCGGTCCGTCCAACCCCCACAAGCGCCTGCCGACCTCGGCACTGACGAAGCGTGGCATCGCCGGCCCGGTCAAGCTGGAAATGGCTCGGGCGGAAGAATACGAGGGCCTGCTGCCCGACGGCGCGGTGATCATCGCCGCCATCACCAGCTGCACCAACACGTCCAACCCGCGCAACGTGGTGGCCGCCGGCTTGCTGGCCCGTAACGCCAACGCTCTGGGCCTCGTCCGAAAGCCTTGGGTCAAGACCTCGTTTGCGCCGGGCTCCAGGGTGGCCAGGCTGTATCTTGAAGAGGCGGGCCTGCTCTCCGAACTCGAGCAGCTCGGCTTCGGCATCGTCGGCTACGCCTGCACCACCTGCAACGGCATGTCTGGCGCTCTGGATCCGGCGATTCAGCAGGAGATCATCGAGCGCGACCTCTACGCCACCGCCGTGCTGTCCGGCAATCGCAACTTCGACGGGCGCATCCACCCCTACGCCAAGCAGGCCTTCCTGGCGTCGCCCCCCCTGGTGGTGGCCTACGCCATTGCCGGCACGGTGCGCTTCGACATCGAGCAGGATGTGCTCGCCATGGTGGACGGCAGGGAGATCCGCCTGAAGGACCTGTGGCCATCCGACGACGAGATCGACGCCATTGTCGCCCGCGCCGTGAAGCCTGAGCAGTTCCGCCAGATCTACGAACCGATGTTCGCCCCCCGTCGGGATGAGGGCACCGCCATCAGCCCCCTCTACGCCTGGCGCCCACGGTCCACCTACATCCGCCGCCCGCCCTACTGGGAGGGCATGCTGGCCGCCGAGCGGACCCTGCAGGGCATGCGGCCCCTGGCCATCCTGCCGGACAACATCACCACCGACCATCTGTCGCCCTCCAACGCCATCCTTCCTGATTCGGCGGCCGGCGAATACCTGGCGAAGATGGGCCTGCCGGAGGAAGACTTCAACTCCTACGCGACCCATCGGGGCGATCACATGACCGCCCAGCGTGCCACCTTTGCCAATCCGACCCTCAGGAACGAGATGGTGCGAAACGCCGATGGCAGCGTCCGCGCGGGCTCGTTGGCGCGGGTCGAACCGGAAGGGCAGGTGATGCGCATGTGGGAAGCCATCGAAACCTACATGCTGCGCCTGCAGCCCCTGATCATCATCGCCGGTGCCGACTATGGCCAGGGCTCGTCCCGGGACTGGGCGGCCAAGGGCGTGCGCCTGGCCGGGGTGGAGGCCATCGTGGCCGAAGGCTTCGAACGCATCCACCGCACCAATCTGGTGGGCATGGGGGTGCTGCCCCTGGAGTTCAAGCCCGGCACCACCCGCCTGACGCTGGGGCTGGATGGCACCGAAACCTATGATGTGGTCGGCGTGCGCCAGCCGCGCACCGACCTGACCCTGGTGATCCACCGCCGGAACGGGCAGACCATCGAGCTGCCCGTCACCTGTCGGCTGGACACGGCTGAAGAAGTCTCGATCTACGAAGCCGGTGGCGTCCTGCAGCGTTTCGCCCAGGACTTCCTGGCCACTGAAAAGGAAACCACCTGATGAGCGCTGTTCCCCAGATCCGCATTCCGGCCACCTACATGCGCGGTGGCACCAGCAAGGGGGTGTTCTTCCGGCTGGACGACCTGCCGGAATCCTGTCGCGTGCCGGGCAAGGCCCGTGACCGCTTGTTCCAGCGTGTGATCGGCAGCCCCGACCCCTATGCCACCCATATCGACGGCATGGGCGGGGCCACCTCGAGCACCAGCAAGTGCGTGATCCTGTCCCGCAGCACCCGGCTGGATCACGATGTGGACTACCTCTATGGGCAGGTCTCCATCGACAAGGATTTTGTGGACTGGAGCGGCAACTGCGGCAACCTGTCCACCGCCGCCGGCGCCTTCGCCCTCCACGCCGGCCTGATGGATCCGGCGCGCGTCCCCCACGACGGCGTCTGCATGGTGAAGATCTGGCAAGCCAACATCGGCAAGACCATCATCGCCCACGTGCCGGTGAGGGCGGGGCAGGTCCAGGAAACGGGCGATTTCGAGCTCGACGGCGTGAGTTTTCCGGCAGCCGAGATCGTGCTGGAGTTCATCGAGCCGTCCGATGAAGGGGAGGAGGGCGGGGCCCTGTTCCCCACCGGCAAGCCTGTGGATGAGCTGGAAGTG